>JAEEGI010026198.1_pt1 | contig 11247 bp, 8 predicted proteins | sample 8958751 | NCBI WGS metagenome assembly JAEEGI01 (sample SAMN16246545, study PRJNA631951) | gut metagenome | biome: gut microbiome; feature: rumen; material: KS-attached | host: Bos | place: Iran: Karaj | collected 2018-10 | reverse complement strand
ACGGCAAGCAAATCAATATCGGAAAGCGGTTCTTCGCCAATTTCAACTTTGTCGTTCTCGATGAAGCTCGTGTAACCATCGGCGACGATTGTTTCATTGGCCCGAATGTCAGCATCTACACAGCCTGTCACAGTACAGACCCCGTGAAGCGTAACAGCCGTCAGGAGTGGGCCAAGCCCGTCTCTATCGGCAGTAACGTCTGGATTGGTGGCAGCGTCACCATCCTGCCTGGTGTGACAATCGGTGACAATGTTACCATTGGTGCTGGTTCTGTGGTAGTGAGCGATATTCCCTCGAATACAGTTGCCGTGGGTAATCCTTGTAAAGTCATCAAAAAGATAGTGGTGTAATTAGATAAAGCGAGTTTTTACAAACGGATTGTTCATCATTCTACTATTGTTTTCAGCGAGGCAAATATAGTTATAGATAGAGTGTGAAGGAATGATTGTCCTGTGCTTTGCCGAGGAAATGATCGGGTTATTTCTTGGCAAGTCTTCGGATAGTTCATTATTAAAACTGGTCGAGACAATACACCAGGACTACATCGTGTGAGTCGGGTGGATATTTGTGTGGTTTTTTGTTCAAAATAGGCACCAATCACGTTAAAAACCGTTAAAGTTGAGGCGTCCCCGGCTTTTTTTTTGCATAATTACGATTATTTATTCATATTTGTACCGACAAAACATAACATCACCCTTAAAATCCCCAAATCATATGACAATTTCTTTTCTAAAGCCATCAGACCCATATCTGGGTGAAGGCTTAAATGTTTCAGGCATCGTACCTAGCTATTACATTGAGATGGATGTTGCTAACTGTATCGATTTAGCTCCCCTTGTGCAAATCCAGGGAGGAACACTCGATGATGTCACGTTATCTTCCTATTCCGACTATGTAGAAATCAGCAACGGCCATTTTCTGACAGCCAAGAAACAATCGCAAGGCGCAAATGTGTTTCCAATGTGTCCGGACCATATTCCTCTTTATGCGAAGGCTAAATCGAGTGATGCCAATGCAATGATTCTTGTTAGAATCTATGACCGACCAATTAGTCTCCAGCTTGTGGAATCACTGAACATAAATGGAGAGACTTTTTATACTATGAGCAAACAGCTGACATCGGCTTTGGAAAAGAAACCTGGTGAAGACATAATAGTTTCGTTCAAGATATCTCCCCCTACAGCCCATCAGGTCGTCAGACTATTTAGCAAAAATAGCTATATGCAGAGCAATATAAATAAGATGACCATCAAAGACGAGGCTGGCAAAGATATGGGAACGACCACATTCACGCTAAGCCGCGACGCGTATTATTATGCCGGTGTGAATAAACTAAAATCCGCCGATTCTGATTCGTATGGAACGTACCTGATTTCAAAGAGGGTCCCGGCAGGAGCATTAAGATATGTTTTCAAAGAGGTAAATATCCAGGTGGTCGAATACTATGGCATGGAACCAAAACCTTTGGATTATGTGACAATGAAGATGCCATGCGGCTTCCAATATCCCATAGGCGGCAGGACTGGCACCATTGACGGAGGCTTGAGGATAAGGAAGGACGCTACGGGAAGGAGCCTGATCAAGGACACCTACAAGAAGCTTCTGCCTAAAGGTTCCGATTTGCCAGTTGCCGTCGTGTTTAAGATGTCAAAAGACGCACGTTTCCCGTATCGGCATGGAATAGAATTCACATATTGTTGGAACGATGTGTACGAAGAACCCAAGCCTTACGAGCCAAATTCCACTTCAAACTACAAGGATTCTCATGGCTACTCGATAGCAATTCACCAATGGGGGAAAAAGGTGAAATGGGCTGCCGTATGGTCTAATTCCGACTATAGTACTTCCAAAGCTTGGAAGCAAGCAGATGATTATCTCTACAATAAATCGTGCTATGATGCCGATGGATTGAGAGTAACAGGTCATTTCCATTTTTTTAACAAAACAATTGACATATTTCGCAAAGTGAAACCAGTGAACCTCCTTTATCAGTATCATAAACGTTATCCGACAATACAATACGCACTTGAGGATGAAAACAAGAAAGAAGTAATAAAAGCTCCCGAATGGTTCCTTCCATCCGTCGATGAAATTTTAAGCCTGAACATGGACAATGATATGGTTATGAAGAAGGCTTTGGTAGAAAGAATCAATTACTGTGGAGGCGGACTGGCTGATGGGTCTTGTTTCTGGTCCTGTACTATAGGCAAAAACGACGTTTGGAAACCCGCGTTCGGAATATGGTATACCAATAAAGACGTGACATACGGAACAGATAATATGACTGCGGAATACGACATACGCCCATTTTACAGATTCTGATACGCACCCGATTTCATCTTCCCACCGATTGATAAATCCATTTCATTGATTTACTGCTTAAAATTCGAAGACGCTGAATCGTTTGGTACAGCGTCTTTGTTTTTACACGGGGAAGCCGTAGGTGGCCATTAGCATTATTTATTATTTATTCTCGATAAGTGACTAAAAAAACTGCTAAGTACCAAGGGGTAGGTACTTAGCAGACTTAATAGGAGCGAAATACGGGACTCGAACCCGCGACCCTCGGCTTGGGAAAGCTCCAGATTTCTTCGTAAATAATTGATATTCAATAATTTCAAATCTGCCAAAATGCCTTTGTTAAGTATCTAAAAAGCATTACTTTTCGAGGGCAAATTTATATATAATTTATCATTTGTTCAAACTTATTAAGTTAATAAATACTAATGTAAAAGTCTTTAACATTTGGCCCTGAAATGACCATTAATATTGGAAAAAACTAGTCGTTCCTTTCTTACATTGCTGTAATTATATTCAAGTTTGAGTGATCATTTTATTCGATAAACCCTGTTGCTGCTGCTATTGACACGCACCTCTTCACAGTCGCAGTAGTTTTTCAAATCACTGGCTGTCCCCTTTGGCTTGAGTCCTAAGCTCTCATAGATCTGACGAAGACCGTCCTTCACCTCCTTCTTGCTGTATGTCTTACCGGTCTCGAATCTTTCCTTCACCAGATCTGCTATGTCCTTGCCCTTCCTGATAAATGCTATCTCATTGTCCATTTTCGTCGTGTTAAATCCATTGGCATAAATCCTCTGCAAACTCAGGTTGCTGAAATAGGAAGCTATATCGCCATAACCTTCAGTATGGAGCATTTTATAGAACTCCTCTATCTGATTCGAATCATTATTATAAAGGACAAAGTATTCATAGACCCTATGTATTCTGTCCTCCGTCTTCTTGTCTCCATTGATAATCAGCAACTCATTCTTCAGATTCTCCGTCACACCATTGAACCGTATCAGGGCTGCGTTTGACCTATCTCCGATAAACCAGTTGTTGTGATTCGTGATGATATAACGCGAGAAATCCTCTGCGATAATCAATAGTGGGTCAATTTCCGGATAGCCATTCACGGTCGTAACATATAAGCCATTCGGGTCTCCATCTATCACCTTGTTGAGATTGGACAAGGCCAAATCCTTTACATCGTCAGCTGAACCATTATATAGCTTTATCTGTTTCTTGCTGTCATTCATCCTTGAATCCTGGATCCTCTTGAATTCTGCATCATCAATGGCATTGACGGCATTGGTGAAGAATATGTGCATCGTATTACGGAATGCATTGCTTTCTAATCTCTGTCGTCCTATTATCTGTGGTATGTCGCTGGCTATATCCAATGACAGGCTTGGAATGTAGTAATTCGCTATAATGAAAGTTGAAGCACACTGGCTGTTGAAGTCAACACCCCAGAAACACGTGCTTGTAACGAATGTCCAGGTAGTATGAGGCTTTCCTGCCTGAGGTATTCTTGTCGCGTAATCCATGGACTTGTTGACTGATTTCAGAAGTTGCCTGTTCTTCTTCGTCTCAGCGCAGAAAACAGTGACATCAGAGGGAGCTATTAAATTCTTGTCCTTGATGTAGTATTTGAGGATCCTGACTATATCCTTCACGTCATTCAAAAAGATTACGGCTTCATAACTGTAGTCAGCTGTTCCATCAGCATGATACCTGGCATCAAAGATATTTCTGCCAAAAGAATCCACATGGCTGCTGTAAAACTTATAGATCTGGTCAAAAGCATCTTTCGAGTCGCTACACTTATGATCGAACCTTTCAATCTCCCTTGCACACGCCCATTTCATTTCATAATAATAGACATCATTATCCTGAAACTCCTTTATCTTCTCAAGGAAATCTATCATAGGAGTTGCAGAGACGAAAAGAAGGTTTTCATACTTGAACGCTCGTGCAAGAAAATCAGATAATATGCTTTTGTTCCTGAATTGCTTTAGCTTTACATCACGAATGATACTATGGCATTCATCAATAACTATTCTTAAATAGTTCATATTGACATGATAGTTGTTCTCCAGTATTTCAGCCAAGTTGACAAATGAATCATAAGTACATAATAGCTTTACTGGTTTATTGTTGGATTTGCAAGAATTCAAGTACCTTCCCAATTCATAAATAAGATGGTTAATCGTAAAATAAGGTTTGTTGTTAGTATCATCAATTTCTCGATTAAAATAGAAGATTCCTTTAAGTTTGCTGTCTTTGTCTCTAAGTAGCTTTACTCTTGGAGACAATAGGATAATGTTCTCGTTGTTTACCAGATAATATGATGTACAACCACAACCTGTAACCTGCTTGTTAAGCAAGAATCTACCATTACTAATATAACTGTCGATATAACAGTTACCATAATTATCCCTCCATTCTGATATGTATTTAATGGATGGATCACTAATCTGTAATAATTGTCTTTTATAAATCATACTTGTGAAAATTTATGTTTTCATAGTTAAGATTTTAGTGGCTAAATTCTTGCAAAAAATGGGATTTTTACTAATAAATAGGTAATTTTAACATCAAAAAAAGCCACTACTTTATGTAGTTGTTTTCTCGCTTCGCTTCGACAAATATCTGATAAGGATAGAATCTCTCCTTTCTATTCAGTCATCTGGGGGCGAAGTCCCCTCTCTTCTCCAAATTAAAAAAACTAACACCCCTTAACACAGAGTGTTTTTTGTGACAACTTGTTGGAACAAAAAAGTACCATCGCCAAAGCGATGGTTCGAAATCCCTCCACATTAATTTTGTAATTATTCCCCCTTCATTTTCTTACCACTGACAATAATCTAATCAAATATGATAATTAAACCAGTAACTTTCTACAAGAACAGCAAAGACGTTATAGGCACAACAGATGTAGGCCTTAATTCCATATTGAATCTGATCAAAACAGGTGATTATGGTCTTTCTCAAATAATCCTCAATCTACGCACACTTCTGAATAATGAAGACATAGACGGTTATCGAGAGATGAAGAGGGAACAGTTACCCATGTTTGCTGCTTCCGGAAACTTCTCTTATCGCAACAGTAATCTGAATAACCTCAAAGACTATTCAAATATCGTGATAGTCGATTTGGATTGGCAACAACCTGATCCATTAGTCATCCAGGGTTATAAGGATTATTTCATCCAGAATGCAGACTCTTTCCACCTCTATGCCGTATGGTTATCTCCTGGCCATGGAATCAAGTGCGCTATTGTTCACGACTCAAATCAACCGGAATATCATTATAATCTGGTTATGCAGATAAGACACGATTTGTTCAATGACAATCCCGCATTTGATACAAGCTGCACGAACATAGACAGGACATGCTTCTTATCGTATGATCCCGAACTTTGGATTAATCCCCATGATTTCCCTCCATACCACTTCATCCCCAATACCACTATTTCCAAGCCACAGACTACATCATCATCCAATAGAATGAATGGTTCAAGATTCCAGCATACGCAACAGCAGATAGAGGACAATCAAAGATACCAGAGTATCTGCACTGACAAGACCTTGATGAATAGGCTGATTAAAATCTTTAATCAGAAGAACCCTGATTACTACAAGGACGGCAACAGACATAATGAAGTCAAGAAGAGAGCCGTATTATACTGTAGGGATGGTATTCTCTATGAGAATGCCGTATGGAGTCTTAAAGGTCAGTTCGGTGAAAAATCCAAGGCATCTTTGAAAGATTCTGATATTGAGAGCATGGTATCATCCTGCTATAAGAAGGCATCGGATGAGTTTGGCGTTGATAGGTTGAAATATACGACACCTGGAAATACACCTTTTCAAAATCCTTGAATCAATTTTAAACATCATCTTTCGAACAAAAAAATCCCGACCATGTGTGTCGGGGTTATTTTTCTGGTTAATCAATATGGAAATAAATATATATTGTCAGCAATGGGGATGCATCGTAAAAACAAATGGCCACTATTATTTTTATTTCTCTCAGGAAATAGGACAAAAAGGCCAGAGATACCTAACCAATTTGCCTTCATCTTTGATATATTGCTTTCACTAAATAGTGTAAAGAAGAAATCCACAGCATCATTCCAGGGATGTAGCGGCATTTTATGTTCATTACAGAAATGTGAAAGGCACTGTGTGGTGAAGATACCCCACTTGTCTTCTGTTAACTGTGCCACATAATATGTGCCGTGATAATTAGAGACGTACTTCATCACATATAGAGATTTAAGATTCTTCACCTTCTTTGCCTCCAATGTCCTATCTATAAAACATATCCATTCATGGGGACAATTGCTTAATTCTGGTGGACATTTGATGGTATGTAGAATATTCTTCGGTTTTGTTTCATCTATGGAACATGAATTTTCATACGAAGAAACGATGTTGTTTGCAATCGACTTAATAATACTTAATTCCTTTTTATAAATACCTATCATTCTTTTCATAACTTAAAATTTTTAGTTGATTATCATGACTAAGAATTTGATGGCTTTTGAATTACGGGCATATTTTTCACCAATTGATAGCCCTTCAAACCCTTATTAGTGATATAACTAATAATTTCTAAAATTACATCTATTTTTCAAACAAACTAATAAGAAGATTAAAACATGCACGTAAGATTCAACAGTAATCAGCTGCATGGATGAGTCTCCTGCGATCACTCAAGTTTTTCGCAACAGGAGTTGCCTGAAAACTCATCATCTTCTTAGAGGCAGCGGCGAAGAGCCGCTGTCTTTTTTTTTTGTGTTTGGAGAGAAAATGCAGATAATAACAATCAATATCCTTATCTGAAAATAACGAAGTCTATCATCATTTTAAATCGATAAGCCAGCCCGTGAGGGTCGGCTTATTTTTTTTTCTCCTTCGCAAATCCGATAACATAATAGCTTATCTTTTTAGTGAGGTGAAAGAAAAACCGACAGCAAAACGCTGTCGGTGGGAATTAAACTCATTTCTCAGAAAATGCAATTCTTGTCATCAAATGATACGTCAAAATAAGACCTGTTTTTATCTACGAAATGTTCCTTGATACGACTGAGGAATTCTTTAACACCAAGAACCTTGTTGCAATAAGGAGCATAGTAAACCTTGTCGATACCCCAGAACTGTAATTCATCAATGGTTGGTTTTTCGTCAAAATCATAATTTGCGAACAACTCATAGACGAAATCATCATCAATTGTGTCATTGTGCAGGAGAGGTGTTGAAGATGTGGTAAGATCTTTGTCATCCTTAATTATACAGAATCCGAATGAGGTCTGAAGAATCATCTTAGAGCAGGTTTCTTTCTCTGGATCGAAGAGACACTTTACTACTCTTTCTACCTCGATACCATCAACACAATACATTGGAACCACAGGGGTTACTTCAATGTAGTTAAAATTTTTGCTTTCATCAATCATAATTTTTTTTAGTTTATATGTTAGTAAATATCATGAATAAGAAAGTCAAGGCTTCTGGATTACGGTTTTAGTCTTTTTATGGTGTTAGTCAGGTTTCTAAGGATACTAATACATCCAATTATTTATGTAAAAGAGGTATTGAATGCACTATTCTCTTTAATTAATAGAAATAGTAGTCGAAGTGTTGGCATTAGAGAATTATTAGTATATACGGCAAACTATATAGAAGATGTATCGCTAGAAGAGATAAATAAGGATTATAATTATTTGTAATAGAACTTATCAATCAATGATCTGGCAAATATTTCTCGATTGTATATTTTGCATAAAAAAGATAAAGGTGTGCCTTAATTGACACACCCTCTTTTTTTATGCCGTTTCTTCATCATCTTCTTCGTCTTCTTCCTCGCTAATGAATTTATTCTGCCATTCCTCATTGTATTTCTTGGCTGCCTCAAGGAATGCATCTATGGATCCATCGTCAGGATAGGCGTTCTTGATTCTGTCGAGGACATAGTCTTTAATCTCCTGTTTCATCAACTGAAACCATACGATATATTTCCTGATATCCTCTTCTTTGGTCAAGTCATAGGCTTTGAAGAACCTGCTCTCCGGGTTTCGAAGCATCTGCATGAATTGCTTGATTGCTTGTCGGGGTGACCTGCTCCTGGATTGAAACTGAATAAGCTTTTGGTTATACTCATTCCTGATCTGCTTCCTGAGATGATCCAATTCTGCCTTGGTGCACAATGATTTGTTCACATTCTGAAGATGTTCTATTTTACCTCTGCACTTGGAAAGTTCCTCATTATTTTCTTTCAGCTTCTTCTCAAGAGTCTCAATCTTCTTATTCTTGTTCTCAATTTCTTCTGCGCCCCATTTTGCTTGATTTTTCCCTAGAGCCTCCTCATTAATCCTTCGTTGCATCCAGCCGTTGTATCTTTTGGCCATCCCAAGGAAGATGGGTATTATGGGGACGTTAGGGGTCAAATCAATGACCGCTATTCTCATCAGCAAGGTGCAAATGAGTCCTTTGCGGCCAAGATCCCAAAAGAACTGGTGGAAGTCATTGCCCACTTCAAAGCTCTCATAGCCCATTTTGATGATCTCTTGCTTGTATTGCTCAATCTGGATTTCCTCTTCCTGGGTCGTAGCATAATTCAGTTCGGGGATTTGGCTGAAATCGATATTCTTGTTATCCATATTACTCTTTGGCTCTTTCTGTTTTTCCTTCCTCAACGCTTCCCATATATGCCGCAACATTAAAGAAAAAGAGAGCCAGCTCGTAGTATTGGCTGACGAAATGGACCGTCTCATCCTTGAAGAATAATTCTTGGCATTTGTCAAGGTATTTCTCAGACTCCTTGGTAGGTTTGAATGGATGCTTCACCACGAAGTCATCCCACATTTCTGGAGCTGATCTGCCTATAATGAAGCAAGCAAAGCCATTCTGATAGTTGTCATTCTGCTTCAATAAGTCTTTGGCCTCTGGTGATAGGGCCATATCAATCATGCCGTCATAAATTGTCCTCAGATGTTCAAGTGCCTCGTTCGCTTCCTTGCGCTCCTTCTTAGTCATTTTGCTATGGAGCGCATTCCATATTTCGTCTGCTGTCATTACTCTTATAATGTATGTTGTAAAAAAATTGAATGCAAAAATAGCCTAAAAAATCGAGATTATTGTATTTGATGGGTAGAGAAAGTAGAAATTAGCAAAAAAAAGACTTCTGAAAAAGGAAAATGTCATCTGGCTAAATCAGAAAAGAAGGTTTAGATAGAGAAAAACAACCCCACCCATATCAGGTGGGGGTAATTAATCAATCGTAGCAATAATATCGTCAATCGCAGCAATGATCTCTTCATTGTCTACATAATATCCGTTGTCAGCGAGGCGATCTAATATGTAAATATCTGTCCACCCCGTGTCTCCCAGTACGTTTCCCAAATAGCTGCCCACACTATTCAGATAAATCTCAATAATTGTCGCACAGGCCAATCTGCATAACGTAATTTGGGAAGGGATTCGCGGATCCTTCTCCTACTCATCATCATCTTCTTCGGGAGGATCTAGACTTGTTTCAACCTTCCTAAATTCATTCACCATGCCATCCATGTCCCAAAGGATATTTCGGCCATAGATCGCTTCACTGTTGAATAGAATCTTGCAAAAAGAATCATCGTTGAAATAATCATCACTAATCAGACTATCCATTATATTAACGGCCATATAAGAATTCTCAAATTTTGACCGTAAATCTTTTAACTTTTCAATTGTCGTCATTTCTATAAAATTTTTTGGTTAATAATTCAATGGTAAGGGCAACAATTGATTTGGGGTGCATAATAAAGAAATCCCCAACAGCAGGGGGCTGTTGGGGCAATTTTAGTGGGTAAGAGGAGACGAGGATTAGGGGCAAACGGGGCGAACAGAACACCCGTCGGAGCGTCTGTAAAAATCGTCTCCCCAATTGCTCGAAAATAAGGTGAGACCGAATGCGAAGCTCTCGAAGCCCACGAGCGACGACGACCAGTAGTAGCCGAACTCACCCTCACTTAGGTGGTCATCGTACCCTGCGTTGTAGCGGTAGCCGGCGGCAGGCAGGAAGATTCTGCCACCATTCGGACCTGTGACAAGCATGCCATTCACACCATTCTGTGTGGTCCATTTCCATGAGCAATCATCTTCCAATTCTATTTGTTGGTCACGTGTTGGCATCCTCCATTCTCCTCCCCATTTCACGTTAGCTACATCGTATTCGGTGCCAGCGATGTCATCGCCGATATGGATATAGTCATAGCATTCAACGTTATCTTCATCTACATATAAAGTTACATATTTATAAGTTGCGATAGAATAAAAGCTCTTTTCCTCCGTCTCTCCCCAAGCATAATATCCTCCGTATCCTTCAGGCGTCGAGGCTCCCACATTACAGCATGCCCACATAGTACCAGAAGGCAAACCGAGATCAATCAAGTGGGGATGATTGTTGTCGGGACATGAGTGATATGCCATTTGAACTACATAATCTACAGGCTCACCATATTCATACTCTTCACTACCTTCATATTTGACATATTCATATAGGCGAACAGTTGACTTGTCCTCGTTGCGATAATAAATATAACGATCATCAGGATAGGGTGAACTAAATCCTTTGAGCGAAATACGAGCGATTTTCCCATTGGGATCTTCATAGACATATCCCCAGTCTGCCACACCTTCAGGTTCAATTAACTCAACAGTAACGGTAACATCATACTTGTAGGAATATGTTTTGCCATTGTAACTATAACCATTCTCCTTGTAGTAAGAACCAGTTTGCTTGAAGTGGGTAATTATAACAGGTAGTTCAGCAGCCAAAGTTGTAAAGGATTTTTCTTTAGCTACAGCTAAAACATTATTAGTTTTATCAATGTAATAAGTGAAATAATTGTACGTGGTGTTTGGCTTTAGGTCACTAAAGTTGTATTCAATCATACCTCCGTCACCATTAAAGTCTTT
>JAEEGI010026195.1_pt1 | contig 11249 bp, 6 predicted proteins | sample 8958751 | NCBI WGS metagenome assembly JAEEGI01 (sample SAMN16246545, study PRJNA631951) | gut metagenome | biome: gut microbiome; feature: rumen; material: KS-attached | host: Bos | place: Iran: Karaj | collected 2018-10 | reverse complement strand
AAAAGCATCAAATTGAAGAACTTAAAATTAAAAGGGCTTGCCAACAAAAAAACCGATGAGGTAAAAAATGTTTCCGAAGAACCCCGCACAAAAAAGTTTGACTTAAGAAAATTCGGGCTGAAGAAGTTCGGAATAAGTGCAAAACTTGTCATTATCGTGCTGATCCCGATACTTTTCATGGGGGTCATCGGTTTTGCTGCGTACGAAAAGGCTGTGGACGGTATGAGGTCCAAGTACGAAGCATCCACGATGGAGACCATCAACATGGCTGCCGAGCATATCGATCTTGTCTCGTCGTTCATTAAAGGTGAGGGTTCCAAATATGCTTTTAACGATACCCTTACAAAATACAGCAAAGGCGCTTTCGAGTCCGATCCTTACCAGAAAAAAGTTGCGATGGACGGCATAAGAGGCGACCTTATTTCCACACAGACCACAAACTCGTTCATCTCAAATATTCATATCGTCACCAAAGAAGGCATTGCGATGTTTTCTTCGAAGTCGCAATACATCGACGGAATACTTGATAAATATTTAAGCGAGGTTGCTCCCGAAGGATCAAGTCTTGTAAACTGGGTAGATTCGCATCCGATGCTCGACGAAGCTTTCGGACTTTCCGCTGACAAAGACGCATATCTGTATTCGTACCAGATAGGTACGACCGGAACAAAAGCGGTTATAGTCATTGATATCTCGTCATCGGCACTCAGTGCCTTTCTTGAAGAGATAAATATCGGTTCGGGAAGCGTTGTCGGACTTGTTACTTCCTCGGGAAAAGAATTGTTCCATGAATGCGATACAAAAGCATACGAAGGAAAAGAATTCGTATTTGCCGATACCGATTTTTACGCAAAGGCAAGAGAATCGGTAAGCGCAGATGCGCCTCAGGGCGTTAAGGTAGTCAAGTTTAACGGAAAAGAGCAGATATTCTTCTATTCGCTTTGTAAAGATTCGGGCGTAATGGTATGTGCACTCACTCCTTTGCATACCGTTGTCCTCGAAGCCGACGCCATTAAAGCTCTTACGATCAGAGTCGTTATCATAGCGATAATCGTGGCACTCGGCCTCGGTCTCCTGATCGCAATGGGCATCAGAAAGAATGTTATCAAGATTTCCAAGAGTCTTGATGAAGTTGCCAAAGGCGATCTTACCGTAACGGTTAACGCACAGGGTCGTGATGAGTTCCAGAATCTTGCCAAGTCCGCAACCGGAATGGTCTATAACACAAAGAAACTTGTAAGGAAGGTTGAAAAAGCGACCGAGGAACTCGAAGTTTCGACGGCAAACGTTAAAGACGCATCCGATACCTTAAGCGTTTGCTCAAGCGATATAGCAGAAGCGGTTTCTGATATCAACAAAGGTATGGAACGCCAGTCAAGACATGCGCAGGAATGTGTCCGTACTACCGACGACCTGTCGGAAGAGATCAAGAACGTTGCGTCTATGGTCGAAAAGGTTCAGGGCCTTATCAAACAGACCGATGACATGATAAAGACCGGAGTTAATCTGATCAGAGAACTCGGTGTTCATGCCGAAGAAACGACACAGATCACCGGAGTGGTAAACGACAGTATAGTTGCACTTCAGGAAGAATCGGGAAATATTAACAACTTTGTAGGTGTTATCACAAATATTTCTTCCCAGACCAATCTGCTTTCATTGAATGCTTCGATTGAGGCTGCAAGAGCCGGTGAAGCCGGACGCGGATTTTCGGTCGTAGCCGAAGAGATCAGAAAACTTGCCGATGAATCGGCACAGGCAGCGGGAGAGATCGCAAACCAGGTTAAGAAGATCACCGTTTCCACCAACGAAAGTACAGGCAGCGCCGAAAGGGCGATGAGTATAGTAAAAGAACAGTCAAGACTTATTACCGAAAGTGTTGAAGTGTTCGGCAAGATGCAGAATTGCATGGATGAGCTCACAAACGGTCTTATGGAGATCACGGAGGCTACGCGCGAAGCCGATGCAAGAAGAGGAGAAGCCGTAAATGCGGTAAGAAACATCTCGGAGATCATAGACGAGACGGCAGAAAATGCAACTACCGTTCTGAATGCATCCGATCAGCTTAAGAATAATGTCGATGAACTCAACAAGACTGCCGTACAGCTTTCGGAGAGTATGGACGGCCTCAAGAATGAGGTAGAGGTATTCAAGATTTAAGGTACTTATGAAAGAAAAAGTATTGTTAAATGTTTACAGAGTACTCTCACTTTTATTGGTGGGAGTACTTGTGTATTCAAACAAAGACAGGATCGCAAATTTTATAAACAAAAATGATGTCGAAGATGTCAAAGAGATATCCGAATCGGTTGAGACCGTGATGGCCCCGGTAAAGATCAGCGAAGAAAAGCAGGAAGAAGCCGTCCTGAAAGTCGATGCTTCAAAGTCTGCAACGTATATCGATGAGAGAGTGCCCGATTACTCGATCATCAACGGATGTGTGAACGATCCGGTGACTCTCGAATATACTTGGACTTCTTTTGAAGGCCTTTACTATGCAACGATCTGCTATTCGATAGATGCAAAGCTTTACGAGTATTTCAACAGTCTTTCCCGATACTACGGGAACAGTGAATACAAAAACTATATTAACGATCCCATCAATTCGGAGTATCTTGATATGCTCGTCGAGAATCTCAATGAGATCGGCGACAAGCGTGGCTACACCGACGGTGAGAGGGTAAGAGAAGTTATTTCTTTTTGCCAGAGCTTTGAGTATGAGACCGATCAGGAATCAACAGAAAGAGCGGAATGGCCCAAATATCCGATAGAGCTTTTGTATGACAGAGTGGGAGACTGCGAGGACACGGCTCTTTTACTCGTGGGTATACTCTCGAAGATGGGATACGGATGTGCGCTCATAAAGTTCGACGATCACATAGCGGTCGGTTTAAAAGGCGATCAGTCGATAGACGGCACTTATTTTGAGAACAACGGCATAAAGTATTATTACATAGAAACTACCAACAGAGGATGGCGTATCGGTGAGATTCCCGACGAATATGTCGGGCTTCCCGCAACCGTTATAGTTATCAGTTAAAGTGGTAAGAGGGTAAATAAAAAGAAAAGAGGAATTTAACATGAAGTATGACGTTATCATTGTCGGAGCGGGTCCGGGAGGAATCTTTACCGCGTACGAACTCACAAAGAAACGGCCCGAACTGAAGGTAGCGGTTTACGATTCGGGATATCCGCTCGAGAAGAGAAAATGTCCCATTGACGGTGACAAAGTAAAGTCCTGTATCAAGTGCAAGACCTGCGCGATAATGACAGGCTTCGGCGGAGCCGGAGCATTCTCGGACGGCAAGTATAATATCACAAACGATTTCGGCGGAACTCTTTACGAATACATCGGTAAGGAGAAGGCACTTGAACTTATGAGATACGTCGATGACATAAATGTTTCGAACGGCGGAAAAGACACGAAGATGTACTCGACTGCGGGAAGCGAGTTTAAAAAGCTCTGTATGCAGAATAAGCTTACACTTCTCGATGCATCCGTAAGACATCTTGGAACCGATATCAATTACATCGTGCTCGGAAATCTTTACAATGCGCTTAAGGATAAGGTCACTTTCTTCTTCCAGACCTCGATCGAGACGATCGAGAAGCTTGATGACGGCTACAGAGTGATCTATGAAAACGGATCTGACGAGTGTACCAACATAGTCGTTTCCGCAGGCCGAAGCGGCAGTAAGTGGATGGAGAAGGTATGTAACGACCTTGATATACCCACAAACTCAAATCGTGTCGACATAGGCGTAAGAGTGGAACTTCCCGCTGTTATTTTCTCACATCTTACCGACCAGCTTTATGAAAGCAAGATCGTATACCGCACCTCGAAGTTTGAGGACAGCGTTCGTACTTTCTGTATGAACCCCAACGGTATAGTGGTCAACGAAAATACAAACGGTATCGTTACCGTTAACGGACACAGTTTTGAAGATGCGGACAAGAAGACCGAGAACACGAACTTCGCTCTTTTGGTCGCAAAGCACTTCTCGGAGCCTTTTAAAGACAGTAACGGATACGGCGAAAGTATCGCAAGACTTTCCAACATGCTCGGAGGCGGCGTTATCGTTCAGCGATTCGGTGACCTTGAGCGCGGAAGAAGAAGTAACTGGAAACGAATCGACAAAGGAACCGTGCGTCCGACTCTTAAAGCTACGCCCGGCGACTTAAGCCTCGTTCTTCCCAAGCGTCTTATGGACGGTATCATCGAGATGATCTATGCACTCGATAAGATCGCTCCGGGAACCGCAAACGACGATACGCTTCTTTACGGTGTGGAAGTCAAATTCTACAACATGGAAGTAAAACTTGATGAGAATCTGGAGTCCGTACATAAAGGACTTTACATCATCGGAGACGGCAGCGGTGTTACACATTCGCTCTCGCATGCGTCGGCAAGCGGCGTTTATGTAGCCAGAAGGATCGCCGATACTTTATAAACAACAGATTATTACGCCGCAACATGTTTGCGGCGTATATGTACTGAGGGAGGAAACAACATGTTTTGTCACAATTGTGGGGCCAATATGGCTGACGGAGTTAAGTTTTGCACAAACTGCGGTCAGAAAATGTACGAAGAAACCAACGTCGAACAGCCGGTGCAGCCGGCACCGGAGACGCCTGTAAATCCTGCGCAATATGCAAATACGCAATATGCAAATACGCAATATGCAAACACGCAATATGCCAACACGCAATATGCTGCCGGGGCTTATCCTCAGGGATATTATGCACAGCCCGTAAAGAAAAAGAGCAAGGCTCCGCTCGCCGTTTTGCTTGTCTGCCTTATAGTATTCATACTGGGCGGAATAGGTTTGTTTGCGTACAGATGGGCCAATTCTCCGGACAGGATTGCGCTTAAGGCTTTGTCGATGGGAGATTACGATACCGTAAACTTTTATTACGACGAAGTGACACAAAGGACAGCGAATGAGATCCAAGAAGATTATCGTGTGAAATTTGAGGATATGGAACGGCAATTCGAAAGCGGTTCTTTAGAATATTCCGAAGTTAATGAGTTTGCCGAGATCGCATCGGAAAAAGTGCTTAAAGACGATTCCGTATTCACTCAGCTCTATGACAGACTTGAAATGATACATGATTCGAGAGACGCTTACGCTGCTGCCGAAGAATACTTTTCAAAGGGCATGTATTCCGAAGCGTTGAGCGCCTACATGAAGGTCTCCGTAAACGACACGCAAAATTACAGCGATGCGCTTGATAAGATAAAAGCCTGCAACGATATGATGCAGGATGAGATAGTCGGAACATGGGTTTATACCATTGACGCAAAACCCCTGGCGGAGGGATTTGAATTTTGGGACAGCCCCATAAACATCGATGTTTATTTTGAGTTTGATGAGGACGGAACGGGACAGATATTTATAAGCAATGAAGCTATGATGGACGCTTTTCGTGAACCCGCCACCGCCCTTATGGAAAAAGAACTGGAAAAGCAGGGACTGTCGAAGGCATACCTTGATATAATGCTTAAACTCGGCGGTTACGATGATATCATGGACGCATTAAAGGATTTTGCGCCCGAAGAAAGCGTAGCTTTCTTTAACGGAGAAGATCTCCGGGAGTTTTTTACTTATAACGTGGACGGTGACGTGATCATCATAAACGGTTATTCAAAGCTGGACTTCGTTCTTGACGGAGATTATCTTATGATCTTGACCGATGACAACAATCTTTTCGGATTTGCAGATCTTAATCTTAAACCTCCGTACACACTTATAAGAACTTATGGCTGATAAGCGCTAAAAAATCGGTCTTTTTGCGGTACTGTGTTAATTGGTTGCTAAATAATTGATGATATAATGTACAATACGCAATTATTTCCGCGTACAACGGTTAAAATGGTACAATCATGGAAGAAAATAAGGCAAATTCCTCAAAATTTACAGATAAAATTCGCGCGATAATGAATGAGATCAATTCACGAAACAGAAAGTCTTTGTTGATCGTGGAAGCATTCATTCTCATTTTCGTGGTGATCACCGGCATATTCATGCTTCTTTCCAATACTCACTGGCTTGAGGACTGTGAATCACCCATGCCCGAAAGACTGGAAGCAAATACCGGTTGGGAGAGAGTTTATCCCGACGGACACAGAGAGGCTGTAACGCTTCCCTGTTCTTTCGATGACGTAAAAGCCGGAGAGGAGATAGTCTTCGAGAGCACCGTTCCCGAAAATATCACTGACAAATACTGTTTCTCAACCCGTTCCGACAGAATGAACATGAGGATCATGGTCGGAGACGAAGTCAGATTTGCGTTCAATCAGAAATTCACATATTTCTACTGGACAAACGTTGTTTCCCGCTACGTATATGCTTCCGTTACCAGAGAAGACATCGGCAAGCCGATACGTGTCATAGGTGTGGCCGTAAGCGACATTCCCAGGACATTTCCTTATGCATATTACAGCGAACGCGGTATCTTAAACAGATCTTATATGACGGCGCAGGGTCCTGCGTTCATATTCGCAATGTTCCTTGTCTGCTTGAGTATTTCGTGTGTCGTTCTCGGTGTATTTTTGCGTGTTTCGACAAACGGTAACGTAAGAGTGGACTATGTCGGCTGGATACTCATGATGGCTGCCGCTTATATTCTTACCGAAGGCATTTTCAGAGATATTCTGTTCTCAAACGTCATTGCCATGAACGCGATCCCGGAGCTTATGATGATACTTGCTCCGATGATGATGGTTCTGTATTTCGATTCGCTTCAGGAAGGCCGTTACAGGACGATGTACCTCATATATCTGTATTCGGCGATCGCACACGGACTGGTCTGTGTCGCGCTTGCTCTTTTAAGAAAGCGTGATCTGGGCGAAGATTTCTATCAGCTTCTGTTTTTCCTGTTCTTAAGCGTAGCGTTGTTTGCTTACGGAGTAATAAAAGATCACAAGACGGGCAAAAGCAGAAACTACAGTATTGTCGTGTGGTCGTCTGTCATCATGCTTGTATTGTTTGCACTTCAGCTTGCCAACTATATTAAAACAAGCATCATGTCGGCGCTCTATCTTGAGTCGGGTCTTTTGATATTCACCATAGCCGCAATATTCAATGCGTTTATCAATCTTCTCAAGATCGAAGAAAAGAAACGACACGTTCAGTACGAAGCCGATCTTAAGTCCAAGTTCCTTGCCACGATGTCTCACGAGATAAGAACACCCATTAATGCGATACTAGGCATGAACGAAGCGATACTAAGGGAGAGCGGTGAAAAGAACACGATCGCCTATGCGACGGACGTCGAAGTAGCCGGAAAACTTCTTCTTTCACTTATCAACGATATACTTGATTTCTCGAAGCTCGATTCGGGTAAGATGGAAATATTGCCGGTTTCGTATCATATAAAAGAAGTGGTGACCGCCTGTCGGAATTTGGTTGAGAGACGAGCCGTTGAAAAAGGACTTAAATTTGTTGTTGTTTTTGACGAGAATATCCCTTCCGTATTAAAGGGCGACGAAGTCCGCATACAGCAGATCATCACAAATGTCCTTACAAATGCGGTCAAATATACCAGAAAAGGCCGTGTCGGACTTAAAGTTACGGCCGAGAACATAACGGAAGACAGCGTCGATCTAAGGATCGAAGTAAGCGATACAGGTATAGGTATCAAAGAAGACGACAAAGAAAAACTCTTTAACGTATTCACCCGTGTTGACGAAGAGCGAAATGCAAGCATCGAAGGAACGGGACTTGGTCTTGCGATAACGGGATCGCTTGTTAAACTCATGGGAGGAACTATAAACGTAACAAGTTCTTACGGATCGGGCTCTGTATTTACTATCATCATTCCTCAGCATGTCGTAAACACGACCCCTGCCGGAAAACTTGAAGAGAGAGCTGAAAACGAACCTGTTCCCGGCCCCGGAAAGAAGAGAGAAGATCTTTTCACGGCACCTGAGGTTTCACTTCTTGCCGTCGATGATGTGCTTGTAAACTTAAAGGTTGTACAGAGTCTGCTTAAGAAGACAGGCATGAAGATAGATACTGCGATAAGCGGGAAAGACTGTATTGAACTTACCAAGAAGAACAAGTACGACATCATACTCTTAGACCACATGATGCCGGGTAAGGACGGTATAGAGACACTTCGTGAGATTAAAGCTTCTACCGGCAATCCAAACCGCGATACGCCGGTCATTGTCCTTACCGCCAATGCGATAATAGGCGCCAAGGAAGAGTACATGAAGCAGGGCTTTACCGATTATCTTTCAAAGCCCATCGCGCTTATTGACCTTGAGAAGATGCTCCTTAAGTATCTTCCGCCGGAAAAGATCGGTGGCAAAGCGGTAGAAAAAACAATTCTCGAAAATGAGAAGAAACTCACCGCCATCGAACATGAAGTCAATTCACCCTCGCCTCTTGATGAAAAACCTTCCGTTGAAGAAGTCATCAACAGAAAAGCGGCAATGGACAACAGCCACTACAATGAGCAGGTTTGGCGTGAAAGGATTGAAACATACTTAAGAGAAGACAAGCGTGCGATGCTCGCCGAAAGTTACGAGAAGGCAAAGATGGAAAATTATAAGATGATAGTTCGATCCATTCGTTCTTCTTCCCAGACTATAGGAGCCCTGGAACTTGCCAAGAAAGCCCAGGAAGTTGAAAAAGCGATAGAAGAAAACAACGCAGAGGCTCTCGGCATAAGACACAAAGAATTGAGCGAGCAATACAGTCGTGCGATCAATGTACTTACAAGGATCTAAAAAGGATGGACATTTGTCCATCCTTTTTTACAGGTTTGTTCTTAGTCCTTTCGGATAATGATTTTTCAAAGTGCCGTTAACCGCTTTTGCAAAGCCTATGGAAAAGCCGTTTACAAAGACAGGCAAAAAGCCTTTGAGATTCGGATCGACAGAGATTGTCTCGCCGGCGATGAAGCGTTTTGCTTCGTCAAGACTTATATCCGCTTTCTTTGTGACTTCGAAAGGTCTCATTGACATGGCAAGAGAATGCGCGGGTTCGAAACGGTTTTTAAGATCGCACATTATATGAAGTCCCGGACGCACCACGCGGATGGAATCGATTCCGTTAAAAAGCGTCGGTGTGAGATAAACGTTGTCTTTTATTCTTGTGATATACGAGGTCGCAAGCATTTCCTTTGCGACTTCTTCTTTCATCCCGAAATCTTTTGTAAGGAAGTCTCTTACGGTGTCTTCCGTTAAAGCGTTCGAATCGTTCTTTGATTTTTTCTTTCCTTTGGAACTGTCGGGGGAAACCGTTCTGCCGACATATTCGCCCTTTTTCTTGAGTTTGGCAACGAAATGACCTTCGCCCTTAATTACGTGGGGCATGAGTCGTTTTATCAAAACGAGTTCGAAATCGGGGTTTTCGTTAATGAACTTTTCTATATTGTCTTCGTTCTCTTCTCTTGAAAACGTACATGTCGAATAAACCAGCGTGCCGCCGGGAGCGAGCATGGAAGCGGCGTTTTTAAGTATCTCTTCCTGCCTTTTTGCGCACATGGAAACATTTTCGGGCGACCATTCGCTTACGGCAGTTTCATCTTTTCTGAACATTCCTTCACCCGAGCACGGTGCGTCGACCAAGATCTTATTAAAGAAAAGAGGAAATCTTCGGGCTAAAACATCCGAAGACTCGCTCGTTACGACGGCGTTTCTAACCCCCATTCTTTCTATGTTGGAAGAAAGGATCACAGCTCTGTCTTTGTTTATCTCGTTGGTTACCAAAAGTCCCCTGCCGTTTAAATAAGATGCGATCTGAGTGCTCTTTCCGCCCGGGGCCGCGCAAAGGTCCAAGACGATATCCCCTTCCTTTACGTCAAGTTCGGTCACAGCCGACATTGCGCTGGGTTCCTGAATGTAGTAGGCACCCGCCTCGTGGTAAACGTGTTTGCCGGGACGTTCTTCGTCGTTATAGTAAAATCCCGCTTCGGCAAATTCGATTTTGGAAAGCAAAAAAGGCATTTTCTCACAAAATGCCTTGGGATCGCTCTTTAAGAGATTGCAGCGAAGGCCGTAAAGACGCGTATCCTCATAGGAGGCGATAAATGCCCCGTACTCCGGACCGAGTTCTTTTTCCATCCTTGCCTTAAATTGTTCGGGTAAACGTATGGTTTCGCTCATGTCAGTTGTTTATGTAGTCAAAGAATAATTTGGCCGTATCGAGTCTTTCGGTCGAAGCGGCGATCGTAAAGACGACTTTGTCGAGTAAGAAAACGGGTACCGAATTAAGACGTGCGGAATCTGTGACGTCTATCATGGAAGGGTAGGTTTCGCCCGTGGGGTTGCCGTCCTCATCACAAATGTCGCTCCATATCACTCTGTCGCCCAGTGCGTTTAACTCTTCCGGAGAAAATGCTTCTCTTAAGTCCATGTAAAAACCCTGGGAAGCGTAGTTTGCCATGGTTCCGAAATCGGCCAGCATAACGTCGCAGTCACCTGCTGCCATAAGTGCGACCCATTTCTGGACGCTTAAGTATGATGCGTTATCGTTTGCGGAAAGGTCGATGTACAAAGAATCGTCAAATACGATCTCGTTTTTGTCTTTGTTTGTTCCGGCGATATCTTCAAATTCCGAGGCTTCAAGATTTCCGACGCTGTTTATGAAAAGAACGTACAGGTCGTGATCTTTGTTGTTCATCATCGTTCTTACAAGTGATATTAAGCATATAAGGATGATTATCGCAACTATGGTGCCTTTAAGGTAATATTCCGCAAAATAAGAAAGCTTGTATTTTAAGGACTTGCCCTTAAGAAAAGCTTTCTGTTCTTCCATTATTTCTTTTTGTGTGGGATCTATCAAACTCATTTTTCCATGTTTCTCTCTTTCCCGAACATTATCTGCCACATTTAAGGCGGGTGTCAATCGTCAGGGTTGTTAAATTTCTGTAAAACTTTAGCATTAATTAATAGATTGTGGGTAATATTTGGGTTTATAAAATCTCAGAAAAGATTTATAATAGGCAATACAGGGTTAAAAAATTAACAATGGAGGATTGGTAATGAAAAACTATTTTGATCTTACAGGCCGCGTAGCGGTAATCACAGGGTGTTCAACGGGTTTGGGCGTACAGATGGCACACGCTCTTGCAAATCAGGGTGCTGCAATAGTTGCTCTTGCAAGACGTAAAGAAAAAGTAGAAGAGGTTGCAGCAGAGCTCACAAAAGAGTATGGTGTAAAGGCTGTCGGAATCTCATGCGATATTACAGACACCGATGCGGTTAACGTTGCCGTTGACAATATTTTAAAAGAAGT
>JAEEGI010026194.1_pt1 | contig 11249 bp, 9 predicted proteins | sample 8958751 | NCBI WGS metagenome assembly JAEEGI01 (sample SAMN16246545, study PRJNA631951) | gut metagenome | biome: gut microbiome; feature: rumen; material: KS-attached | host: Bos | place: Iran: Karaj | collected 2018-10 | reverse complement strand
TGAGAAGAGTCCAAGGAACAGACTATTACTATGCAGATTTGAACAGAATGTTCTATCATAATAATGAGCAGCCAAACCAATGACTGCTCCTTTTTTAGACATTTGGGTCAACTTCTATGTTATTGCCTTCGTGGAACGCTATCTGCCTGACAGGTTCTATCTGCCAAACAACTCCGTGCAGCGTCAGAACCTGCGTTGGGACTTGTTCCGTGAGATTGTCGGCAACCTCTGCGTACATACCGATTTCAGTTCGGGCTTTGCCTGTTTCTTCCATGTGTTCAAGGATCGCGTGGTGACGAAGAATCCCACGCGTCTGCTGCCTGAGATTCCGGAGGGTGAGTTGACCATACAGCAGTTGAGTAACTACACGAAAAATCCGTTGCTGGTTCGTGTGTTCCACGAACTGCATTGGGCTGAGGATTTGGGTTCTGGTACTCGCAATATCCTGCGCTATGCGCCGCTCTACTATCCTGGGTATAAGATAGAGATTAACAGCAGTCAGCAGTTTGTGTTCTCGATTACCTATCAGGACGAAGTTGTCACCGTTGACGGAAAAATGTCCAAGGGGAATGTCCAAGGAGGGAACAAAATGTCCAAGGATGAGGAAGGAAATGTCCAAGGGGAAATGTCCAAGGATGCCCCAGAGTTGACGGACGATGAACTGGCATTGCCGTTGGAACCCTTTGAAAGGCAATCTGCCAGAGATAAAAAGAACAGACGTCGGCAGGCGATTATAGGAATGATTGCAAAAGATTCGCATGTCAGTCTGAAGATAATGTCTGAAATACTTGATGTCAACATCAAGACCATTTGGCGTGATTTGGACGAACTGAAATCAAACGGAGTAATTGAACGTATTGGCGATGATTTCACAGGTGAATGGAAGGTTCGCAAGAAGCAGTAATGGTTCGTGGTGGTAAATGTCTACAACATTTAATCGAGAGCTTTATCCGCACAATCCGTGGTCAAAAAGTAATCGTGTCTGGGGACAGGTGAGTGACACAGATGTCTGATGGAGGATGTAATAGAAAAGACGTGGAAAAACCAGTATCGGCTCAAAAACAATCCCACAAAATGAATTTTTAAGCTCAAAATGAGCCGATAATTATAAAAATATTCGTATCTTTGCACCGATCCCTACGCTTTTACAGAACAAGGGATATCGATGGCTACATAATTAGTGTACGGCAGGGATTTCTTGGATCCAGTGGACACCAGAGACAGGTGGGCGTCTCGCTGTTGAAGATACGGACTCCAAAAATCACTTATCATTATAATGCCCATACGAGAAAACTTCCGAAACGAGCAGACTGTCTGTGTCAGGAACAGTGACACAGATGTCTAGTGGTTTTGTCAATCACATAGAGGCGATTCGCGGCATTTTAGAATTGAACCGCTGAATCGCCTCGTTTTTTTTAACGCCAACGTGGATGTGGCGTTAATCTTCGCTATTCCCTCTTCAGAGACAACACTCAATCCTTATAAGGTGTTTATGACATGGGAAAGTCGCAGCCACCACCGGGAAGAGACTTCTTGACAAAATCGTCAACAGTCACAGCCTGGGCGCCAATGAGTTCTACAGGAGACTTACGGATAGCGAAAGGATTATCGTTCTTTTTCATAATCGTAAAAATTTAAAAAGTTAGTATACTAATTATCGTTCTCACATTTATTTTTGCAAAGTTACAACATAAATCGAAAAATCAGCAAGTCCAGTCCTTAAATAATGTTAAGCTGTTTATTGTTTTTTACCTAATGACTTTCTTACTGAACAGGGGGACTTTCTCGACGGGCTGGGCAGCCAGACACTCCTCGAGGCTCTTGCCGCCAAGGGGGTCAATGCCCTGCTTTATCTGCTCGCACAGCTCCATGCGGACTTTGGCCATCTGACATGAGGAACTATTGTTCGCCTCCACTGCCGTAAAAGAGCCGTCGGGCAACTCCTCAAATTTCTCCCCTGCCATACAGGGCTGATGGCAATAGCGGCAATAGTCGTACTTTCCACATGGCGGAAGCAGCTGTTCACGGTCAGTCTGGCGTAACCGCATGCGCTTCGGGCTGAAGATGACATCCTTGAGAGATGCATTATGCATATTGCCGAAGGTGATGCCAATAATGAGGCACCCTCGCACCAACCCGTCTGGGGAAACGGTCAACATCTTATCGGCTCCACAGGGGAAACCTTGGCCCTGTCCATGCTCGACTTCTTTGAATTTGCCGTCAGCAGGCACATTGCCCTTCATAAGGGGGTCCATCATGAGGAGGCGCAGAGCTTCAGGGCGTGTCTGCAGATGCTCAATCATCGATACATCGCCATCGACACCAGGCGTGAGGAGGCATGAAAAATCCTTCTCTGCACTCAGTTCGCCAACCAAGTCACGCACCCTGTAATAGCTTCGGGTATTCAGACGGAACACGGGCGTCTTGATATTCAGGGGGACGGGCCATGTTGCCAGTTCGCGGAGCACCTTCACTGACTGTTTCCACGAGCCGCGGCGGCGTGTAATCTGATCGTGGACGTCAGCATCGGCACTGTATATTGACACACTGAACTGTCGGAGCCCCATGCGGGCTACGCGGCGTATCTTCTCGCTGCTGTTCAGTGCCTGGGCATTGGTAAACAGGTTGACGGCCAGATTGCGCTCGTGCAGATAGTCGAGTATGGCCCAGCAGTCAGGATAGCTGAATGGGTCGCCACCAGTGACGGTAACCTCGGGTATTCCCAATTCCACAGCCTCGTCAACAATGCGCTTGTAATCGTCCAGCGTCAGCATGTCAGGACGCAGGCGGCGTTCCTCATGCAGCTCGCTGCGGGCGGCACCTTCGTTATAGCAGTGCAGGCAGCGTTCGCTACAGGCGTAAGTCAGCTCAAAATATAGCTTGCACGGCACTTCCGCAGGCAAGCTTTCCTGGTAATCACCTTCCGGCTTATACCACTTCTCACTGTCAACGGGTGGATTATCCTGTCGGTACTGATGCCACTCGTCGTCGCTGAACACGTGATCGTGAACCAGGCCGATAGGCATCAGCGACTCGTGGAAGAATTCTAAAACCTGTTCGTCGGTAGTGCCAGTCACCTCTGCTATATGCCGGATGTCGATGGGTTCCTCACGCTTACCCGCCAACAACTCGTTGACCAGCAGGGCTGACACACCGTCAAACGTATAACAGGTGCTGTTAGCCGTGTTATACATCACGGCTCGCTGGGCTTGACGGTTGAAAGCGCCACAAGTATAAAGTGGCCGTATAAAGGTATTACGTGTCATTTGTTTCGTATCTCGAATAATTCTTCCTCCTTCTGATGAAAAAGATTCATTTGTTCCCTGACGGTGCATGCAAACTCATCGCTGTTTTCCAGGATAAAGGTCTTCAACGCCGCCAGGTCCTTACATTTCAGGTTGTACATCACCATGAAATGCAAGCCACGGTTCTCGCCGTCATGGCCAGCACCATCGAAGTAAGCACCCTTACCATCTATAAGATCACGGTTAGTCCGAGCCCATAAAAGGTGTATTCTGTGAATGGCATTAGTTTTGTCGTGGTCGTAATGGCAAAAGCAAACCAGGTCGTCAGGATGTTCTTCCAAGTATTGCGCTATCACTGCCACCATCATCCGCCCTGTCTCCTTATCAGCAGGGCCGCCACGCTGCCCTTCAACAAGCCTGAACATAAAGTACAGGACGCGATGACCACCAATATCGGCTAATTCTATAAAGCGCATCACATATAGACGATTCGCGGCATTATAGAATTGAACCGCTGAATCGCCTCGTTTTTTTAACACCAACGTAGATGTGGCGTTAATCTTCGCTATTCCCTCTTCAGATACAATACTCAATCCTTATAAGTATTATGACATAAGTCCCACGTCGCAGCCACTGGGATAACGATTATTCTTGACAAAATCGTCAACAGTCACAGCCTGGGCGCCAATGATTTCTACAGGAGACTTACGAATAGCGAAAGGATTATCGTTCTTTTTCATAATCGTAAAATATTAAAAAGTTAGTAATACTTATTATCGTTTTCGCATTTATTTTTGCAAAGTTACAATATAAATCGAAAAAACAGCAAGCCCAGTTCTTAAATAATGTTAAGCCGTTTATTAATCTTTATACTCGCAATAGCATAGGAATGCTCAGGCATGTCTTCGAGGGCTTGGCGTTATCATTTTACACTTATTCAGAATAATTTTCAATTTTCAATTTTCAATTTTCAATTATTCTTTGTACCTTTGTGCCCGAAATTCAAGAAACAGCTTTTCGAAGCACTTCATATCAAGCGTCACAGATGGACAAATACAATATCATTTCCCCTGCTACGACAGGGTCTTTCTCCCAACAGCTCTCGGCGTTGGCTGACCAACTCGGCGACCTCCTTTCCGCAGAGCGTCAGGCTGGTCGCCAGCTGCATTATACGAAGGTTTTCCTAAGCGACTCCGCCAATCAGGAACCCCTGCTTATGGCTTCGCCGCTGATGACGGAGCACTTGCAGCAGGCTGCCTACACCATTATCCAGCAGCCGCCGTTGAACGGTGCCAAGATAGTGCTTTTGGTTAAGACCAGCGACACGACTGACGATTTTGTATTCCATTCCATACGACTCACTGACCAGGAGGCTGCCAACCAGTCCAGCTATGTACAGACAGTCATGCTCTTCGACAAATACATCGAAGCTACCCGCCACCTGAATACGACGCTCAAGAACCATTGTGTCCGCACGTGGATCTATGTCCGAGACATCGACGCCAACTATGCTGGCGTGGTGCGTGCCCGTAACGACATTTTCCGTCAGCACGGACTTTCCATCGAGACCCATTTCATTGCCTCAACGGGCATTGGCGGCCGTACTGGCGAACGCAAGGTGTTGGTGGCTATGGACTTCCTGACTTGTCCCAACATCCAGCCAGACCAGAAAACCTATCTCCAGGCGCTCACCCATCTGAACCCTACCCACGAATATGGTGTAGCCTTCGAACGTGCCACCCGCCTCACGCTCTCCAACGATAGGCAGCTGTTTCTCGTTTCAGGTACTGCCAGCATCAACCATCACGGCGAGGTTGTCTTTGTAGGCGACGTACGCCGACAGACCCGACGCCTGTTGGAAAACATCGGCGCTCTGCTTGAGAACGGCGACGCCACGATGGCTGACGTCAGGTACTTCGTGGTCTATCTGCGCGATATGGCCGACGCCCCCGTAGTCGAAGAGGTGCTCCAGTCGCTTCACCCTGACATCCCCCACGTTCTGACGTTGGCAGAGGTCTGCCGTCCGCAATGGTTGGTGGAGATGGAGTGCATCGCGACGAAGACAAAATAATAAGGATTAAGAATTCAGGGTTCAGTATTTAGGATTCAGGGGGTCCAAATTCAAGATTTAGAATTCAATATTTAGAATTCAAGATTTAGGATTCAAGGTTCAAAGAAAAATCGCACCTTTGCCACATATTTGCATCATCTATGAGATTCTTTTTGTTTTTGGCCCTTCTACCTTTTTATATAGGGGCACAGGCCCAGCAAGTGACACTCAACAAGCAGCACCACTTCAACAAGACGGTGCCCGCAGGCAATTACAGCGGCATCACCTGGCTTGGCGGCGAACGCTATGCCGTGGCTGACGACAAGTCGCCTACGGCAGGCTTTTACCTCATGACTATCCGTACTGACGAAAAGACGGGCGACATCCGCGAGGTGCGTGCCGATAGCTTCGTAACCAACAGCCAGCCCAACCGTGACGAGGAGGGCATCTGCTACGTGCCCCATACCAATACGGTATTCGTCAGTGGCGAGGGTGACGGGCAGATTGTGGAGTACACCCTCGACGGGCAGTTGACGGGACGCAAGCTCAACATTCCTGCCGTCTTTGGCATTGCCCACGGCAACCGTGGTTTCGAGGCGCTGACGTATAACGCGACGACACACCGCTTCTGGGCAACCACTGAGAACACGCTGAAGGCCGACGGTGCCAAGCCCAGCATCAAGAAAAAAGTTTCGAACCTACTGAGACTGCAGAGTTTTGGTGACGACCTTCAACCCAAGGAACAATACTGGTATCTGTCCGACTCGTCAGACGTCAAAGGCTTAGAGGGCAAGAGTACGTTGGGCGTCAGCGGACTGGCAGCACTCGACGACGGACAAATCGTCATCCTCGAGCGCGAGGTTTATCAGACAAAGAATAACATTGGCTCATACGTCCACGTCAAGCTCTATGTGGTCAACCCCGCTATGCAAAATGCTGGCGACCTGTTGCAAAAGCAGCTCATCACAGAGTTCCGCACCAAGATCAATGTCACAGACCGCAGCTTTGCCAACTATGAGGGCATCTGCGCAGGACCACGACTGAAGGATGGCAGCATCGTGCTGATGCTCGTGGCCGACTCGCAAAACCAGTATAAAGGCTATCTGAAGGACTGGTTCAAGACCGTCACCGTGGCTGACCTCGACTTCAAGCCTCAGCCCAACACGACAGCCGACCGCTCTGCGCTCCTGAAAGCCGTCTCAGCGCCCGTTGACACGAAGGTGAGTACGCCGTCATTCCTCTCAAAAGAGGAGTTGCCTGATGTCTTGCGCTTTATTCCCGAACCGCCCCAGCCTGGCACAGGACCTTTCGAAAACGATACCTATTATTATCATTACGGAAAGAATGAGCGCCCTACCGCTCGTGGCAACAAGGCCGCCCTCGACGAAGTGCAATTGACGTCGAAAGTCTTCAGCGAGGCTGCAGGTCTCATGATAAGTCCTGACGAGACGCCTGAAATCTTCAAGTTGGCACAAGGCGCACAGAAGGATGCTGGCAACGTTAACAGGCAGGCCAAGAACCATTTCCGTCGTATACGTCCCTTCGTCTATTTCAACGAACCCTCGTTGGTATCCGAGGCAGACGAAGACTACCGCAACACCTACAGCTATCCCTCTGGCCACAGCGTCCGCGGCTGGGTCTATGCCCTCACCCTGGCGCTTGTCATTCCCGACTCCACAGAGGCACTCATAGCCCGTGCTCAGGAGTATGCCCTCCATCGCGTTATCTGCGGTCGTCACTACAAGAGCGATATCGACGCCTCGCTCGTAGAAGCCACCGCCATCATGAGCCGTCTGCTCTCCAATGCCGCCTTCCTCGAACAACTCGACAAAGCCCGCAAGGAGTACGCTAACAAAAGGAAAAGGGAATAGTTCTTTGACCTGTCATCAGAACCGTCAGAGCTAACACTGCTAAGGAAAAAATCTTTGTTTTCATAATCGTATCGTTTTTAATTGTTATTATTGTTTTTTGATTTCCAAGGGCCATATTGCGACATTCCTGAAGATCCCCCTCCAAATCTGTCGTACCAAACCCATGATGGACATGATGAACGCCGTCATCGACGACTGCAAAATGGTTTTCCAAGTATCCCTTTTCATTATCAATGTGTGTTTTTCATGTTATTAGTTTTATGCCTCTGCAGCGGCACCAAAACTTTACTTTTTTACCTTTTTACTTTTTTACCTTTATCTGCTGCAAAGTTACGAAAATTACCAATGCGAAACAATACTTTCCCCCGATTATTTTCAAAAAGTTTCAAATGTTAAAAAGTACACAAAAGGATTGCAACGCCACACTTCGATCTTTAGTCGAAGAACCGTCCCTTTTGTGTACTTTCGCGCCAGAAATCACGTGGGGAGGCGCTGGAAATCGCGTAGAAAAGTTCAGGAAATCACGTGGAAAAGTAGAGGAAATCGCCAAGAGAAGTTCAGGAAATCACGTGGAAAAGTTCAAGAAATCGCCTGGGCGAGTGTCAACACTTTCAGGAAATACGCGGCAACGCGGCAGCGCGGCAACGCGGCATTTACGAAATTGATTCCGCGGCAAAAATATTAAACATGTTGTTTGTAATTATTATATATTATTATATATTATAATATATAATAATATATAATAATATAATAAGAGTCATTCACAGGACACCCCACCACAGATACTTTAAAATGGAAAAGTCAAATGCCGCGCTGCCGCGTTGCCGCGTTAAGCTGAGAAATTGCACTAAAATAGTGCATATAATAAAAGAAAAATGCACCATGACAGTGCAAATTAACGTATTTTTGCGGAAAACACATGAAAAAAGCACTTTCCTTGCATTTCCATCACACGTGCTTTCTTTTAAGATTTACCGAAGAATATTTGGAAATTACGAAATAAAGTACTATATTTGTAGCCAAAACCACAAAGATGGCACAGATTAAGAGTGAAGCTGCCTATAGAGCAGCGATGAAAAGAATTGATGAACTGCTTAAAGTGGTCAACGACTCTACTCCAGCAGACGACACCAACTATCTGGAGCTGGATATGATTTCTGATATGGTAGCAGAATATGAGGATGTCCACTATCCCATTGGCAAACCTACGCTGATAGATGTCATCAAACTACGTCTCTACGAAATGGGTATCACACAAACCAAACTCGCAGAGATGCTTGGCCTCAGCAATGCCCGTGTCAGCGAGATCATGAACGGCAAGAGCGAACCCTCGCTGAAAATAGGCAGAGAATTGAGCCGTCAACTGAACATCGACCCTGCTGTGGTGTTGGGAGTGTGAGAAGTAATCAGTAGAGACCCCGTGATGGATCGTCCCCCATAAAGGGGGACTGATATAAGGGGGGCGGAGTACCATTAGATGGGGACCGCGGGATTTGGATTCCGAAAAAGGACGAAAAGTTGAGCACAAAACAAAGAAAATCTGCAAAAAGCTTGCATTTCGCTTTTTATTTTTGTATCTTTGCATTTCGTAAGCTGGAGGGCTAATACAACGTATGAAAACAACACATTGCGGATGACACATATGACAGATGACAGCAAGAATTACAAACTCCTCGCGTACCGCGCGTATGCGGTACGCGATATACTCTTAGAAACTATGTGTCATAAGTGTCATCTGTCATACATAGGTTTGAGGAGATAGTCGACTTTTCCAGTACTTTTCCGTCAGAAATCGCGGTGATTTCTTCAGGAAATCACGGCAACTTCTTGAGGAAATCACGGCAATAATTGCAAGAAATCACGGCAACTTCTGAAGGAAATCACGGTGATTTCTGTAGGCAGTTCAGGTTTCTTCGCCAACTACTCGCCAGCGGGACAGATGGGACAGATGGGACAGAGGTTTTCGGAAACCCTTCGCGTACCGCGCGTACGCGGTACACGTATAATCTTTATAAACTACTGTCCCATCTGTCCCATCTGTCCCAAAACAAGTTTATCCGAACAAAAAAAGCCCCGGGATGGATCAACTTGATGCTATTAAAATAGAACCTAATAATAAAACAGTTATGAAGCGTGAATTGAGAATAAAAAAGAGAATAAAAGATATGAACAAAGAACAAATCTGTGAAACGCTGAGTGCAAGGATTGAGAATGAGAATTTAAAATTACCAAAGCAAATCGATTTTGGTATATCTGATTCTGTATTGTATCTAAAAATAGAAGGGAGTGCTGTACGTGACAACATGCAAACAGATGGCTCCGCATTTGAAGGGTGGTCTATTTGCATAAAGTCTTATTTTCCTGAAATTAAGAATGTTGAACTAAACTGGGATTTGCCATTGTATAGTTCAAATACACAAGTACGACAGAGGCAAGAGAAACATTACAATCGTTTTCTTCTGAGAGTCATTTTTTTCTCAAGACATTATAATTGGTTTATCATACACAAAAGCAAAAAAGATACAATACGATTGTTTTCTGAAGATCACTCTAATCTACTCATCAATTATCCTACCAATAAAGGTGCTGAAGAAGTATCTGGGAAAGGAAAGATTAACAAAGGAGAGGCTAAATTGGAAAGACTAGTCATGGATAAGTTGAGGAAGTCTGTATCTGTAACGGATCATCAACTACCTGTCGGGCTTTTCGACGGTGAAGTAAAGTCCAAAAGAGCATGTACACCTAGAGGAGCAAGTCAAATTGATTTGTGGCAAATAGACAAGGATGTTTTAAGAATTTTTGAACTCAAAGATGAAACCAATAATAAAGTAGGTATTATCTCTGAACTTATGTTTTATGCTAACGTTATGAACGAAGTGAATAAAGGTCGCATAAAATATCCTCAATCTATAGAGACTGCTACTGATTATAGGAACATACAATATTTATATCGTTCAGTTAAAGAAGAAAAAATCAATCGTATCGAAGCCGTATTTTTGGTATATACATTACATCCTCTAATTGAATATAATCTTGATATAATCTTGGATATAATAAATGATGGTATGGCTGCAGATGCTATTTCTTTTAAAAAGATTTTGGTTACAGATATTATAAGCATATGAAAATCACTATCCATCGTGGAGCAAACCAAATAGGTGGTTGCATCACAGAGATAGCAACCAAAGATGCCAAAATATTCATTGATTTGGGCAGTAATTTGCCTGGTTCCGATAAGACTGATTATTCTGCCGATGAAGTTAGAAGAATAACAGCTGACGCCGATGCTATCTTCTATTCTCACTATCATGGTGACCATGTGGGACTGCATCATCTTGTACCAACATGTGTTAAGCAATATATGGGAGCAGGAGCCATTGACGTGATGCGATGCAAGTATGAAGCGCTAAATGTTCACCAAGATTTCAGCCTGCAACTGGCTGCCACTAAACGGATGCTTCCTTTCAAGGAACGTGAACGTATCAAGATAAAAGAAGGCTTTTCCGTCACACCATACTTTGTCAGTCATTCCGCTTTTGATGCCTATATGTTTCTGATAGAATGTGAAGGGAAGAAAATACTCCATACTGGTGATTTCCGTCGTCACGGATATTTGGGTAAAGGGTTGTTTCCTACATTAGAGAAATATATTGGTCATGTTGATTTACTCATCACAGAGGGAACTATGCTGGGGAGAAGGCAAGAACAAGTGGTAACAGAAAAGCAGATTCAGATAAACACCACAGAGGCACTACGTGAACACAATTACGTCTTTGCCCTTTGTTCGTCAACAGACATTGATCGACTCGCTTCATTTCATGCAGCATGCAAAGCAACAGGTAAGGTCTTTCTCGTAGATGGATATCAACGCAGTGTGCTGAATGTGTTTTCAGAATATAGTGGCAAGAAAAGTCCGCTGTATAATTTCGACCACATTTTTGAGTTAAATGGGCATAAAGCATATCGGATTCCAAAGATTAAAGATTATCTAAGAGATAAGGGATTCCTAATGCCTGTTAGGATGAATAGTTTGTGGTTGCTGGAAGATATGCTCCAAGTATTCAACGACGAAGACCCTTGGCT
>JAEEGI010026191.1_pt1 | contig 11250 bp, 5 predicted proteins | sample 8958751 | NCBI WGS metagenome assembly JAEEGI01 (sample SAMN16246545, study PRJNA631951) | gut metagenome | biome: gut microbiome; feature: rumen; material: KS-attached | host: Bos | place: Iran: Karaj | collected 2018-10 | reverse complement strand
AAGTTGAATATTTAGAAAATCCAAAAAATATTTATTCTAAAATTTATCCATTTCCAGCTTTAAAAGAAATTTGTGATTATTATAAAGGATCAAATACTTATCATACTTATTTAAAATTATATCCAAAATTAATATTAACTCCTAATGATACTTATGAAGATTATTATAAATATTTATTAGAGAATAATGAAAATAATGTTAAAGAAATATTTAAAAAAAATATTAAAAATAGAAGAGGAATTAAAAAATATAATTATGAAATTATAAAAATTGAAGATGTTATTTTTGAAAATCCCTATAATTTAAATTTCGATTATAAAAATGAAAAAAAATCAGTTGGAGAATATTATTTAGATATATATAAAATTAAGCTTAAAAATGAAAAAATGCCAATTGCAATAAGATATGTTGATAATAATGGAAAATTAAAAGATCCAATTAAACTTTATTTTCCATGTTGTTTAATAAAAACAGTAGGAAATTTATATAATTCAAAAATTAATGTTAGAGATTTTGTAAAAAGACCTCAAGAAAAATTCAATGAAATTATTCAAATAAAAAATAAATTTTCAAAAAAATTTAAAGAAAATTTTATAGACTCAGGATTATTTAAAGGTATGAAAGGTAAATTAAATAATATTGAAGCAACAGCTTATGTTTTAAAAGCTCCTCAAATATTATTTTCTTTTGAATCAAAAAAAGTTGAATTAGATGGTTCATTTGATTTAAGAAATACAAAACCAGTGAAAGAAAACGATAATAAAATAAATAATTCAGAAGTTTTTATGTTTGGTTTAACTCAAAATCAATCAGAATTTTTATTTAATCAACTAAAAGAAGCAAGTAAATTATTAAATATAAAAATTGAAGAACCTTATGTAACAGATTTAAATGATTGTGTAAAATTTAATAAAAATGAATTATATGATTATCTTTTAAATTTATTTAAAAATAGAGAAAAAGATAAAGAAATGGAGATTGTATTTTTATTTATGGATTCATCTTATAAAAATAAAAATATTTATAAAATATTTAAACAATCTTTAAATGAATCAAATTGGAAAGTTCCTTCTCAATGTATTTTATTTGATAAAAAAAAATTTGAACGTTCAGCAAATTTAAGTCAATTTACAAATATTTTAAGTCAAATTTGGGCAAAAAGAGGATCTGAAATTTATAAATGCAATATTGGATTTTTAAAACATAATGTAATAATTGCCTATAGTACAAGTTTTATAGTAAAAAATAATAAAAAAAAATTATTAACTAGTTTGTGTATAAGTAGAGATAAATATTATTGTGAATATAAGTTTGATTCTGAAATTGAAGAAATTATGATCGGTTCAATATCTAGTAAAATTGGAGATATGATTAAATCTAATTTAATAAAAATTTTAAAATCCAACAAAAAAGAAATAAAAAATATTATTATCTATAGAGAAGGTTTAAATGAAAAATATATTAAAAAAATACAAAAATTTGAAATTATTGATAAAATTTTACCAACTATAAAAGAATTAAAAAAAGATTTTAATAATTTACTAGAAAAATCAAAATTAATTTTTATATTATGTAATAAATTAACTGATATTAGATTTTTTTCAGAAAATAAAAATGAAATTATGAACACTGAAGTTGGAACAGTAATTGATAAAAAGGTCGTAAATGAAGAATATTATGATTTTTATTTAAATTCAATTTATTCTAGACAAGGAACAAATAGTCCAACTCATTATATTGTTTTATATGATGATACTGAATTAACAGCAAATAATATTTATAAATTAACTTATTACTTAACTTTTCAATGTTATAATACAACAAAGTCTATTAAAGTTCCAGCTCCTCTTTATTTTGTTACTCGTAGAAATAATTTTACAAGAGAGGCTTTAAATGGTAAAATAATTAACAAAAAATTAAAATTGTTTAACATTTCTCTATGAAATTATAATTAAAATTAATTTAATAATATTATGTTTTTTATATTTAATTTTATTATAAAAATATTATTTAAATTTAATTTTTTATTTTCTAAATTTTGAAAATTATAAATTTAATAGATATAATTTATAATAAATTAATTTTATTATAAATTTTCAATATTTAAATAAAAATAAATTCATATTTAATGAAAATAAATATTAATAAAAAAAATATTTTTAATAAATATTTAAAAATAAATAAAAAACATAAATAAAAAAAATATAAATAAATTAAAATGTCAACACCAGTTTTTTATTATGAAGACGATTTTATGATGGGTAATTATGAAATATCAGATAAAAAAGAAAACAAAGAAGAAGAAAAAACAAACAACAAAAACACAGAAAAAAAGATAGAAAAAAAAGAAAAAGAAGAAAAAATTAAAATAATGAAACAAAAAAGTTTGGAACCTCAAAATATAAGAAGAAATAATAATATTACTAAAGTAAGTTTTGATGATAAAATTGATGTTATAGATGTTGAATCTTACAAAGAATTTAATAAATTACTATTTATCAATAATTTAATAGAAGAAGAAAATGAAGAATCAATGTGTAATATTTTTTAATTTGAACGTTTTTTAAAACGTGTAAAATTATATGAAAAAAAGGTTATAAAGTAAAATATAAATATATTAAAATTGTTATAAATTTTATGAAATTAAATAATGTAAGTTTTAAACTTATATTAATAAATTATTATGATGAATTAGAATATTTTATATTAATATAAAAAAATTAAAATTTTTTCTTAAAAAATAAAAATAAAAAATAATTATTTATTTTTATTATAATAATTTAATTAATTTAGCTTTATAAATTAATTAAAATGCCAAATTCATTTTCACCCAAAAAAAATAATAATGAATTTATTAATAATTCTTTATCTTTTTCTTTATCGAAAAATACAAATAGTAATTTAAATGATTCTTTATCGAAAGAATTAGTAAATTTCGAAAGTAATAAAAAAAATTTAAATATTACAAATATTTCCGCTTTTAATGAAGATTCTTTTGATGAGCAATCAAATATTAAAAATAATACTCAAAATTCTACGAATAATGAAAGTATTAGTTACACTTTTACTGAAATTACAAAAAAATCAACGAATTTTGATAAAAATTTATTTCAATATTTAAAAGGAGATGGAACGAGTATTTTTAATATAAATGAATCTTTAGAATTAAATGAATTTTTATGTTGTAAACAAGGAAATTTATTTATTGATAAAACTAAAAAAAAATCATTTAATAAAATAAAAAAAATCAAAAAGAAAAAATTCAATTTTAAATTTTTTTTATTGTTAATTAGTTTTAATTTATTACTAATATTTGTATTTATTTATAAAAATTTTACTAATCCAAAAATAATAAAATTTTATAAATTAATTAATAATGATTTTTACAAAGATTTTTATAATTTTACTTATAAAAATGTAAATGAAAGTGAAATTAATGAAAAATAATTTTCTTTAAAAATTGTAAATAAATAATTAAATAATTTTAATTAACAATAATAATATTAATATAAAATAACAATTATAATTTAAATATATTTAAAATTATAATATTTATATAAAAATATGTCTTAAAAACACGTGTATTATAAAATAAAATAATTTATAAAAATAAAATTATTTTTAGCCAAAAATAGAAAAAATTATTCCAAAATTTTCATATTAAAAATTTTTTTCTAGAACAAAATTATCTTTAATTCTAAAATGATATTTTTATAATATAAATATAAATAATAATAATAATATATAATTTAATATAAAAATGTCACATAAAAATAATTTGAAATTATTTAAAAGAAATTTTAAAAATAAAATTTCAAATATTTTCTATTTAATTATAAATATAATTTTATTTATTCTTTTAATAAACATTTCAAATTGTCAAAATCAAAATTTACCTTCAATTTTTATTTCAGATTCGCCTCAAATCAATCAAAAATACATTAAAGACAATACTGATTTATTTTTTATAACAACAAAAGATGGTTATTTACACGCTTTGAAAAACAATTTAACTGAAGTTTGGAAAACGAGCTTAGGAAATGAATTAATCAAATCGAAAATTTATTATATAAAAAAAATGGAAAATATTTCATACATAATTCCAAATGAAAATAAATTATTTATTATCGAAAATAATCAACCAATTTATTTAAATCTAACTTTAATTGATTTAGTTGAAAAGTCACCCCAAAAATTCAATGAATTTTTATTCATCGGTAATAAAAAAACGACTGTTTATGTGATTGATATTGAAAATGGGAAAATTTTGTATCAAGATGATGATAATTTAGATGAAATAAATTTAAAAAAAAAAAACAAAAAATATAAAAAAACAATTAATGTGATTAGAATAGATTATATTTTATCTTGTTTAAATCAAGATGAAAATATTTTTTGGAAAGCTGTTTACACAGACATTATTATTAAAAGAGGAAATGAAAATAGTTTAACTGTTTATTTACCGAAAAAAAAAGAAGATGTGAAAAATTTGTTGTTTTTAAAAAATAATAATATTAAAAATTATAATATTAATATTGATAATATTACTACAGTTTATAGCTATTTTGATAATGATAATAATTTGCCTATTAAATTATTTGATAAAAGTAATATTAAAGAAAATTCTTTTAATTTGGAAAATTTGTACATTGCGATTATTAAAAATAATGAAAAAAATATTATGTTAAATGAAAAAGAAAATAATAAATGTTATTCTAATGTTAATGAAATTAAAACTTATCAAGAAATGAAAGAATTTTATATTAAAAATTATTCTCAAGATTATGATTTTGATAAATTTGTTAGTGTTGTAATAAAATTATATTTAAAAAAATTAAGAAATACGTTTTATTCTTATGTTTATAATAATATGTTTATTATTCTTTTATTTGGTTATATTTTTTATATTATATTTAAAAATATTATAAAACAAAAGAGAAAAAAACATGAAATTGAAATTATAGAAAAATATAAAAAAGAAAATGAATTAAAATCTCAAGAAAATAAAATAAATTCAGTTTCAACTGAAGAAAATTCAAATAAAAGTATAAATAATAATAATAATGAAAATAATAATGAAAAAAATGATAATAATAATGAAAATAATAATAAAGAAGAAATTAATGAAAAAGAAGAAAAAACCCAAAAATTAAAATTTTTAAAAAATTTCAGTTTATCCCACAAACAATTAAACAACACCAATTTCAACAAAGAAAATTTAAATACAAATTTAGTAATAAAAAATCGTTCTTCATGTGAATTAGATAAAAATCCGAATTGTTTAGAATTAATAAAATACGAGCCTAATTTTAAAAATAGTTTAGAACAATTATTTAAATTATTTTTAAACAATAATAAAAATGTCAAAAAAAACAAACCAGATTCATTTAAATTCACCAAATTAAAAGAAGAAGATGGTTTTATTACATTATCAGTAGAGCAAAAATCTGAATTCACAGTGAATATTAAAAAAGACGAAATAAAAAACGTAAAAAATTTTTTATTTGATGATTTAAAACTAAAAAAATTTCCAAAATCTTTTCAATTTGAAGAAAATGAAAATTCTAATGAAAATAATGAAAATAATAATAAAATTGAAAGAGGAAATTCAAGTCCAAATTTATCTAATCAAAATTTAAATAAATTTAAAGAAAATTCAATATTAAATTCGAAAAATAAAAGAAAATTTACTGATGTTTATAATAACGAAAGTGATTCAAATTTATGGGATGAAAATAGCGAAGAAAATCAAATAATTTTTGAAAATTCAACTAATAATAATAATAATAAAAATAATTACAATTCAAATGAAATTTGGGAAGAATCTTCAAAAAACATTTTAAATAAAGATAACATAAGCACAAAAGAAAATTTAATCTGCGACGAAAATAAATCAAACAATAAAAATAAAAGTAAAAAAGAAATTAAAAAAATAATTAAAAATTTAATTAACGAAAAAAACGAAAATTCAATTGATAAAAATAATAATAATAATAATAAAATCGAAAGAGGAAGTTCTTCACCAGAATTATTATCAAATAAAATAAATAAATTTAAAAATATTCCAATAAAATCAAAATTCAAAAAAAAAAGAAAATACACTGATATTTATCAAGATATTAATAATAGCGATAGTAGTAGTTACATTTATAGTCAAAATGAAGATGATAATATAATTTTCGAAAAATCAAAAAATTCTTTTGAAAATAAAGAAAAAAATTCTAATGAAATTCTTTCGAATAATTATAATAATAATAATAATGAAATTTGGGAAGAAAGTTCAGAAAATGAAAATAGTTCAAAAAATATAATAAAAAATTGGGAAAATGAAAATAATAATAATTCAATAATAGAAAATAAAAATTCAATTAAAAATTCAATTAAAAATAAAAATTCAATTAAAAATAAAAATTCATTTAAAAATTCAAAAAATTCAATTAAAAATTCAAATAAAAATTCAATTAAAAATTTCCATTTCAAAAAAAATTTAACTCGTTTAGACAAAGATTTTAAAATAATAGAAAAATTAGGTGAAGGTGGATTTGGAATAGTTTTAAAAGCAAAACATAATTTCGATGAAAATATTTACGCAATTAAAATAATAAATTTAGATTTCACAAACTCATCCGAACAAAGCGTTTTAACCGAAGCAAAAACAATGAACAAAATTCACAGCAAACACATAGTTGAATATAAAACATGTTGGTTCGAACATTCATTAGGATCCGCAGAAGATTATTTTAATAACAACTCAAGCGAATTTTCATCTTTTTTGAGCAAAAATAAAAATTCTTTAAACAAATCAAAAACAATGATGAAATTCCAAAATTTCAATAACAAAAACATTAAAGAAGATGAAAATAATAATAATAATAGCAACAATAAAATTTCGTATATAAACACAATTTTTGAATTAAACGAAGCAAATTCTGATGATGAAAATATTCATATAACAAAAAATCCAAAACAAATTAATAATTATCGAGATGATACTTATTTAAACACAAGAAAAAGTAAAATTAGTAGAAAAAATTCAATTTATGATGAAAATAATTATTTTTTTATTCAAATGGAATATTGCGATGGAAAACCTTTAGATAAATTCATACAACAATTTTCAAAATCTTCCATTGAACGAACAAAAATATTCAAATTCACTTATCAAATATTAAAATCGCTTAAAAAAATTCATTCAGTTGGGATTATTCATAGAGACATTAAACCAGCGAATATTTTCATTAATGACGATGAAATTAAAATAGGCGATTTTGGTTTAGCAACGAACGTAAATAAATTAGTATTCGAAAGCAAAAATGAACTTGTTGGAACGCCTTTGTATTTAAGTCCCGAACAAATCAATCACAAAAATTATAATGAAAAAGTTGATATTTATGCTTGTGGATTGATTTTGTTGGAAATGTGTGGATGCTTTGAAACTTTAATGGAAAGAAGAGAGAGTATTATTAATTTGAGAAAAATGAGAAAAATTAATGAAAATATTGTAAAAAAATATGAATTAGAAAGCGAATTAATTCTTTGGATGACGAATCCTAATATTAATGAAAGACCTTCTGCAGCGGAAATTTTAGATTCGAAATTGTTTGAAAAATGGAAAAATTTTGTTAATAATAAATGATGGATTTGTAGTATATAATTATATAAATATTAGTTTATTATAAATATAATATTTATATTTATAAATAATAATAATAATAATAATAATAATAATAATAATAATAATAATAATAAAAATAATAAAAATATTCATTATTATTTAAATAAATTATTTTATATAAAATAAATTAATTATATATATATATATATAATATTTATATTATCCTAAAAAAAAAATATATTTCAATCAAACATATTTTCCTTCGAACTATAATTAATAATTTTAATATAATTTTCATCATTTTTATTTTTCAATTCTTCCACTTCTTTCTCATTCAACCAATACGTTCTTTTTCCATTCACCCATGTTCCAAACAACTTAACCTTACTTTCATTAATATACATCCCCAATCCATGTTGTTTCCCTTCTTCCCAAAAACCAAGATATACCCTTCCATCAGGCCATATATACTTCCCAATTCCGCTTTTTTTTCCTTTATGAAAGAACCCCATATATTCTCTTCCATCGGGCCACTTATAATGTCCCTCTCCTTCGAGGGTATTATTTTTAAAGTTCCCTGAATAACTCTTCTTATCAGGCCATATATAAGTTCCATACCCTTCATGGTTATTATTTACCCAGTTTCCTTTATAAAAACTACCATCATTCCAGGAATATTCACCATACCCCTCTTTTTTTCCTTTTTTGTAGCTACCCTTATATACGCTCCCATCTTTCCATGTTTCGATACCATACCCATCTTGGAAATCATCCACCCACGACCCATCATATTGCACCCCATCTGAGGAAATGTATATACCTTTTCCGTTTGCTTTATCATCTTTCCATTGACCTTTATATACATCTCCATCTGTGTGGTAAAATGTTCCGAACCCACTTGCTTTGCCTTCGTACCATTCTCCATCGTATTTCGCCCCGTCTTTCCAAATTTGTATACCTTTTCCGTGTTGCATACCATTCATCATTTGGCCGGAATAAACTGCGAAGTCGTTGATTTGGAAGTCTTTTACGATATAGATTGTGTTTTGGGTTTGGTTGTTGTTTGAGTTTTTGCTTTTGAAGTGGGTTGAGTTTGATAGAAGGTTGTTTTGGGAGAGTTTTTCGAGGGATGCGTGAGGGAGGTGATTTTGATATGATTTTCGGATTTTTTTGAGGTATTTTCGTAGGTAATATTGAATATATATGATTTGAGTTAGATTATTTTTGTATTTTTCAGTGTTTAATGAATTGAATTGAGAAGGATTTTTAATTTTTCTGTTGTTTAGATTATTTTTTTCGTATTTTTCATTATAAATTTCATTTTCATTTTCGCCCATGACACATTTTGAGCAATTTGTTCCCATATTTAAATTAAATTTATTTTCAAAAAAAAAAAAATAATATTATAATAAATTAATTTAATTTTAATAAAAATTTTAATATAAATCTTCAATTGTTTCTAAATATTCTATTATTTTTTGTATTTTATCTGGATTCATTGTAAGTCCATGTAAAATTATTTTGTTCACTCTCGTTGCGATTAAAATATCAATTAAACATGTTTGTTCTGTTTCGAAAATGTTGTCGTAAACGCTTAAATTTAATTGATGTGATTTACATTTTTGAATAAATTCTATAAATTCATTTATGTTTTTTAAATTACCGAAATTTAATGCGATGTTATTTAAATTCAATGGCAATGGTGAAATTTTAACTTCATTTTCGTCGTTTTTTATTTCTTCTTCTTTTTTTTTGGGATCTTTTTTTGGCTCAGGAGGCTTTTTTTTACCTTTGTTGTTTTTTTCTTCTTCTTCTTCTAAACGTTTTTTTTCTTCTTCTTCTAAACGTTTTTTTTCTTCTTCTTCGGCTTTTTTTCTCGCTTCTTCTTCTGCGAGTTTTTTCTTCTCTTTCTCTGTCATTTCATATACGATGTCTTCAGGTTGAGGAATGTTGTTTATTAATCTACTTCGATATTTTGGATCTGTTGTGCGCATTTTCTTTTTTTTATTATTTTCATTATTATTTTCATTATTATTATTATTTTCATTATTATTTTCATTATTATTATTATTATTTTCATTATTATTATTATTATTATTTTCATTATTATTATTAATTTCATTATTATTATTATTTTTATTATTATTATCTTGTTGATTATTTTCATTTTCTTTCTCATTTTCATTATTTTTATTATCTTCATTTTTATTTTCTTGGATATTTTCATCACTTTTTGAATTTTGATCAGCAACAATATTTCTTTCACTAATATCACCATTTTCTCCTCCTATTAATGAAACATCAAATCCATAACTTCTTAATTTTTCAATATAATCTTCAATAATTTTAATATAATTTCTTCTTTTATTAAATGATTCATTTACTAAAGACTTTAATAATAAAATTTTTTGATTTTCATTTTTATTAGGTTTATCAATACTAATTAATTGATTATAATTAAATTGTTTTAAAAATGTATTATCAACGGAATTTATTTTTTTAATTTGTTTATTTGAATCTGATAAGTCTTTTAACATTTTTTCATTATTTGATAATTTATTTTTATATTCTTTTAATTGATTATTTAATTCTTCAATTTGTTTTTCATAAGTACTTTTCATTTTAATAATATCTTCTTTATTTTTTTTATCTTCAAGCATTCTATCATTATGTTTATTTAAATTAAATTTATTTAAATTTTGTTTTTTAATCATTTCAATATTTTTTAAATGAATTTGATTTAATTCTGTTAATTTATTTTTTAATTTATTTATATTTTGTTTTTTTTCTAAAATACTTTTTTGCATATTTTGAATTTTAAGATGATTAGTTTGAAAAATTGATGGTAAATTTGTTAATTGTTGTAATAGCTTATCATTATTATTATTTTCTTCTTGTAATTTATTATATATTTCAATAATATTAATTAATTGTTTTTGTAAATTATCATTTTGATATTTATAATTAATCGGTTTTGCATTTTTAATTTGGATTTTTAAATCTTTATTTAAATTTTCTTTCTCAGATAATATTTTTTTTAAATCAAAATAATCTTTTTTTAACTTTGAAATAGAATTAGCATCTTTTAATTTATCAACATTAATTTGAGTATTATTATTATCAGAATTTTTATTATCTTCTAAAAAATTATCAATTTCTTTTCCCTTTGATAATAATTCACCATCTTTTTTTTGATTATCAGACTTCATAAGAGATATTTGAGTTTTTAAATTATTAATTTGTTTTTTTAATTGAAGAACTTCTTCATATAATAAATCTCTTTTTAATTTTTGAGGTTGAGTAAAATTAATAGTAGAAGAAGAAATATCAGAAGTTGAATTTGAAGAAAATAAATTTGGAAAATTATAATTATTAATCAAATTATTATTGCTTGAATTTTGAGATTTTTTTTTTGAATAATTACTTGAAGAAGGCCTTAATGCTAATCCTTCTCTTACATAACATATTTTCGAAGAAGGACGTGATGTTCTTGAAAAAATATTTCCTGAACTTGAAGTTTTTCTCATTTTTTTTTGTTTTGTGATTTAATATATTTAAATTTTTTTTTCAAAATGTAATTATTAATTAATTTATATAAAATATTAATTTTAATTAATTTTATTTATTTATTAATC
>JAEEGI010026188.1_pt1 | contig 11250 bp, 5 predicted proteins | sample 8958751 | NCBI WGS metagenome assembly JAEEGI01 (sample SAMN16246545, study PRJNA631951) | gut metagenome | biome: gut microbiome; feature: rumen; material: KS-attached | host: Bos | place: Iran: Karaj | collected 2018-10 | reverse complement strand
AAAATATGCATTCTGAGCGGACCTGATGGAAATACGGATGCGATGGAAAGAGAAGAGGCATTTTTAAGTGCGCTTAACGAGGCAGGAGTCAGCTTTTCGGAGAAACAAAAACAGGCAGGGGATCTGACCTATTCAGATATGACAGCTGCTGCAATGGAAGAGCTTATTCAAAATAATCCCGATATGGATGGTCTTTTTTGTGTAAATGATGACACGGCTATTAAAGCGTATGAGATCCTTGAAAAACATGGCAGGGTTGTGGGTAAGGATATATATGTCATGGGCTTTGACAACGTAAGCAGCAGCGCCAAGATGGATCCGCCACTTACCACAGTCGCTGCAAATCCATTGCGCCTTGGGGCCAAGGCTGTTGAAGTGCTTATTCGAAAGATCCGTGGTGAAAAGTCTACGGGAGACGTTGTGCCAGCAAGGCTTATAGTCAGAGAATCCTTCGGGAAGATTAAGGGAAAAGATACTGGTGATCTTGATGTGAATGATTTTTTGAACGATGATTATTTTGAGTCGGTTTTCTACAGATTTCTGAATGAGAGTGACTCAGACAGCATCATAAATGTATATGATATTTTTCGAGGAATTATGGAAAAAGCTTTGGAGCTTGGAAGGGCAAAGGAGCCTGACATGGAGAAGCTGGAGTCCCTCTATGAAGCCTTTGACAATCTGTTCCACACTGATGCTATTGAGTATATGGATGTGGATATGATGACAAGATATATCGAACTTGTCTATAAGATAGCAGCTTCGGGAAATTACGGAGTATCAAAATACAACAGGAAAATTTCAGAAATGGCCCAAAATACCTATTTCCTCCTTATCAATGGTGTTAATAAGCTGATCAATTCGCTCGTGAAAAACCAAGAGGTTGAAGATATTTCTATCAAGAACTTCGTTAGAAAAACAATGAGTTTTCAAGACGGCTCTGATGAGAGTTACAAAGTTTTTCTGAATTATTTTGACTGGCTCTCTATAAAAAATGCCAGCATTTACACATTTGAGAAGCCCGTACTACACACAAATGGTGAAGAGTACATACCCGCACAGAAATTTATAAAAAAAGCAGTGCTAAGATCCGGAAAAGTAACTGTTTTGCCTCAAAACAGATGTGAAGTAGAGCTTAAGGATATTTTCGACAATACTGATTTTGATGTACCGCAGCTTAATGCGGTTCTTCTTCCAATGTTTTTTGCAGAGGAGCTGTACGGCTTTGTAATATTCGAGCTGAACAGAAAGCTCTTTGGTAAGGCAGAATTTGTAGCCTCCCAGCTGGGAGCCGCAACTCATATACTTATGATGTTAAGGGAGAATGAAAAAATTACAAATGAGCTTGAAAAGAACCTTGATATTATGGAGCAGATGAACGTTGAACTTGACAGGCTATCAAGGATTGACCAGCTTACCGGGCTTTATAACAGAAGAGGATTCGTGGAGAAGGGCGAAAAATACCTCGCTCAAAACGCCGGAATAGGCAATGCATGTTCAATCGGTTTTGTAGATATGAATAATCTTAAAATAGTAAATGACAAATTTGGGCATGAGGAAGGGGATTTTTCACTCAAAAAGATTGCGGATGCTCTTTTGGCGGTACTTGGCAAGGATGCGATTATTGGCAGGATAGGCGGAGATGAATTTGCTTTTGTTGCGGAAGAGAAGAGGGCGTTGTCTGTTATAGATGTCAGAAAAGAAGTTGATGGTTTTCTTCGCGAATTTAACACCACGAGCGATAAGCCGTACAATATATCCGTATCGATCGGAATGATCAAAAATGGTGAAGCAGATGTAGATAATCTGGAACTAGCCTTGGCAAGCGCAGACAAGATGCTCTACGATGCCAAAAAGCATAAGGACACAAATGCTATCAAATAAGACTAAGTCAATATGGCTGTCGCACTGAGCGATATCATAGTTGTTTAACTGGACAGAATGAAGCTCACATTAGAAAGACTTCTCCTTAATCACGTATAATTACATAAGGTCACGCGAGCCGTTATTTCGCGATTGTTTGGAAACTTAAATTACACGTTTCGCTACATAAATTCACATTAGAAAATGGCAGTTGGTGTAGGCCTGGTGTAGCGCTGGTGTAGATACTGTTAACCGGACATCATCACGCAGGATATTTGAATATGGATTTTACATAAAGGGCAGTTGTTCTTAAAGAGAATGACTGCTTTTTTCTACGCCCAAAATCGGGCACGACCATTATTCAATTCATAGGAGGATACATGATGAATTACGAAGAGTTTAAGGAAAATCTTGCAAATGATGTAAAAGAGCAGATGGAGTCAAAATATGGCTCTGAGGTCACAGTTGAAACCAGAACAGTTGAGAAGATGAATGAGACTTAAGAGTCAAGGGGACGGTTCTTTTGATTCCCCAACATAAAGGGGGGAGTCAAAAGAACCGTCCCCTTGACTCTCAACTTCCGCGAATGTATGCTCGCATATAAATGGGAAAAATTACTTTGAATTTAGGTAAATATACACAAGTAAAAGCAATATATTTAGGTAAAAACAGAAAAAAAGGCGAATCCTGCAAGAATAGAATATAGAACGCAAGAATAAGAGATGTACTAATTTATCCGGTAAATATAATTTAACTTACGAAAACAAATACTTTGTAAGGGAGGATTATATGAAGCTGAAAAAAAGATTTTTATCATGGATCGTATCAGCAGGACTGTTTATTACATCTGCAATGCCTGCTATTACGGTTGCAGCAGCAGAGCCGCCAAAGGAAGCAGGCTTTTCTGATTTTATCACTGTATCAGGAACAAAGCTCATGGATGGGGAGCATGAGCTGAAGTTTGTTTCTCTGAATTACCCCCAGGCAACAAGTGATACGCCCTGGGAGCATGCCAATGCCATGAAGACCTTCAGGGCGATGGGCGGAAACGTAACAAGAACCTATACCATTCCCGTCTTCAATGGGCAGAACAGTGCAACGGCTTATGTCACTGGTGTTGATGACGAGGGCAGGCTTACCTTTAATGAGGCGGCCCTGAACAAGCTTGATGATGTACTCGCCAAGGCTAATCAGTACGGAATCAGGGTGATCATTCCTTTTGTCGATCACTGGCACTGGATCGGCGGCATTGACGGCTATGTCTGGCTTGCGGGGGAGTCAGAGGGAAAGGCGCCTTCACAGTCAGGCTTCCAGGACTGGGCATGGAAATTTTACAGCAGTGAAAAGTGTATGGATCTCTTTAAGCAGATGATAACACACCTGCTTGACAGAACTAACACTGTTACAGGGATAAAGTACAAGGACGATCCTGCCATCCTCTGTTGGGAAACAGGAAATGAGATGGGTAACAGAAGCCAGGTTGAAAGGGATGAGGAACTTACGGCCTGGACCAATGAAGTGGTAGCTCACGTAAAGAGCATCGATAAGAATCATCTGGTACTTGACGGAAGAATGTCTATGTCACCAAAGTCTCTTAGCGATGAGAACCTGGCGGACATTCTCGGAGCACACTATTATGAGGGCAATTATGCACAGAGATGCGAGGATGACACGAGAGATGCCCACAGGGCAGGAAAGCCCTTTATTCTGGGTGAGTTCGGCGCGAAGGTCACTGCACAGCCCTGCATAGATGTATTCCAGAAGGGCGTTGAAAATGATACCAACGGAATCATGATGTGGAGCCTTAGAGCTCACAAGGACGGCTTTGGTTACTATTTCCACAATGAGGATGGCTACTGGGCTTCCTACCATTGGCCCGGGTTTGAGTCGGGAAATTATTATGGAGAGACCGAGATAATCCGTTCCATATATGCCTATGCGCAGATCGCAAACGGCAAGGCCGATAGTTATGAAGAAGCCAGGAATATCCCGATTCCTGCTCCGGAAGATGAGGAGGCACCGCTTCTTTATTCAGAAAACGGAACTTTCCACGACAACTCTTTTGCCGGGGGATCTGTGGGAGACATCAAATGGAGAGGCGTTGTGGGAGGAGCCTGGTACGAAATCCAGAGAGCCGAAGGAAGAGTGACGGATCAGAGCTCAGATGCCTTTGTGACTATAGCAGGCGAGGCTGACTACGTCTATGATTCCGGCAGGAACTGGGAGGATAAGGCCCATGACTGCATTGCCGGCTACCATGATGAGACGGCACTTGACGGCCATACCTACTCCTACAGGATAAGGGCCTGCAATGAATCAGGTGTGGGGCCCTGGTCCAATATCGTAGTAGCAGAAAACGTCAGACATGTGGTGAAGGACGGCCTTGATCTGATCGCAGTTTCAAGTAATGATCAGAATCCTACCGAGATCAGACGCACCTACAGTAGCGACCACTCCGCAAACATCGAGTATTCAAGCAGTTCCATAGTTAATAAGAGCGCAGAAGAAGGCTATATCGAGTACTCCTCAAAGATCCCTGTGGATGAGGTCCGCATCAAGTCTGTAACAGAAGCGGGTGAGGGCGCCGGCCCAAGGCTCATGGTGTCAAAGGACGGAATTACATTTGAGGAAAAAGAACTTTCGCACAATGCCGGAACGACTATCTACAGTGCGGAATCTATTCTTTTGGCAGGTGAGTACTATTACAGCAGGATATACCTTAAGGGAAATTCAAGCTGCAAGCTTGATGACATTGAGATCACCTACAAAAATAGCGGTGAGGCCTACAATGACCTTGATGTGCAGGATCTGGTAAAGACCAATGTTATGATCCAGGATTCAGCCTTCGGAGAAGGTGAACCTCAGTACCATGTCTCAAAGAGCGATAATCTGGTACTTGTAAAAGAAGGGGATCCAAGTGGCCTTACCACTTCTGACGATGCGAGCGGCTCCATCGTTTATAAGACAGGTGATGATATAAATGCGTTCCGCATCAGCACGCTGGTACTTGGTGACAAGAGAGCCAGGGTGGAGTATTCTTTTGACGGCGTGACCTTCAAGGATGCAAAAGAGCTGTCGTCATCGGAAAGAGGAAGCGCAAAGAGTATTGTTTACGGGGACCTTAATGTCTCAGAGGCGGTGCGCGTTATCAGGATAACAATTCCTGAAAGCAGCAGCAACCAGGTATTTGTGAAGCTGGTAGAGATATCCAGCGGAAGAAGGATGATACCTCTTGCCGACTTGGCTCCCTCCAATATCATAGAAGACGGTGAGTACTATACAGGTTCAAACGACAACCTGAATCTGGCCTATAGCGTAACCTCAAAAGAGGGAGAAATCTCTTTTGCAAAAGACCTCTCAGGCAAAGATTACAGCGCATATGACAGCATATATATCTGGGTAAAACCCGATGGAAGCGGCAACGAGCTTCAGGTAAGGCTCAGGGATGATGCGGGCAATGTATGGGCAAGTGGTAAGATTGTACTTACCGGGGCAGATCGCATGGTTAAACTCCCTGTAGAGAAAAATGGCAGCTTTAACTGGAACAGCGTAGAAAGTGCGGAGTTTGTCATACTTGGCGGCGAAGGCGACGGAAATGGAGAAGGCGCCATAAAGCTTGACTCTGACAATGTTTACACAGGCAATTACGGTATCGGTCTTGAGTATTCCTTTGGAGCGGGCAGGAGCAGGATCTACATAGACAGTGTTTATGTAAATTCCTCCACCAAGGTCGATGACTTTGAGGGCTACAGCGGCTCCAATACACTTCTTAACCAGGCATATTCAAGAAATACAAATGGCGGATTCTTTAATCTGTCACTGGATTCATCCAATAAATATGAGGGTTCCTATGGACTGAGGGTAGATTATGACTACAATGGAACCGGATATGCCGGAGCCACAAAGTCAATGGATATGTTAAATCTTCAGGGATATGACGGATTCACAATGTATCTGATATCTGACGGCTCAGGTAATGAGATCAAGGTCCAGATGGATACTGACACATCAACCTACGCTTATACCGGATATTTGACCGGAGAGGGTCCCGTTATCCTGTACATGCCCTTTAGCAAGATCGTGCAGCCTGACTGGGCGACATCAGGAACCCCACAGCCTATCGACAGTTCGCAGAATCTTAAATCTGTTTCTATCTATACGAATCAGAGCGGACAGGTATCAAGCGGAACATTTTATGCTGATGATCTCAAGGGAGCCAATTTCGTAATTGAGCTGGCATCTGAAGCAGGTGTTTCCATGGATAATCCGGGAAAAGAGATAACAGAATTTCCGGCAAGGATTACAGGCACGGCTTCTTATGTTGAGTTTGTGACCGTGACTGTTGGAAGCAGGAAATTTAACGTTCCGGTAGATTCAGAGGGAAGATGGAGCTATGAGATAACTGAGGAGCTTGGACTTTATAACACAGATGCGCTCAATCTCAAAGCCGGAATATACTACCCGGACGGCGAAGCTGTGGCTGAGAGCGATGAGTATATCGTGAAGCTGGGAGTTGAGTCCAATGATGGCCCTGAGGAAGAAAAATATGACAACATCATCTGGAGCTGGGATTTTGCCGAAGACGGAACTGAAGGCTGGACATTTGAAGGCTTTTCTCCATGGCTTGAAGACGGAAGACTTGTTGCCTGGTCACAGGATGGTTATGTAGCTGAGTTTTCCTATACTGTCAATGATATTCCAAACGGAATATACGCTCTTTCCAACGACATAAAGGTCAAGAGCAATATGAACAGTGCAGTAATGGCGCTGATATCAGGTGAGAACGAAGTAAGATCAACGCCGATAGATACTGCGGATCAGATTGTGGAGGATCAGCTTTTGGGAGAGAAGCTGACAGTTGAGAACAACACAGTGACTGTGAAGTATTATGTGAACGCTCCCGTTGATGCCAATGGCGTGACCTTTGCTGTAGGCGACATTAAGCTGTATCTCATGAAGAGCCTGGAAAAAGAGGATGGCGGTGATGACGAAGGTCAGGGAACGGAGAAGCCACAGAATCCCGAGGATCCTCAGGAACCTGCAGAGCCGGGCGATGCAGGTGAAGGCGGAGATGGAAATAATACGGAAGAGAGCGGAGAGACGGGAGAATCAGGTGAGTCCGGAGAAACCGGAGAGACAGGCGAGACTGGAGGGTCTGGAGAATCAGGTGAGTCAGGCGAGTCCGGAGAGTCAGGAGAATCAGGCGAGTCAGGAGAATCCGGAGAGTCAGGAGAATCAGGCGAGTCAGGAGAATCCGGAGAGTCAGGTGAAACCGGAGAGACAGGTGAGTCTGGAGAATCAGGTGAAACCGGAGAGACAGGTGAGTCTGGAGAATCAGGTGATACCGGAGAAACAGGTGAGACAGGAGAATCAGGTGATACTGGAGAGACAGGTGAGTCAGGAGATTCAGGTGAATCTGGCGAGACAGGCGGGACTGGAGAGTCAGGAGAATCCGGAGAATCAGGAGAGACAGGAGAGTCCGGTGATTCAGGTGAATCTGGCGAGACTGGAGAGTCAGGAGAATCAGGAGAGACAGGCGAGTCCGGAGAGACAGGAGAATCCGGAGAAACAGGCAAGCCCGGAGAATCAGGAAATGAAAAGCCGGGTAACAACGGGAAGGAGAAAGAAAGCCATAAAGATCATTCCGGCGGAAGCAATCATTCCGACGACCATGATAGCTCCAATCAGAGCAGTAGCACTGAGAATAATAGCAGTGCTGCGGAAAACAGAAGCCCCGCTGCAAACACGACAAGTGCTACCGGAAGCTCATTAACCGCAAGTGCACAGACACAGGCCGCTCAACCTTCAGGTGCGCAGGCTCAGCCTAAAGCAAGACCCGCTGCACAGCAGCGCATCCAACAGGCACCTGCTGTCGAGGAAGCCGAAGCTGTTGAAACCGTAACAGAAGAAGAAACGGTAGCAGAGGTTCCGGAAAAGACAGAAGAAGTACAGGAGGTCACAGAAACCGTTGAGGAGACCCCTGAAGCAGACATTCAGGAGGAAGAGGTGCCTAAGGCTGAGACTATTGAAACAAAATCGGAAAACGGCAGCTTCCCTGTAATTCCGGTAATTATCGCAGGAATAATATTACTCGCTGCAGGGGCAATGATTGCTATAAGGAAACTTATTAAATAGCAGGATACCCGGGGGAAGGCAGGAGTCAAGGGGACGGTTCTTTTGACTCCCCCTGACTCCCCAACATATTTTTTACAAAATGGTCCTGACATGGTAATATATATTCGCCGTGTTAGGGCTATTTTTACGAAAATAATTGTTTTAAAGAAGATATATACCATGAAATTGGGCAATCGATACACTACTTGTAATTCGAGGTATGAGAGGATTCTATATGGGGAAAGACAAACAGGGAGAAATGGCCTGCAAAGATATTGAAAAAGAAATGCAATTTGCATTAGATCAAGCAACTAAGTTTGATTATGATATTTGTATGAGTCAGTTCGAGAGAGTTTTTGATAACCACGCGAGAAAGATTACTTCTTATGCAACAGCCATACATTTTACTAGAAGTTCTCAGAGAATTAAGCTGGCATCATTGCTTGCTAATCGTTCAGATACTCTTATTATGCTTACAGCTACTCCCCATGACGGAAAAGGACAGTCTGTTGCATCTCTTATGAACATGCTGGATCCGACGGCAATTGCTGATGAAGAAAACTATACAAAAGATGACATTCAGGGACTCCTTATCAGACGTTTTAAGAAGGACATTCAGGATCAGGTCTCTGGCGCTTTTAAAGAGCGTGTAATCACTATTGAGAGATGTGCTGCATCTGCACGAGAAGAAGCTGCTTATGATATTTTTGCTGATATGAAGCTTCAGATGGATGCAGGTTAAGTAAGGGAACTGGAATGATCAGTTGTTTTACTATTCATGCGATGAAGGAGACTGTGGTTGAAAGACTTAGATTTGCACAGCTCCCTAGAGTTCGATCCCGGTCGCCGGCAGTAATAAAAGAACTGTAAACTTAGATATTTTCTGAGCTTGCAGCTTTTATTTTTGTCTTGGTTATAAAGGAAAAGGATTTGAAGTAAGAGTCAGATTTAGAAAAGATCAAAGTGGAAAAACAAAAATTGAATCAGAATTATTTTTGAACACAGTTGTTGATACTGAGGATATTTATGTTTATTTAGATATGGTTGATGGGTCAGAGAATGAGTATTTTTGTAGATCATTTGTTGCTAATCCTGACTATGATAGAACTGTAGGTCAGATAAAGCTTACTACATTGTGGCAGGAGAAAATTGATTTGTGTGCTGGCACATCAGAGGTAATATATCAGTAAAAAAATTTTACTCCGAAGGATTTAAAGAAGTGAGAGAGGCGTATAGTGTTAGCGTCGGAGGATTTTACCCTTCTTCTTCCATTAGTTTAACCGCGGTAATATGATTGAGTGTCAGGACTTTCCTGTGTTTCTTGATCAGACAAAGGAAAATCTTGGACAATATATTTTAAATCCTCTATTATATATAGATGGAACAATAGCAAGGGATGTTCGGGGGATAAGGAATGACCTCGATTTACACCAAGCTCTTAAATAAACCACCAAAGGATTACTTACATGGCAAAGACAGTTAAGATGGCAGATATAGCCAAAAAAGTTGGAGTGAGTGTTGTCACGGTATCCAAAGCCCTCACGGGACAGAAGGGTGTCAGTGAGAGTACCCGTCAGCAGATCTTAAAGCTTGCTGACGAGATGGGATACATTCAGCCCTCCGCTGCTATCCGCAGTGAAACAAAGGGCCACAACATAGGCATTATCATTCACGACAAGTATTTTAGTAAATACAATTCATTTTATCTGCAAATGTATCAGATGCTCACAAGTCAGCTTGGTGCTCAGGGTGACTTTACTATTTTAGAGCTTGTAACCCATGACATGGAAAAAGAGCTGACGGCTCCAAATCTGCTTAAGGAAAACAAGATTGATGCCCTTGTGATGCAAGGCGAATTTACAAGGCAGTACTGTGAGTTTATAAAGAGTGTGGCAGGAGATATTCCTTTAGTATATCTGGATTTCTGCGATGAGTCCAGAGATGAAGTGTCTGTTATATCAGACAGCTTCTACGGTTCCTACTACATGACCAATTATCTGTTTGAAAAAGGTCACAGAGATATTGCCTTTGTCGGATCTCTTTTGCAGACAACATCCATTACCGACAGATATCTTGGATATGTAAAGTCCATGATGGAGCATGGCATTCAGGTAAGACCTGACTGGCAGATTGAGGACAGAGATAAGAATACCGGAATCATCTTTGAACCTGATAAGCTCCCGCTTCCGTTGGAGCTTCCGTCAGCTTTTGTATGTAACTGCGATCTTACAGCAGGAGTACTTATTAAGAGGCTGGAGAAAGAGGGATACAAGGTTCCTGAAGATTTCTCGGTAGTAGGATATGATAACTTTATCTTCCCGGGAGTATGTGACGTGGAGATAACCACTTATGAAGTAGATATGCTTGTTATGGTGCAGAAGGCAGTTTCCTATCTGACATCTCTTTTAAAGGGAGAGGATGTGAAAATGGGAACACATATTATTACGGGACATCTCATAGAAAAAGACAGTGTGAAAGCTCTTAGCTGATGCTAAGAGCTTTTGTTTTTTCTGTATTCGGCAGGTGTCTGAGAGGTTTCTCTCTTAAAGAGCTTGATAAAATGACTGGTGTTGGCGATGCCAACGTCGTACCCAACGGCATTTACCGTTATATCTGTCTGCTCAAGAAGTGTCTTGGCCTGCTGGATCCTGACGTTGTTGAGATACTGAAGAGGTGAGTGGCCGTAGTAGTTTTTGAACTCACGACAGAGCCTGTATTTACTTACAAGGAGCCTCTGCTCAAGGTTATCTAAAGTAATAAAGGTGTTATATTCCTGATCCAGAATGGACTTCATCTCCTGGATATAACTCGGTATACCGGGAGTGGCTGAGGGGGCAAAGGCTTTTGAACCTGCCAGATAACCTTCTGTGAGAATGTCGGTAAGGATTCTTGCTCTTAGAAGCTCTGAGTCCGCTCCCTGTCTTAGCAGCAGCCTTTGCAGGTAGGAGAGCTGCGTTCCTATATGCTTTTCTTTAAATTCTATAACCTTAGATGAATGTTCTGTATATAATCTTAAGGATTCCCCCGATAACAAAAACAAGTGAAAATAGCATGGAGTACTTTTGGTGTCAAAGCGGAAATTCTCGTAGGGTCTTAGAAGGATCATGCTTCTTTCGTGCATTGTTATGCTGTCTTTTGTCTTGATCAAGGCATCCCCTTTTTCGATATATAATAATAAATGGAATGGATTATCGATACATTCAAAGGTGGTTGGGATACCGTAGGTAATGGCTCCTCCAAAGACTGCCCGAAGGATAAGAGGATCTAAAGACTCGC
>JAEEGI010026187.1_pt1 | contig 11251 bp, 9 predicted proteins | sample 8958751 | NCBI WGS metagenome assembly JAEEGI01 (sample SAMN16246545, study PRJNA631951) | gut metagenome | biome: gut microbiome; feature: rumen; material: KS-attached | host: Bos | place: Iran: Karaj | collected 2018-10 | reverse complement strand
CTTAAGCGGCGATACATCCGCCGCGGCGCCCTCGCGTATGAGCGCACAGGTCACGGCGTCGCACACGGCCAGCTTTTTGTAGAGATCCGCCGCCCGGCAGGAATCCGCCAGGATCGCGGGGATGATCGCCTCCGCGGCGGACAGGTCGCACGCGTCCATGGCCCGGTTTTCCGCCAGTACGGCAGAGGTGGCGATAAGTCCGTTTTTCATGGCCTCCTCCGAGGGCAGAGCAAACCATTCCGCGCTCATATCCTTCAGCCGGACGCCCCGGTGCTGGAGCTCGTTGACCTTCAGCGTCACCCAGAAAGCGCGCCGTGCCTGCGGATCCGCGGCCAGATGCAGGGCATTCCACCCGTCGTTGGGAACGGGGCCGAGAACAAGAGGGATGCCGTTTACGACCGCCAGATAGAGCGCCGAGAGCCCTCCGAACAGGCACAGCGGCAGAAACACGATCGAACCGCGGACAGCGCCGATCGCCGTGAGGGCGCCGAGCAATGCCGCGGTCGCCAGATTGACGGCGGCGCCGCCGAAATTATACATCATCAGCGGGAAATCCCCGTCCGGTCCGCCCGGAGGGGACATCAGGCACTGTCCGCCCGTACCGGCCAGAGAGAAGCGCTTGAGGACGATCCGGCCGTTTTCGCGCATCCACATCAGGCTCCCGAGCCGATAGGACACGAACCCGTAGCCGCTGAGCAGCCCGAAGATCAGATGACCGGCCTCATGCAGGGCAATGTTCAGGAAAAAGGTCAGCGAGAAGGCCGCGAGCATCCACAGATCCGCCAGAATGACGCCGGTTTTGGAAAGGCCCTCTGTCAGCTCGAAGAGGCCTGTATTTGCAAAAACGAAACCGCAGAAGGCACCGAGAAGAAGGGAGCAGAGCACCACGGCCGGTACGCGCAGAACGCCGCGCAGCGATTTATTTCGTGCTTTCATATTTCGCGAAGGCCAGGTCCCGGATCATCCAGTAATTGCCCTGCCGGACCCAGAGCATGTCGTAATTGAGATCGAAGTTTACGGTCTGATACTTAGTTTTTGTGGTGCACACCACGCGGCCGCGGCAGAGGAACGCGTCGCTGCCCAGCGGCACATAGTCGGAAGAGGAGATCTCGTCGTAGCTCGTGGCCACGCCCACGGTCCAGTACAGCGATCCGCTGGCCCGGGTGATGTAGGGCGAGAGCGCGGAGCCCTGCGACACGTAGGTGTTGGGCGCGTAGCGGGCTGTGTGGCCCGCGCCGTATTCGCACAGCGCGCGCAGAAAGTCCTCCACCCGCCCGTGACACGCCTGATACAGTTCCTCGGTGGGAGAGTAGGTGTAGGAGAGCATTCCCCCCTCGCCGGCCACGGGGACGAGCGCGGTGCCGTCGGGAAGAACGGCGGAGACGGCCGGCTCGGAGTACAGCCCTCCGGCGGAGTAGATGCGGAAGGAGGGGAGAGAGGCCTGCAGCTCCTCGGGGATGTCCAGCCGGGTGGGATAATCGGCCGTGGCGGCCAGCTCGCCGTCGGTGAGCAGCGTGCCGTTGACCGTTACGGACGCCTCCGCCGGGGCCTCGACAAGAAACGTATACCGGCCGCCCTCGGGCAGAGTATAGCGCCATTCGGTCCCGTCGGCGTACAGCTCCGCAAGTCCCCCCTCACGGACCGCCGACAGCTCCGCGGCCTCGTAGATCCCGGGGATCTCATAACGGACCAGCGTGGGATGCTCTTTAAACCGCAGCTCCAGATCGGTCATATCCGGATAGGGGATGTTCCGCTCGGCGATGTACCGCTCTTCCACGCTCCGGCCGTTGAGCGTGAGCGCCGTGCCCTCCGGCACCGTCACGGACAGCGTGCGCGTCGGCGCCGAGAGCGAGTTCACCGCCGTCAGTGTAAGATCCCAGCGCCCTTCGCCGTAAACGAGCCGGGCGCGCGCCAGGTCCGTGCCGCCCGCGGAAACGATGTATTCCTGAAGCGTGTCGTTCCCGCCCGGAGCGGGACGGAAGGAAAAGTCGTCACCGGGCACGGCGGCGTCGAATATGTCGCCGGTGACCTTCGCGGGATCCTCAAACTCGCCGGTATCCACGGAGCACTCGGACAGATACAGATCTCTCCAGTCTTCCCTGCTCATGGAATCCATGGCGTTCTGCATCACGTCTTCGGGTTTGTCCTCGCGGAGCATGCCCCGCGGCGAGAGCATCATCCAGGCCGCGCCTCCGCACAGGACAGCGGCGGCCAGCAGTACGCACAGCAGTGCAAGAGCCCATTTCTTCACTGCTCAGCCCTCCTCTCCGGCCCGTGAGGGCATCACCAGCACAGAGGTGGGAATGGGCCGCGGGCCGCCGGAGGTGTTGCACACGTTCAGGTATTTCCCGCGGAAGTACATATCGCTGGAAGCGCCGCCGTCCAGATTTCCGGCGTCGACGCAGCCGTAGCCGAGCATGATCATGGCCAGCTCCCGGCAGGTCACGCCCAGCGCCTGCAGCTGCCGTCCCTGAAGGGCGATGATCACGATCTTTCCGTCGGCGCGCTGGCCCACGGCGGTGCGAGGCTCCTGAGAGGTGTTGTCCAGGTTGGGCCGCACTTCACCGTTTTCGATCAGGGTCGGCCCGTAGCTCACGGCCCACCGGAGTCCCAGCTGCAGGCAGGTGTTGCCGTTGAACTCACCGACGTGCAGCTTGCCCTCGCCGTCCATGCCGACGGTGGGCGACAGGCCGCCGGAGAGCATTTTGCCCTCGTAGATCACGTTGCCCGTGGGCATGCCGCCCTTGCCCACGCCGCCCACGTCGGAGAAGCCTCCGCCGTTTACGGCCAGCAGAGCGCCGGCATCGTCGGCCATCTGGTCCACGCGGCGGCCGTAGGCGGCCTCGCCGAACCAGGGGCATTTGCCAAGGGTAAGGCGCAGCGGATCGTCCACCACAGCGATGTAGCCCACATACCGCTTGCCCTTGATCTTCGCCACAAAAACGCCGTCCTCGTCGGAGATGACCTCCTCGAAGCCGTATTCCTCTTTGGCGTCGTCCGCGGGCAGCTCGGGCGCCGGGGCGGGAGCGGGCGCTTCGGCCTGCACGGGCTCCGGAGCCGTGTACACCGACACCTGTTTTGCGCCGGCGGAGGGAGCGTCGCGCAGTGAGGCGGGCGCGGGGCGCGAGGAGGCGTACAGGTACACTCCGTAAACAGCGCCGGCTGAAAGGAGCAGCGTGATGAGAATGCTCAGTACCGCCGCCGCGGCGCCGGCACGGCCCGAACGCCTTCTTTTCTTCTTCTTTTTCGCCATGGATGGTCTCCTTAACGAATGAATTGATCGATAGTCCGATACCCATTATATTCGCGGAATGGGCCCATTTCAAGAATCAATTTGTTGACATAACAGTATTTAAGTTTACATAAATCGACAGAGCGGACAAGTAAAACAGCGGCATCCCGCGGCCGATGCCGGAGCATCGCGCCGGGATACCGCTGTATGCCGATAAACACTCCCGCCGGCCTCTCCCGCGGGGATCAGAGCACCTCGATCACGGTGAGAACGCCCCCGGATACGCGGAAGCGGATCTCCCTGCCGGCAAAGCCGAAGCCGTAGACCCTGTTCGGGTCGTCCTGATAGGAAGGGCGGGGATCCTGCTCCAGCACGCCGATAAGGGCCTCGCGTTTGTCCGGCGGCACCCGCTCAAGGAGCTCCGGCGGAAACACGCAGCGGACCGTGCGGGCCGCGACGCTGTCCGTAAATCCGCCTGTTGCCCCGGGCCGGCTGTCGGCGTAGGGGATATAGGGCTTCACGTCTAAAATCGGGGTGCCGTCCATCAGATCCGCCCCGCGAACGATCAGCACGGGCCCCTCGGGATCGTCGGGATCGACCCGCTCCAGTTCCACGCAGGACAGCCCGATGCTGTTCGGGCGGAACGGTGAGCGGCTGGCGAACACGCCCACGCGCACGTTCCCGCCCAGCCTGGGAGGCCGTACGGTGGGGGAGAAAGGCTCGCCCGCCGGACGGACCGAGGCGGAGAACTGCCAGAGCAGCCACAGATGGGAGTAGCCCTCGATCCCCCGCAGGGCGTCCGCGGAGCGATATTCCGGCTCGAATACAACCTTTGCCGTCAGCGCCGGGACCAGGCCGCTCTGCTTGGGGATCCCGAATTTGGAGGCGAAATCGCTGCGGATCCGGGCCACGGGCCGCACGACGAACTCCGAAGATGCCATGACCGCTCTCCTTCAGCCGTTTTTCAGCCGCTCGCGGACCTCGCCGATGCTCAGTCCCTTTTCCCGGGCGATCCGGGCCAGATCGTCGTATTCCCACTTTTCCCGGCGGACTCCGTAGCCTTCGGAGACCTTGCGGCGCACGGGTCCGAAGGGGGTGTCCGCGGTCTCCTCGCGGCGCTCGAGCACGTAACGCTTCAGCGCGGTCTCCCGCACGCCGATGGTGCCGGTGTGGCGCAGCAGGGCCTTCACCATGGTTTCGCGCTGTTCGGGGCGGCAGATCACCGTGAGCAGAACGCCGGGCCGGTCCTTTTTCATCTGGACGGGCACGGTGAAAACCTCCGGCGCTCCGGCTTCGCGCAGGACCGCACAGGCATAGCCCAGGTCCTCGGCGGTCATATCGTCGAGATTGCACTCGAGCTTGACCATCTCTTCGGTGAGATCGCCGCTGTCGGCGAGGAAGGCTCTCACGCAGTTGGCCGCGGGGAAATCCTTTTTGCCCATGCCGTATCCGATCTTTTCGACGCGGAGAACGGGCATCGGGCCAAATGAGTTAACATAATGCTTCAGCAGAGCGGCGCCCGTGGGGGTGCACAGCTCGCCCTCCACCGCGCCGCCGTAGATGGGGACGCCCTCGAGCAGACGGGCCGTGGCCGGCGCGGGGACGGGCAGGATCCCGTGAGCGCACTTCACCCGGCCGCTGCCCACATGGACGGGAGTGGCGGTGACGCGGCCGGGGTTGAGTTTACATAACAAATACGAGAACGCGGTCACGTCGGCGATGGCGTCCATGGAGCCCACCTCGTGGAAATGGATCTCGTCCACGCTCACGCCGTGGACCGCACTTTCGGCCTTCGCTATGCTGTCGTACACCGCGAGCACGTGGGAGCGCACCGCTTCCGGGATTTTCAGTCCGCCGACGATCGCCGCCACGTCGGTGGGGGAGCGGTGTGCGTGCGTATGCGCATGCTCATGGCCGTGGTCATGTTCATGGCCGTGCTCATGGCCGTGCTCATGATCGTGGCTGTGCTCGTGCTCATGATCGTGGCTATGCTCATGTTCGTGAGAATGGTCATGCCCGTGCTCCTCGCCCTCCTCTTCTCCGCGGACAAGGACGTGCAGATGCGTGCCGACGACGCCGCACTTCTCCGAGGGGTGGGCGCCGAACACCACTCCGGGAATGCCCAAAGCGTTGAGCTCGGCGAGAACGGCCTCGCGGTCGTCAAAGAGTTCCAGAAGGCTCGCGGTGAGCATATCGCCCGCCGCGCCCATGGAACAGTCAAAATGCAGTATCTTCATGCGCGTCTCTCCATGTGATTGATGCGGGAGGCGAGGAATCCCGCGCCGAAGCCGTTGTCGATATTTACCACGCTCACCCCGCTGGCGCAGGAATTGAGCATGCTCAGCAGCGCGGAAAGGCCCCCGAAGCTGGCCCCGTATCCGACGCTGGTGGGCACGGCGATCACCGGGCAGTCCACAAGGCCGCCCAGGACGCTGGCGAGGGCGCCTTCCATCCCGGCAATGGCGATGAGCACGCTGGCCTCCATGATCTGCGGAAGCCGCGCCTGCAGCCGGTGCAGCCCGGCCACGCCCACATCGTAGATGCGTTCCACCTCGTTCCCCAGCGCCTCGGCGGTCAGCGCCGCCTCTTCGGCCACGGGGATATCGCTGGTGCCGCCGGTGGCCACCACGATCTTGCCCAGCCCGTCGGGCTTGGGCATGCTGCCCACGATGCCCATGCGGGCGTCGGCATGATAATCCAGCGGAAAACGCCCCGTGAGAGCCCCCGCCTTCTCCGCGCTCAGCCGGGTCACCAGAACGGTCCGCTCACCGTTGGCGAGCATGGACGTCAGGATCCCGGCGATATGCTCGGTGGTTTTGCCCTCGCCGTAGATCACCTCGGCTGCACCCTGGCGCAGCGCGCGGTGATGGTCCACCTTCGCGTAGCCCAGGTCCTCAAAGGGCGCCAGCTTGAGTCTGAGCAGCGCCTCGTCCACGGTGAGCGCGCCGCTTTGCACCTGTTGGAGAATATCCTTTGTTTCGTTCATAAATTTCACCGCTTTCGGGGGAAAGTGTACATGGTTACAGCCGCCTTTCGCAGGTTACGAACAGGCGGTCTTTTTTTGACCGGCCGCCGATCCCGGCGACGCTGCCCTTGCCTTTGCCGCGAAGGGAGATCACATCGCCCTCCCTCACGGCGGCGTCGGGACGTTCGCATACCTCATAGTTGAGACTCACCAGACCCAGACGGATCTGTTCGGCGGCGGAGCTCCGGCTCAGCCGGAAAAGACCGCCCGTCACCGCGTCCAGACGCAGGCTCTGCACCGTGAAGGTAAGCGATTCGGTCCTGTGCTCCTCCGGGGGCACGTCGGAGAGGGAACACTCCTCCGCGCGGACCGTACAGCGGCCGGCCCGGTCCAGCGAGAGCAGCAGCGGAGCCACGGCGCTCAGGCAGAAGATCCGCGCCTCCGCTCCCTTTACGCGTATATCGCCGATCCGCTCCCGCGAGATGCCGAGCGCGAGCGCGGCGCCGAGATAATCCCGGTGGCCCGGCTCGCCGAAAAAGCTTTGAAAACGGACGCAGCGGATGTACTCGCCAAGATCGAGATCCCCGGGGGCGATGTAATCCGGGAGGAAAAACGCGCAGGTCCGTTCGCATTCGTCCGCGCCGCCGAGAAAGACCGGCCGGGGCTCCCTGTGGGCGAACGCGCGCTCGAGAGCGAAGCGCTCCGCGGGAGTCAGAAAGGGGGTCGACGTCACGACGGCCCTGCGCTCACAGCGTTCCGCCAGATCCTCGGCACGGCGCAGGATGTCGTCATAAGCGGGGTTCACAGCTTGCTCATCAGCCCGTTGAGGACCTGCTCTATAAGGAACAGCGCGCCCTGAATGCCCATGTGCGTCTTGGGCAGCAGATCCGTGTAGCCCATGCCCGGCAGGCTGATCTCAATGCCGCAGAAGGTTTTGTTGCGCAGCATCAGCTCGGAGATCAGGTTGGCCTCGGCGAATACCAGTTCCGCGTCGTCCGGACCGGAACTCTCCATGCCCAGATAATCCGTGAGGAACGCGCCGTAGCTTTTTACCTGCGATTCGTTGCCGGCCACATGGAACTTCACGCCCTTGGGCTTGCCGAAGCTCATATGGATGGCGTTGATCTTATACCAGGCCAGCGCGCGGGAGCGCCGGCTCTCTTCGATCAGGCTGTCCGCCGAAGCGCCGAGAAGAGCGCAGATGTCCGAGAATACGGCCTCCGTGGCGGTAAAGCCGATGGGGAGCGTCGGGCAGACGTAATACGGGGTGCCGCAGTGCTCGTTCATGAACCGGGCCGCGTCCAGCCCCATCTCGGGGTAGAGCACCACGTTCAGGTCCGCCTCGGGCATGGCGCGGAGCTCCTCAAGGGAGCAGTCGCCGCACAAAGCGGCGTTCACTTCGATCCCGCACAGACCGAAAAGCCGGCGAAGCTCTTTCAGATCTCCCTCAAAATACCTCTGCCATATCGAAAGGCCCAGCAGATTGACCCGCGGAGGGCCCTCCCGACGGGGGCCGGGAGCGGTCCACATCGGCGCGCCGACCTGGCGCAGAAGCTCCAGCGCCGCGGCCTCATAGCCCGCTTCGAAGGAGGTGGAGTAGCCGGAGGACTCAAGCATCACCACGCGGCAGCCGCCAAGCTTTTCCCTGGCCAGCTCCAGCAGATTGTCGCCGATGAGCGCCGCTCCCGGGGAGTTGACGATGGCGATGATGTCGAAGTCGATGCTGTCGCGGATAAATTCCAGCGCCCGGCTCACCTTGTCCTTGGTGGAGTACACGTAGTCGTAGCCGTCCAGATAGGTGCAGGGGACCCGCTCCTGGCGGAAGAACCAGTCGTTGAGGTAGTTGTAGTCCACGCGCACGCGCTCGCCGTTTTCCCCCGCGGGGAGATAGAGCAGCGGGCGGATGGAGAGGAACTGGGAGGTGGTGCTGTGGTAGAAACGGCACCCCATGGGACCGTTGAGGAGCACGATCGCGTTTTTCATGCCCTCTACGGCAAAGATCATGCCGGTGATGCTGTCAGGCGAAATACTTTTCAAAGAGCGCTCGGTCATGCATCCATTCCCCCTCTCTTCTTGTCTGCAGCAGCCGCGCCCAGCGGTCCATGACCTCCAGGCCGGAGCGGAAGCCGTTGAGCTGGCCCATCGGCAGGTTGTCCACGATGTAGTCGCCCTCGTCGGTGGCGGCGGTGTAGTTGGAGATCACGATATCGGGGTGAAGATCCCGGATCCTGTCCCGGATCGAGAAAAAGGCGCCGATCTCTTCGACCGCGGCCTGTCGTTCGGGCCTGTCGGAGATCTTGATCTCCTGGCGGAGATAGTTGAGAACGCCGATCCAGACGAATTCAAGGCCAACATCCTCGGCCGCGTCCAGCAGCCAGTCCAGATTGGCGTTGATCGTTGTCATGATCACTTTTTTGCCCTTCAGCACCCGGCGCAGCCGCGCGGCCTCGGCGTCGTAACGCGCTTTCTCCCGCGCGATCACGTCCTCCGCCGCCTCGGGACGGCCGAAGAAGCCCGCGATATTCCGCAGGAATTCCGAGGTCTCCCGGTTGCCGACGGGAAGGAAGCCGTCGTAGAAGGTCAGAGAGTATTTCTCCTCCAGCCACGCTCTCAGCTTGCGGTTGTCGGGAGCGTCCACCGCGAGGATGTTCAGCGGCGCGGCGGTAAGATTGCGGAGCTCCTCCGCCGTGGCGTCGCCGAGAAAACGGCAGTTTATCGTTACGCCCATCCCCTCGAGCATGCTCTTCACGGTGCGGTAGTTCACGTCCGTATTGTTGGCCACGCCCGTCTCGCCGATCAGGTTCACGCAGTCGGCGCGTTTCGGCACGGCCGGGTCGACGATCCGCTCGGCCAGCGTATGCATGCACATTTCGATGCCGGTCATATAGTCGCCGTTGATGTCCCCGTCCGCCTGGATCACGATCACGGGCGTCTCGGGCGTGGACATGTCCTCCACCGCGAGCACATCGTCCCCGATGATGCCGCTGACACAGGAGCTGATGACGATCACCGCTCCGGGCCGGCGCTCCAGCGCCAGACGCACGCTCTCGCGCAGCGCGTCCATGCCGCCGAAGACGGCTTCGGTCTGACCGATATCCGTGCACTCGTAATTCGGGCTGATGGCCGAGGGCATCAGGACCCCGCGGTTGAACAGATTCCGCCGCCCCGGCGAGCTGATGTTCTGCCAGGTGTAGAACGCGCACGCTCTCGGCGCATGGGCGATCACGATCGCGTCGGTCAGATGGATCGCCTCCGTGGAGGCGCCGTTGAACGCGCAGCCGTACAGCGGCATGCGGTGAGGATCGGGCCGTTCCGCGGTCTCCTCTGCGGAGGGGACGGGAGCGGAAGCTTCCGCTGTGACCGCCTCTTCGGTCTTTACGACCTCTTCGGAGGAAGAGACCCGGTGGCCGTAGAGCACCACCGATTCGAGATCCTCGTCCGAAAGGGGCCGGGCCTCATAGAGCGTGAGCCCGCGGCTCACCTCGTCGGCCAGCTTTAGAAAAACGTCGCGCTCGGGGCCGGCTTCGCCCAGCTCCACGACGGTGCATTTCTTTTCCTCAGCGTGGGCGAAGGCGTCCGAGCGGGGAACGGTCGCCACCACGGGCAGACCGACCGCTTCGGCAAAACGTTCCACGCGCCGGTCCTCTCCGGCCACATTGCGCCGGTTATACAGGATGCCGGCCACGCGGCGATGCCTGTCGCCGTCGAAATTGCGCACGCCGCGCAGGATGTTGTTGGCGGCGTAGAGCGCCATGAACTCGCCGCTGGTGACCAGAAAGATCGTGTCGGCGTACTCCCGGCGGATCGGAACGGCAAAGCCGCCGCATACCACGTCGCCGAGAACGTCGTAAAGCACATCGTCGTATTTGTCCTTTACCTTGTTGCGCTCCAAAAACTCGAACGCGGAGATGATGCCGCGCCCCGCGCAGCCCACGCCGGGCTTGGGTCCCCCGGCCTCTATGCAGCCGATGCCCCGGTATCCCTCGCCCAGTACCGTATCGATGACGGCGGCCTCCTTGGGCACGTCCTTCAGATAGTCAAGCACGGTGGGAAGAGCGCGTCCGTGCATCAGCAGCCGTGTGGAGTCGTGCTTGGGGTCGCAGCCGATCTGCAGCACCCGCTCGCCTCTCTCGGCCAGCGCGGCCGACAGGTTGGCGCAGATGGTGGACTTGCCGATGCCGCCTTTTCCGTAAAGCGCCAGCTCCCGCTTGCACCTGCTCATGATGTCTATCGCCTTCTTTCGGGTAGTATCTGACCGATAGATTATAGCAGATGCAAACGCGATTGAAAAGAGCAAAGCAGGCCCCGGACCTTGTCACATGGGGGCCGATATGCTATACTGTGAACAGATGATAAGGAAGGGGGAGCCTCATCATGAAAAAGAGCACCAAAATCATGATCGTTATCGCCGCCGTGGTTGGATTCCTCGCCGCGCTGTGCGCCGTATGGGCGTTCATTCACCGCCGCGTCATCCGAGCCGCCGTCCGGAAGGAGCCGTTCCCGGCCTGCCCGCACTGGCTGCCCGGCTGCGTGCTCGAGAAGATAGCGAATACGGAACCCGCCGGAGAGTGACCCGGCCGTGGGGGCCCCCTTTTCGGGAGGCCCTTAGCGTGTCAACAAAGTCGACACGCTTCGATTGAGACCCGCTTCGCTGGGCTCTCAATCGAGAGTACTCGCGCAATCGCACGCGGCGGCGCGTCAGAGCCGCCGCGTTTGGTCGGCGCGAGGGCTCACATTGCTCGCCTTATGGTGTTTTTTAGACGGCGAAGCTGTCTAAAAAACAGATCATGAGTTCTGCGAGGGTTTTTCGACAGTCGGAGGGCTTCCTCTTCGGAAGGCCCTCCGATCTTTTTCGGAAGGCGCATGTTTTTTGCAAATTGTGGGTTGACTTTTTTCGGCATATTTGGTAGTATGACTTTCGCCGATTGAGTCGGCCCTGAATGTGGGGGTATAGCTCAGCTGGGAGAGCGCTTGAATGGCATTCAAGAGGTCAGCGGTTCGATCCCGCTTATCTCCACCACACAGAAAACCCTGTAGTTTCAATGGCTACAGGG
>JAEEGI010026184.1_pt1 | contig 11251 bp, 11 predicted proteins | sample 8958751 | NCBI WGS metagenome assembly JAEEGI01 (sample SAMN16246545, study PRJNA631951) | gut metagenome | biome: gut microbiome; feature: rumen; material: KS-attached | host: Bos | place: Iran: Karaj | collected 2018-10 | reverse complement strand
CGCCATTCGGCAGCCTCCGAGGCTGCCATCAAGCGTGTCTGGGGCGACCGCGTGCAGCATGCCGATACCCCTTCTGAAACCCAACCTGAAACGAAATAAGCCTTCAATATGACTGTCAAGGAAATTATCGAGAAACTCGATCTGAAGTGCCTCAATGAGGCCAATCTCGACGCCGAAATCAAGGGCGCCTATTCTTCCGACCTGCTGAGCGACGTGATGGGCAATGCCCGCAGCGGCCAGATCTGGATCACCATGCAGACCCACAAGAACGTCACCGCCATCGCGGCCCTCAAGGACATTCCGGCCGTGGTGATCGTCCGCGGCAACCAGCCCGACGAGGACATGCTCGCCCACGCCAAGGAGGAAGACATCTGCATCCTCGTGAGCAACGAGCCGACCTTCACCGTCTGCGGCAAGCTCTACGAACTGATCAAATAGCGCGCGGCCCGCACCTCGCCCCGTGAAGTTCAACGCCGATATGCACATCCATTCGGTGCTCTCCCCCTGTGGAGACATCGAAATGAGCCCCTCCGTCATCGTGGCCACGGCCCGGGAGCGGGGGCTGGACATTATCGGCCTGACGGACCACAACTCCACGCTGAACGCCAACGTCACCCGCATCCTGGGTGAGAAGGTCGGCCTGCACGTGCTGATGGGGGCGGAGGTCACCACCAAGGAGGAGGTCCACTGCCTGGGCTTCATGCCCACGGTGGAAAAGCTCGCCGAGTTCCAGGCTTTTCTGGATTCGCGGGTGATCTTTTTTGAGAACGACGTGGACAAGTTCGGCTACCAGCTGGTGGTGGACGAGGAGGAGAACGTGCTGGACGAAGTGCCGCACCTGCTGATCAACGCGCTGGACCTGCCGATGCTCGAACTTCAGCAGAAGGTCTATGAACTGGGCGGCATCTTCATCCCGGCCCACGTGGACCGTCCCACCTTCTCCATCAGTTCGCAACTGGGATTCGTGCCGGACAAGCTCAAGTTCCACGCGCTGGAGCTGAGCTACTACTGCAAGCGGGACAACTACAAGTTCCTTGAGCAGTGCCCCTGGTTCAGTGATTTCAACTACATCCAGAGCAGCGACGCCCACTATGTGCCGGATATCGGCAAGATCCACAGCGTGCTGGAGATGCCCTCCTTCAGTTTTGAAAACTTCCGCGACGCCCTCCGCCAGGGCGAACCGGTCATCCTTTGAGCCTATGAAAAGTCTCGACCTGCATATTATCGACATCACCCACAACTCTATCCGGGCCGGCGCTTCGCAGATCACCATCGAGATGGAAGACAGCGCCGCGCGCGACCTGCTCTCGATCAAGATCATCGACAATGGCTGCGGCATGCCGGAGGATATGATCGAAGCCATCAACGACCGGTTCTACTCCTGCCGCAAGGAGCGCAAGATCGGAATGGGCATCGCCCTGCTGAAGTTCCATTCGCAGATGTGCAACGGCCGTTTCTACCTGAAATCCAAGGTGGGTGAGGGGACCGAGATCTACGCCTCCTACCAGCGCTCGCATATCGATCTGCAGCCCAAGGGCGACCTCTCCGGCTGCTTTGCGAGCTTCATCTGCCAGTACCAGAACATCAACTTCATCATCCGCTACATCACGGACGAGGATACCTTCGAGCTGAGTACGGCCGATGTCAAGGAGGTTTTCGAGGGGATGAACCTCAATGATCCGGACATTCTCCGGAGCCTCACCGAACTGATTCACGAAAACATTGGAGCATAGGGCTATGGCAACGAAAGCGAAAACGGTCTGGTACTGCACCTCCTGCGGCAACGAGAGCCCCAAATGGATGGGCCGCTGCCCGGCGTGCGGCGAGTGGAACACGATGGTAGAGGAGCCCAAGGCGGCCCGTACGTCCGCCGGCGGCAGCGCTTCCGCGCCCAGCCGCAACCGCGCCTTCCTGGCCGTCGAGGAAGCCCGCCCCCGGCCGCTCCACGAGATTGATTTCTCCGACGAGAGCCGACTGACGCTCGGAAACGGCGAATTGGACCGCGTTCTCGGCGGCGGTCTGGTGGAGGGGTCGATGATTCTCATCGGCGGCGAGCCGGGCATCGGAAAATCCACCCTCTCGCTCCAGATCCCGCTCCATTGCCAGGGGCTCAAAACCCTCTATGTCAGCGGTGAGGAGAGTGCCAAACAAATCAAGTTGCGTGCCCAGCGCCTGGGCGGCGACGACAGTGCCTGCCTCGTGCTCAGCGAAACCCTGCTTGAGAATATCCTGGACCGGGCCCGCGAGGTGCAGCCGCAGTTGCTGATCGTGGACTCCATCCAGACCATCTTCAGCGAGGCGGTGGAATCGGCCGCCGGCAGCGTCTCGCAGGTGCGGGAGTGCGCCGCTTCGCTCCTGCGCTACGCCAAGGAGAGCGGCACGCCGGTCCTGCTGATCGGCCACATCACCAAGGACGGCACCATCGCCGGCCCCAAGGTGCTCGAACATATCGTGGATGTCGTGCTGCAGTTCGAAGGCGATACCAAGGGTTCTTACCGTATCCTGCGCAGCATCAAGAACCGTTTCGGCAGCACCGACGAACTGGCGGTCTTCGAGATGACCGGCACGGGGCTGCGCGAGGTTTCCAATCCTTCGGAGATCCTCATCCCGATGCACCAGGACAACCTTTCCGGCGTGGCGGTCAGCGCCATGATGGACGGCACCCGTCCCTTCCTGATCGAGATCCAGGCCCTGGTCAGCACCGCCGCCTATGGCACGCCGCAGCGCTCCGCCACGGGCTATGACGGCCGCAGGCTCAATATGCTGCTGGCAGTCCTTGAGAAGCGCGCCGGCTTCAAGCTGGCCGCCAAGGATGTCTTCCTGAACGTGGCCGGCGGCCTGCGGGTTTCCGATCCTGCCTGCGACCTGGCCATCGTCGCCTCCGTGCTCTCTTCCAACTTCGACCTCTTCATCTCGCCCAAGGTCTGCTTTGCGGGCGAGGTGGGCCTGAGCGGTGAAATCCGCCCCGTCCCGCAGGTCGAGCGCCGCATCGCCGAAGCGGCCAAACTCGGCTTCGAGACCATCTACGTCTCCTCCTTCAGCCGCGCCGAAGCCCTCAAGCCCCGCACCGGCAGCATCCGCATCCTCTCCATCCCGGACATCCCCGCCCTCTGCCGGAGCCTGTTCCAATAGGGAGCCTTGGCGGCTAACTCACTGACTGCCAACTAATAATACAAAGCACTGGTACCTCAAATGGATACCAGTGCTTTGCGTGTTACGCTGAGTGTCAGCGGTTTAACCGCCAAGGCTATTTCGCTGCGGCGTCCACCAGCAGTTTGAAGATGTTCGTGAAGATGGTCTCACCGCCGGTGCAGAGGGCTTCGGGGTGGAACTGGGTGCCGATGATGATGCCGCCGCCGTCTTCATAGTTCTTCAGCGGAGCGACTCTTTCAACGCCTTCAATGATGCCGTCCGGAGACTTGGCAATCACCTTGAATCCCTGCGGAACGGCTTTGATGGCCTGGTGGTGGAAGGAGTTCACTACGGCCTTGTTGGCGCCGAGGGCTTTCTCGAGGAAGCTGCCTTTCTCAATCTTGATGCTGTGGGTGCCGTAGGAGCCCGGAGTATTGCTCTGGCGATGCTTGATATAGCTGGATTTGATCTGCGAGGGGATATCCTGCCAGAGGCTGCCGCCGAAGGCGACGGCCATCAGCTGTTCGCCGCGGCAGATGCCCAGGACCGGAATGCCGCGCTTGACGGCGGCGCGGATCAGTTTCACGTCGAATTCGTCACGGGTGGGAACGACATCGCCCAAGTCACGGATCGGCTCTTCGTTGAAATACTTGAGCGGATCGAAGTCCGAACCGCCGGTCATCACGAGCGCGTCGATCGCGTTCACGACGGCCTCAATCTGGGCGTCGGAGTTGGTTACCGGGATGATGAGGGGAACGCCGCCAGCCAGACGCACTGCGCTGGTGTAGGTGGTGTTGACGCGGTTGGTACTGCCTTCAACATAGCCGGAGACGCCCACGATGGGGGCCTTGGCGGAAAGGCTGACGGTTGCAATCATTGCTGCGAGCGATAAAAGAATCTTTTTCATATCGGGTATTGTGGGATTTCGGACCGGGAGCAAAGGTAAAAAATAAATATGTTATTTCCCGAAATATGGCGTAAATTTGCAAATTGCCATTCCCCGAAGGGGAAAGGCACCCCAAAACGAAAAAACGATTAAAGATATGAAACCTACGCTCCTCGTCCTGGCAGCCGGAATGGGTTCCCGCTACGGCTCGCTCAAGCAGATGGATGGCCTCGGCCCCAGCGGCGAGTCCATCATCGACTACTCCATCTACGACGCCATCCGTGCCGGATTCGGCAAGATCGTCTTTGTGATCCGCCACTCTTTTGCAGAACCCTTCAAGGCGATGTACAACGCGGAAAAGTTCGGCGGCAAGGTGGCCGTGGAATATGTCTATCAGGAACTTGACTATCTGCCGGAAGGCTACACCGTGCCGGAAGGCCGCGAAAAGCCCTGGGGCACCAACCACGCCGTGATGATGGCCGCTCCGGTCATCCACGAGCCCTTCGCCGTGATCAACGGCGACGACTACTACGGCCCGGAAAGTTTCAAGGCCATGGCGGATTTCCTCTGCAGCGTGGAGAAGGAGCACGACCGTTATGCGATGGTGGGCTACCGCCTCGAGAATACCCTTTCCGACTTCGGCGGCGTCTCCCGCGGCGTCTGCGAGACTGACGAAAACGGTTTCCTGAAGACCATTACCGAGCGTTTCAAGATTGAAAGAAAGGGTAGCCAGGTAATCCACGTGGTGGATGAGAAGGAACTTCCCCTGCCGGCCGGATGCCCTGTCTCGATGAACTTCTGGGGCTTTACCCCCGACTATTTCAAGCACAGCGAGCACCTCTTCCGCCGCTTCCTGGATGCGCCCGAGAGCAAGACCAACCTCAAGGCTGAATTCTTCATCCCCTATGTGGTGGACCACCTCATCCAGAGCGGCCGTTCCACCTTTAAGGTAATCGACTGCGACGCCAAGTGGTTCGGGGTCACCTACAAGGAGGACCGCCCCTTCGTGGTGGAGAAGCTCCGCAGCCTCTGCAACGCCGGTCTCTATCCGCACAACCTCTGGAACGTGAAATAAGCGCTCTCCCGCGGCATGAAGATCACCCTCAAGAGTTTCCTCAAGTACGTGCTGCTCCTGGGCCTGGCGGCGGTGCTCCTCTGGCTTGCCTTCCGCAAGGTGGACTGGGGGGAGTTCTGGACCATTCTGGGTGATTGCAACTACTGGTGGATCCTGGCGACGATGGTTTTGCAGGCTGTGATCACCCTCATGCGCGGCAACCGCTGGCGGATTATGATGCGCCCCCTGAGCAAGGAGATCTCCCGCCACGAGAGCTACGACGCCTATGCCGTCTGTTACCTGGCCAACATGGCGCTGCCCCGCTCCGGCGAGGTGGTGCGCTGCGGAATGATTGCCAGCACCGGGAAGGCCACCTTCAAGGGGACCCTGGGCACGGTGGTCATCGAGCGGACCTGGGACCTGCTCTGCATCGTGCTGGCCGTCCTGCCGCTCTTCTTCGTGGGCCGCTTCCGCGATTTTCTCGTGGAGAAGATGTTCGCCCCGGCCGCCCAATCGATGCCCTTCAGCTGGTTCTGGCTGGGGGTCATCGTGCTGGCGGTGCTCGTTGCACTCTTCTTCGTGCTGCGCGCCTTCCGGCACAAAATCGCAGAAACTAAGGCCGGAGCCGCCCTCATCCGCTTCTGGAAGGGGCTGGTGGAGGGCTTCAAGGCGGGCTTCCGGATGGAGCGCAAGTGGGCCTTCTTCGGCTACACGCTCCTGATCTGGGTCTCCTACTGGCTCTGCTGCCTCTGGACCATCTACGCCTTCCCGGGCACCGAATCGCTGACAGGGCTCGACGCCCTCTTCCTGATGGTGGTGGGTTCGCTGGGCTGGGTGGTGCCGGTGCAGGGGGGATTCGGGGCCTACCACTTCCTGGTCACGATGACGCTGGTGCCCATCTACGGCTTCGCGGAATCGACCGGCCTGGCCTTTGCCACCATTTCCCACGAATCTCAGATCGTGCAGATGCTCGTCTGCGGTCTCGTCGCCTGGGCCTCCTGGGCCATCTGTCACCGTAAAAACAAGAAACAACCAACCCAACAGATATGAAATCGATTCTCGGCATCGGCAACGCACTGACCGATATCCTGGCCGTCCTTCCGGACGACTCGCTCCTGAAGAAGTACAACCTTCCTCCGGGAAGCATGCAGCATGTGGACGCTCCGACCGGCAACAAGATCTGGGCGGACCTCAAGCAGATCGGCGTACAGTATGTGGCCGGCGGCAGCGCGGCGAATACCATCTCTGCCACCGCCATCCTCGGCATGCCCTCGGCCTTCATCGGCAAGGTAGGCGACGACGAACTCGGCTCGCTCTTCCACTCCGACCAGAAGCAGAACGGCATCCGCAGCATCATCCTCAAGGGAACGGCCGCCTCTGGCCGCGCGATGGTCTTCATCACCGCACCGAACGCCGACCGCACCTTCGCCACCTACCTGGGCGCCGCGCTCCAGCTGGAGCCGGAGGACCTCAAACCGGAGTATTTCGAAGGGTATGAGCACGACTATCTGCATCTGGAGGGCTATCTAGTTCAGAACCAGCGCCTCTTCCGCCGCGCCGTGGAGCTCGGCAAGGCCCACCACATGACCATCTCGCTCGACATGGCCTCCTACAACGTGGTGGAATCCAACAACGCCTTCCTGCATGACATTGTCCGCAACTACGTGGATATCGTCTTCGCCAACGAGACCGAGGCCAAGGCCTTCACCGGCCTGGATCCCGACGAGGCGCTGAATGCGATGGCCGAAATGTCCCGGATCGCCGTCGTGAAGGTGGGCAAGAAGGGGTCGATGGTGCGCAGCGGCGACGAGTATCACTTTATCGACCCCTGGCCGGGCGAGGCGGTGGACGCCACCGGTGCGGGAGACACCTATGCCGCCGGGTTCCTCTACGCCCTGGCAAACGACCAGTCGCTCGAAATCTGCGGCCAGGTGGGCAGCGCACTGGCAGCCCGCGTGGTCGAGGTCATCGGCACCAAAATTGACATTCCCCGCTGGCGCGAGGTCAAGAAGGAGATCCGCCGCCTGATGGGCGTCACCGAATAACACAGCGAAAGGATGAAGTTCGAGGTTGTATCACGCGATAGGGCTTCTGCAGCCAGGGCGGGCCGGCTCACCACGGATCACGGGGTGGTCGAGACTCCCATCTTCATGCCGGTCGGCACCGTCGGCAGCGTGAAGGGGGTCTATCACCGCGACCTGCGGGAGGATATCGGCGCGCAGATCATCCTCGGCAACACCTACCACCTCTACCTGCGTCCCGGGCTGGAGATCCTGCGCCGCGCCGGGGGCCTGCACGCCTTCACTACGTGGGACCGCCCGATCCTCACCGACAGCGGCGGCTTCCAGGTCTTTTCGCTGACGCAGATCCGCAAGATTACGGCGGAGGGCTGCACCTTCCAGAGCCATATCGACGGCTCGCGCCATACCTTCACCCCGGAGAACAACGTCGATACCCAGCGCATCATCGGCGCCGACATCATGATGGCGCTCGACGAGTGTTGCCCGGGCGACGCCGACCACGCCTATGCCGCCAAGTCGCTGAAGCTGACCCAGGGCTGGCTGGAGCGCTTCGCCCGCCGGTTCGACGAAACCGGGCCGCTCTACGGCTACGAGCAGGTTTTCTTCCCGATCGTGCAGGGGTGCATCTATCCGGACCTGCGCAAGGCGGCGGCCGAGCATGCCGTCAGGATGGACCGCGCCGGCTATGCCATCGGCGGTCTGGCCGTAGGAGAGCCCACCGAGAAGATGTACGAGATGCTCGAGCTGCTCCATCCGCTGCTGCCCGCCGACAAACCCCGCTACCTGATGGGGGTGGGCACGCCGGCCAACCTGCTGGAGGCCATCGACCGCGGCGTGGATATGTTCGACTGCGTGATGCCGACGCGCAACGGCCGCAACGGCATGATTTTCACCTGGCAGGGCAAGATCAACCTGCGCAACCGCAAGTGGGAGGACGATTTCTCCCCGCTCGATCCTGAAGGCACCTCCTTCGTGGACCACACCTATACCCGCGCCTACCTGCGCCACCTCTTCGTCTCCGGGGAGATGCTCGCCGCCCAGATTGCCAGCGAGCACAACCTCGCCTTCTACCTGGAGCTGGTCCGTCAGGCCCGTGCCCATATCCTCGCCGGCGACTTCCACGCTTGGAAGGAGTCCGTCACCCCTCAACTTGAAAACCGGTTGTAGCCATGAAAAAGAAGTTCCTGTTCAACAAGCTCGACTGGTATATCATCAAGAAGTACATCGGTACCTACTTCTTCACGATTCTCATCGTGATTCTCGTCGTGGTCATCTTCGACGTCAGCGAGAAGATTGACAAGTTCGTGGACAACGAGGTGCCGCTGAAGGAGATCATCTTCGACTATTACGGCGGCTTTATCCCGTGGATCCTGAATAGTTTCGGACCGTTGCTGGTCTTTATCGCCGCCATCTTCTTCACCTCGCAGCTGGCCTCGCACAGCGAGATTATCGCCATGCTCAGCAGCGGCGTGAGTTTCCGACGGCTGCTGCTGCCCTACATGGCCTCGGCCACCCTGCTGGCAGCGCTCTACCTCGTGCTGGGATTCTACATCATCCCGCCCGCCAACCAGCACCGGCTGGACTTTGAGAACAAGTACATCAAGACGCAGAAGACCAACCTGAACAGCCGGAACGTCCACTACCAGATTGCGCCCGGCCAGTTCGTCTATGTGGAGCAGTTCAGCAGCTGGTCCAATACCGCTTACCGCTTCACCCTCGAGACCATCGAGGAGGGACAGCTCAAGTCCAAGCTCTCCGCCGAATCGGCCGCCTGGGACAGCGTCAAGTGCTGCTGGAAGCTGCGCAACTACTACCAGCGGGACTTCTACGGCGAGTCGGAGGTGGTCCATGCCGGCCGCTCCAAAGATACCCTCATCAGCCTCACGGTGGAGGATTTCTACCGGCGCAAGAATATCGTGGAGTCGCTCTCGGAGCCGGAACTGGAAAAGCTTATTTCCGTGCAGAAGATGCGCGGCGACGACATGGTCAAGTATGCCCTCATCGAGAAGCATACCCGCATCGCGACCCCCTTCAGCGCCTTTATCCTGACGCTGATGGCCGTCTCGCTCTCCTCGCGCAGGCGGCGGGGCGGAATCGGCCTGAATATCGGTGTGGGGCTGGCCCTGAGCTTCTCCTACATCCTCTTCCAGCGCTTCGCCCAGATGTTCGTCCACACCGGCACCCTGCCCACGGGGCTGGCCATCTGGATTCCGAACATCCTCTATGCCTTCATCGCCTACGCCCTCTACCGGCTGGCGCCGAAATAGTGAATAATCAATCAAACAGATAAACCCATGAATCCGAAAAGCAACATCAAATTTCGCCTGATCGTGATGAACTTCCTGATCTTCGCGGTCTGGGGATCCTACCTCATCTCGCTGGGCATCTACCTGCACAATGTGGGAATGGACAGCAAGATCGGGCAGTTCTATGCCATGCAGGGCATCATCTCGCTCTTCATGCCGACCCTGATGGGCATCGTGGCAGACCGCTGGATTCCGGCGCAGAAACTGCTCGGTATCTGCCACGGCCTGGCCGCCCTCTTTATCGGCACCTTCGGCTGGATCGGGATGCGCTACGGGGCGGAAGTCACCTTCTCGCAGCTCTTTCCGTGGTACGCCCTCTCCGTGGCCTTCTTCATGCCGACCATCGCCCTGGGCAATTCCGTTTCCTACAATGCACTGACCCAGAACGGACTGGACACGGTCAAGGCCTATCCGCCCATCCGTGTCTTCGGCACCATCGGTTTCATCCTTTCAATGTGGATCGTGAACTTCACGGGCTTCAAGGAGAACTACAACCAGTTCTTTGTTTCCGCCGCCTGGGGCGTGATCCTCGCCGTCTATGCGTTCACGCTGCCCAACTGCCCGGTGAGCCGGGGCCAGAAGGGCCAGTCGCTCGTGGATATGTTCGGCCTGCGGGCCTTCGCCCTCTTCAAGGACGCCAAGATGTGCATCTTTTTCATCTTCTCCTTCCTGCTGGGCATGTGCCTCCAGGTGACCAACGGCTTTGCCGGCCCGTATCTGGGTTCGTTCGGCAGCCTGCCTGAGTATGCGGACGCCTTCGCCGTGAAGAACAATGTCTTCCTCTCCTCCATCTCGCAGATTTCCGAAACCCTCTGCATCCTGCTGATTCCCTTCTTCCTCAAGAAGTTCGGCATCAAGAAAGTGATGCTCATCGCCTTCATATCGTGGGTGCTCCGCTTCGCCTTCCTCGGCGCCGGCAGCCCTACGGGATTTGGCCTGGTGCTCTTCGTCCTCTCGATGATCGTCTACGGCGTGGCCTTCGACTTCTTCAACATCAGCGGTTCGCTCTTCGTGGACCAGAATACCGACGAGAGCATCCGCAGCAGCGCCCAGGGCGTCTTCATGATGATGACCAACGGTCTCGGCGCCACGGTCGGTTCGCTCTGCGCACAGCTGGTGGTCAACCGCTTCACCGCGGGTCGCACGGGTGCGGAACTGATGGCTGGCTGGTCCACGGCCTGGTACATCTTTGCCGCTTTCACCCTGGCCGTCGCCATCCTCTTCGCCATCGTCTTCAAGTACAAACACAACCCGAAGGAGGCCTAGCGCCCGCTTTGCCGCATGTTTGATTTCATCCATATCACCTTCATCGACATCCTCGACATCGTCCTGGTGGGGCTGCTGATCTTCGAGATCATCCGCTTCTTCCGCAAGACTTCGGTGATGGGCGTCTTCCTGGGCATCCTGGCCATCTATGTGACCTGGCTGATTGTCCGTGCGCTCAACATGAAGCTGCTCTCGTTCATCCTCGGGCAGATTCTTGGCGTGGGCGTGATTGCCCTGATCATCCTCTTCCAGCCGGAAATCCGCCGCTTCCTCTTCAGCCTGGGCAACCGCATCAAGTCGGCGCCGCGGCGCTCCTTCTTTGCGCGGCTGATCTCGGGGCAGCAGACGGGGATGAGCCCGGAGAACCTGGGCGAACTGACGGCCGCCGTCCGCAAGATGTCGGAAACCAAGACCGGGGCGCTGATCGTGCTGCAGCACGGCAGCAGCCTGAGCCGCTACATTGAGACGGGGGACACCCTGAATGCCGGCATCAACCGCCGCCTGATCGAGAACATCTTCTTCAAGAATACGCCGCTGCACGACGGCGCCGTGATTATGGGGCCGGCCTCGGTCATTGCCGCCCGCT
>JAEEGI010026181.1_pt1 | contig 11252 bp, 7 predicted proteins | sample 8958751 | NCBI WGS metagenome assembly JAEEGI01 (sample SAMN16246545, study PRJNA631951) | gut metagenome | biome: gut microbiome; feature: rumen; material: KS-attached | host: Bos | place: Iran: Karaj | collected 2018-10 | reverse complement strand
ATAGGCGACTACCTGACGCAACTGCCTCGGTGGGACGGAAAGAACCACATCGGCCAACTGTTTGGACGATTGCCAGGCATCACTACCGAACAGCAGGGATTTCTGGCCACTTGGCTATTGTCTGCTGTGGCCCACTGGCTGCAGATGGACACCCTGCACGGCAACGAATGTGTGCCCACGCTGATTGGTGCACAAGGCTGTGGCAAGACCACTTTCTTCCATCGCCTGCTGCCCACCGAGTTGCGCCAGTATTATCTTGACCATCTGAACCTTTCGAACAAGTTCGACAAGGAGATGGCACTGACCAACAATCTGCTGGTGAACCTTGACGAATTGGACGCTATCCGTCCCAGTCAACATGCCGCTCTGAAGCAGACGCTCTCGAAAAGCAAGGTGAACGGGCGCCCCATTTATGGCTGTTCGCAAGAAGACCGTCCGCGTTTTGCCTCGTTTGTGGCAACGACCAACAATCCGCACCCACTGACGGATGCAACAGGCAGTCGCCGTTATATCTGTCTGCTGATTCCCGATGGGCAGTACATTGACAATTCCGGCGAAATAGACTATGGGCAACTTTATGCTCAGGTGCTCCATGAGTTGACAGTGACCAAGACACCCTATTGGTTCTCGAACGACGAGGTGGCTCGCATCCAGCAGTTGAACCAGAACTATCTGCTGAAGAAAGACATTTCCGAGATGGTGGAAATATGCTTCCGCAAGCCCAAGGAGGGCGAGGTAGGTAAACTGATGAACTCAAAAATGCTGTTGGAGCACATCCAGCATGCCTATCCCTCAATTGACATCAGTCACGGCAACAAGGTGAGAGTAGGGCAAGCCATGAAGACGCTGGGTTTCGAAAGTACCGATCATAGCAACATTCCTTTCTACAAGGTCATCCCGTTGAAGGCAGCTTAGATGTTAGGTCTGATGTTAGGTCTTTGTTACCTCTATGTTAGGTCTTATGTTAGGTCTCAAAGAGGGTTTCTGAAGTCTAACGTATTGAAAATAAACGAATTACGAATTAATAATGTTAGGTCTTATGAAAAATGAATTAAATCTCAAAAATATTCCCTGGGGATATGAGCTTTGTTTCAACAACGATTGCGCTTTGCGCCAGCAGTGTATGCACTATCAGGCATCTCTGCTCAACCCGTCAGAGCGCACAAGTGGCCCAGCCGTCTATCCGACGGCATGGGCAAGTGGAGAGTGCCAGCGTTTCTGCGAAGTGAAGATGGTGCAGATGGCCTGGGGATTCAGTAAGATATACAGCAATGTGCCCAGTCCCCTCAAGTCTGAAGCCCGCCGTCGTGTCAAGAACTACTTCAGCAGCGGCAACGGTCCTTACTATCGCTACCATCATGGTGAGAACAAACTCTTGCCCCGTCAGCAGGAGGACATCATGCAGATTGTTTCCCAATTCGGTCCTACCGACGGCCTGTCCTTCGACCATTACGTGACTGATTACAATTTTACCTAAAGAAAGGGGCTCGTCGCCCCTTTTCTTTTTGGCTTTCAAAACCAAAAATTCCGCCCTCTCATCCGCAAGTTTTGTCGGGTTAGAGACGATTACTCCCTTTTGTCGGAAAAGGGCTGATTTGGCGTGTTGCAAATTGTGTGAATAATCCGTAACTTTGTGGCATTGAGTACTAACTAAAAACAAAAGGATTATGAAACGATTTTTACTCTTAAACGTGATTGGTATCCTGCTTGGAAGTAGTGCATTTTGTGCTACTATTCCCAGAGCTATTTTATCTCATAATGGTGTGCTTACCCAGTATGATTACGATCATTATCATGATGCTTTTACGGATGCTGTTGATGGTGATATTATTTATCTCACCCCAGGAACATTCTATGGCGATATTTCAATTACCAAGTCAATTACGGTAATAGGTGCTGGTGTTGCAGAAACGGATGCTTTTTATTATGGGACTAATATTGCAGATGCCTATGCTGGTTGTGGCAAAACTGGAGAAAGTACTACTTTATGTTTACAGCGAATAGATTTGGCGGTATCTGGAACATCACCATCTTCGATAGTGTTAGAAGGTCTTAAAATTGTCCAAAGAGACAATTGGCCACCAGGAATACGAGTAAGTCAAAATTTAACAAACCTTACTATAAAACGTTGTCAGATCAATTTTGATTTAGGAGTTGATGCCGGATATATATTAACAAATTTGAGATTGGAAAGCACATTCTTAACTACAATTCGTTGTGCTAGAATAACAACCCCCAGTATCTATAAATGTTATATTGAAAATTTTGTAGGTGAAGGTATTTCTGACGTTACGATCACGAATTGTATGATAAATAATATTGATGCAGAAAATTGCCATTTTCTAAATTGTGGAACATGGGGATATCCTTGGGAACATACTAATACTTATGTAAAATGTATATACGCTAGTGCCAATGCTGTAAGTACCTACGACAACTGTTGGCAGAATAGTTCTCCTGCAGTTCTTACAAAAACACAGTTACAAACTTTAGGTTACCTTGGTGATGATAATAATGTTGTTGGTCCATTAGGAGGTACTGATGCTTTCACTCTTATTACGAGTCAACCTTACGTTGCTTCCAGTGCATTGAATTATAATGCGACTACCAAGAAACTAAATGTTACAATGACGATTAACAAGGGTGAGTAATGAATAGACGGCTGATATATATAATAGGTGTAGTCCTGTTGCTATTCAGTCCGATACGTGTGAAAGCAGACGAAGTCATTACTTATCAATACTGGATAGACAACGACATCAGTGCAGTAGTTGAAAGTACAACGACGGATGGCGCAGAGTTTACTTTGCCCATCGATGTTGCAAACCTCAGTACTGGTGTACACTTCCTGAACGTAAGGGCTAAAACGGGAACTACATGGGGTACAGTTTACAGATATCTGTTCAGTATCCCGACGCCTGCAAATCCTGCTACGGTAAATTTGCAGAAGTACGAATACTGGCTTGATAATGATTATGCGAATCGCGTCACAACGGAGATATCCGGAACGACCGTTTCGCCAGTATTACAATTGGATTGCAGCGAACTGAAGCCTGGTGTTCATTTCTATAATGTGAGAGCACAGGATTTGTCTGGAAATTGGGGTACGGTGCATAGGTATCTGTTCAGTATTCCTACAGAAGCGAACTATGCTCCTGAAGATAAACTGATAGCCGGTTATCGCTATTCGTTCAATGGCGTGGAGACAGATGTGCCCTTGACAACACCAGTGGCCACCTATGCGATGAACGAAACGCTTGACGTGCCAGAACTTCCATTGCCAACAGTTGTTGACAACACTTGTGTATTCTCCTTCAGTGGTGATGAGGCAACGATGACAAGGAGTGGTATCAATGTTGACTTTAAAATCACGTTCTATGATGGAACAGGTACAGAGTGTATTCCTTTCCAGTATGACAGTGAGACGCTACCATTGGAGACGAGTTTCACGATGGATGATACTAAACTTTCTGCTATCCAGACACTACCTGTCTTAGGAGGTCTGACGATACCAGAGCATAGTTCTGGTGGCTATACTGTGGCCAAGTTTGTGGTTCCGACAGCTACTACCTATGTTTTTGAAAGCTCGGCTTCATGTAAGGTCCGTTTCTATCAACCGAATGGTACACTGATAGCAGATGTGGGTGACGTGTCAACCGTGAAATCTCGCGATTTTAGTGCCGGAACCTACTATGCTGTCGCATTTGGAAATGGCGATGAGGCTTTGCTGACCATTAATGTGAACAATACGGAATTGCAGAAGCCTACGTTGTCATTTAATGAAGATAACGGGCAATTGACCATTAGCGATGCTTTCAGTGGAGCAACCTTTTACTATACATTGGACGGTTCTGACCCCACAACGAGCAGTACGCCATATACAGGTCCTATCACAATTACTCAAAATACGACTATCAAGGTGATAGCTGTTTGGGACAACATTGGTAACAGTCCTGTTTCAACATTGGTCATCAACTCGTTTACGGTGGCAACGCCAACCTTTAGCCATGACGAAAATCAGGTATCCATTTCTGTTACTACGCCAGGCGCCAGCATTTATTACACCATAGGCGGTGATAATCCAACATCAGCAAGTACACTTTATAGTGGTAGTTTCACCGTCAAAGCGGGTGATGTGGTGAAAGCTATAGCCCTGCTTGATGGTTATAATAATTCCAGTATTGCAACAATTGATGTGGATTGGATTCTGATGGGTGATGCCAATGGTGATGGGGTAGTTGATATGGCTGATGTCACAGACATGATTAATTACATTTTGGGCAAGCCCACTTCAAATTCGTTTACTATCTATACTGCTGATATGAACGATGATGGGGTGATAGATATCTTCGACGTAACACTTGTTGTTAATGACATCCTGTCGAATGGAGGAGGTGGTGGCTCAGCAGCAAGACTGATGGACGATGTGGCTGGAACCGTATTGGAAACAGCTCGCCTGATGACCTATGAAGGTGGTGTCAGGATAGATGTCGATGGTGCTAACAGGTTTACTGCCTTCCAGTTTAACGTCGAAGTGCCAGATGGCGCAGAGATAACGAAGGTGACATTAGCTGACGGATCAGACAGTCATCAGTTGTTGTTTAAAAAGACAGACAGAAACCATTATAAGGTAATTGGTTTGTCGTTGGCCAATGATTTGCTCCATTCCACTAACCAGGGGCTGATAGACATCAATTTGTCTGGACAGTCAGGTGGAAGGATAGTTATAAGTGATATCCTCTTTGTTAATCCTCAAAGTGCAAAGACCTATTTTGGCAGTGCTGTTACGGATATGCCGACAGGAATCAATAGCCTCACTATAGAACAAGACGAAGTCATCTTCGATTTGTCAGGTCGCAGGCTTAACAAACAGCGTAACCACTTGGGTAGAGGTGTTTACATTATCAACGGAAAAAAGGTGATGATAAAATGATGGAGGCTAGGGATATGAAAAAGATAAAAATCATCATCGTGATGTGCTTGCTGTCAATTACCGAAAGTGTATTGGCAACAGACAATGTCACCATTAGCGATTTTAGAATCACAAGGGGAGAGACTAAAGAGGTAAGCATCTTGTTGGAAAATGATGTTGCCTATGTCGGTTTCCAGTTTGATTTGTATTTGCCGGAAGGAATCACTGTGACTTCATACAGTAGTGATGATAGTCGTATTCCTGCAAGTTCTTCCGTTACGATGAATCAGCAAACTGATGGGGCTTATCGTTTCGTGGGAGTTGCTCTTGGAGGAGAAGCTATTGTCGGCAATAGTGGAAGTATTGTCAAACTGTCAGTTACTGCATCATCAACAGTGGGTTATGGGAGCAAAACAGGTTATTTCCGCACCATTAAACTGTCGAATGCTGGAGGTACAGGTCCTGTTTATCCGGAAAAGTCCTTTACATTCTCAGTGATTGAACCGTCCGTTGTGACAATCACCAGTTGTAGTCGCCTTTATGGTGAAGAGAATCCTACATTTGAATATACAGTCAGTGGAGGCGCTCTTGAAGGCACCCCCACGATTACCTGTCCGGCTACAACAAGTTCTGATGTGGGTGACTATGTGATTACAGGAGCCAAGGGTAGTATTACGAATTACAACGTGACCTTCATAAACGGAACATTGACAGTCAATCCAGCTCCTGCCACCATCAGCATTACAGAGCTGACGAAGACGTACAGCAGGGCCGAGCAGACTCCCACCGTCAGTGTTACAGACGGAACGAGTCCGATAGCCTCCTCTTCGTATACTGTTACATATAACGGAGGTGCCACCTTGCCTAAGAATGCAGGTAATTATACGGTGGTTGTAACTGCGACAGGCAACTATTCTGGTACAGCGACGAAGACGTTTACCATCAATACGAAGGCATTGACGGACAATGATGTGACTTTGTCTGCTACCAGTTTCGTTTACAACAAATCGAATCAGAAGCCAACGGTTACTGTGAAAGATGGAGAAGCAGTCCTTGTTGCAGATGCTGAATACACGCTGACCAATGATGGCGGCACGGATGTGGGCTCGGCCTATCCTGTCAGTGTTGTTGGCAAGGGCAACTATTCTGGCACTGTCAACAAGTCGTTTGCTATCACTCCTAAAGATTTGCTGGTGAAGGTAGGCAACTATGAAATGACGGAAGGCGAGGAAGTGCCAGTATTCGTGATCGCCTATGAGGGATTTGTAGGTGAAGAGGATGAAAACGTATTAGACGAACTGCCTATAGCCTCTACAACTGCGACTTCTTTAAGTCCTGCAGGTGAGTATGCTATCATTGTTTCAGGTGGTTCTGCCAAGAACTATACATTTACCTATCAAGACGGAATACTGACCATCAAAGAGTCGACAGGAATAGGCATTATCAGATTAGGAAGCGAGGTAGATGTCTTTGATCTCCGAGGCAATAAAGTGGCCTCTAGGGTGAAGTCTCTGCAAGGTCTGCCAAAGGGCGTGTATATCGTCAATCGTCGTAAGGTGATAATAAAATAGGGAAGGAAACTATTTTTTCCTAATCAACGTAAGACCGTCGCGTAGGGGCAGGATGACTTGCTCGACGCGGGGGTCTTGCTGTATGTAGTCGTTGAAGGCGACAATGCCGTGGGTCTGCTGGTCTTTCTGGTATTGGGGGTCGATGACGTGGCCGTCCCAAAGGGTGTTGTCGGCAAGGATGAAACCACCGGGGCGCAGAATGCCGAGTACGGTTTCGTAGGTTTGCTGATAGGTGCGCTTGTCGCCGTCGATGAAAGCCATGTCGAACTCGATGCCCAGTTTGGGGGCCTCGGTGTTGGCATCACCGATGATGAAGGTGATTTTGTCGGCTACGGGCGAGTTTTCTATCCAGGGACGGGTGAAGTCTTCCTGCTCGTCGTTGATTTCGAAGGTGTAGAGATGTCCGTTGTCAGCCAATCCTTCTGCCATGCAGAGGGCGGAATAGCCACTGAAGGTGCCCACCTCTAATATATAATGTGGACGAATCATCTGGACCAGCATCTTCAGCAGTCTGCCCTGCAGATGGCCTGATGCCATCCGTCCGTGCAGCATGTGGATGTTGGTGGCTCGCCAGAGCCGATACAGATAGTCGGGCTCGGGCTCAATATGACGGAGAATGTAATCGTCTAAGCTCAAAGGCGGTAGCAAATTATTCACTCTTCACTTTTCACTTAAAAACGCTTCTATTGCCAATCGATAGCTGTCGAGGCCGAAACCGCAGATGACTCCCTTGCAGGCTGCAGAGATGAAGGAGTGGTGGCGGAACTCCTCGCGCTGGTGGACATTGGAGATGTGTACCTCGATGACGGGAGTCTTCAGCGAACGGATGCAGTCGTGCAGGGCTATCGAGGTGTGGGTGTAGGCTCCTGCATTGAGCACGATGCCGTCGTACGAAAAACCTACCTCCTGCATCATGTTGATGAGTTCACCCTCAACGTTGCTCTGGAAATACTCGATGTCCACATTGGGATATTTGGCTTGCAACTGGGGCAGATACTGCTCGAACGAAGAACTGCCATAGATGCCTGGCTCACGGGTGCCGAGCAGGTTAAGGTTGGGACCATTAACGATTAGAATTTTCATAATTCAAAGATTTTTATTACTTTTGCGGACAAAATTACGAAGAAATGAGTAAAATGCCAAATTATTTTGAGCATTTTCGATTGCCGAGAAATTTCAGCAAAGCCAAAAGTACAAATAGAAAATGGAAACAGACAAGAAAACGCAGTCAAATGTTGTGAGGAGCTACCAACGCTACCTGAAACTGCAACGTGGATTCTCGCCCCATACCGTTGAGGCTTACCAGCGCGATTTGGAGAAACTGCTGAACTATCTGAAACAGGAGGGCAAGACGATTGACGACGTGCAGTTGGAAGACTTGCAGCATTTTGCAGCCACCCTGCACGAACTGGGCATCGGTCCGAGTTCGCAGTGCCGGATACTGAGCGGTGTGCGCAGTTTCTTCCGATTCCTGGAACTGGACGGGTGGCGCGAGGACGACCCCTCGGAACTGCTGGAGAGTCCGGTACTGGGTGAACACTTGCCAGAAGTGCTGTCGGAAGAGGAGGTGGATATGCTGGAGGGCTCCATCGACCTTTCGAAATGGGAGGGACAGCGCAACAAGGCCATCATCGAAGTACTCTTCTCCTGCGGACTGCGTGTGAGTGAACTGGTGAACCTGAAACTCTCCAGTATCTATGTTGACGAGCAATATGTCCGTGTGATGGGTAAGGGCTCGAAGGAGCGCTTAGTGCCTATCTCGCCCAAGGCCCTCAGAGAATTAGACTTGTGGTTTGTGGACCGCAACCTCATGAAAATCAAACCGGGCGAGGAGGACTATGTGTTCCTGAACAGGCGAGGGGCGCACCTCACGCGCACTATGATATTAATTATGATAAAGCGGCAGGCGGAGGAGGCTGGCATTCAGAAAACCATCTCGCCCCACACCCTGCGCCACTCGTTTGCCACTGCCCTGCTGGAAGGCGGAGCCGACCTGCGTGCCATTCAGGCCATGCTGGGCCATGAGTCGATAGGCACCACCGAGATATACACCCATATCGACATGTCAACCCTCCGACAGGAGATTTTGGAGCATCATCCGCGCAATATGAAGCGATAATTGTATAAAAAACATTAATAAAAAATGCTTTTTCTTGACGGATGTGCAACTTTTCATTACCTTTGTGCGTCTAAAAGAGAGAATGGTATCATTATTTTAACTATCATAAAATTTGCTATGAGACTTAGAAAACTTTTTGTCGCTGCACTGACATTGTTCAGTACGACAGCTATGGTGGCTCAGGAGATGCAGATGCCGCCTATCCCGGTTGACCCTGCCGTTCGCATCGGTAAGTTGGACAACGGACTGACCTATTACATTCGCCACAACGAGTATCCGGAACATGTGGCCAACTTCTACATTGCTCAGCGCGTGGGTTCTATCAATGAGGATGAATCACAGCGCGGTCTGGCTCACTTCCTCGAGCACATGGCCTTCAACGGTTCTGAACACTTCAAGGGCAACGGCATCATCGAATTCACCCGTTCGCTGGGTGTTGAGTTCGGTAGTGATCTGAATGCTTATACCAGTATCGACCAGACCGTTTATCGCGTCTGCGACGTTCCCACCAAGCGTGCCACGGCGCTCGACTCTTGTCTGCTGATTCTGAAAGACTGGTCGAACGGTCTTTTGCTGGAGGCTGACGAGATTGACAAGGAGCGCGACGTGGTTCATAACGAGTGGCGACTGGGCGAGGGTCCTTCACAGCGCATGATTACCCGTGCACTGCCTAAGATGTACCCCGGTTCGAAATATGGCGAGCGCATGCCTATCGGTCTGATGAGCGTTATCGACAGCTTCAAGCCCCAGACACTGCGTGCTTACTATCACAAGTGGTATCGTCCTGACAACCAGGCCATCATCGTAGTGGGCGACGTGGACGTTGACCACATGGAGGCCAAGATCAAGGAACTCTTCGGTGGCATCAAGGTTGACCCCAATGCTCCAAAGGTGATTCCCGAGCCAGTGCCCGATACGAAGGATGCCATCTATATCTTCGAGAAGGATAAGGAGATGCAGATGAGCCAGATTATCATGATGATGAAGCACGACGCCACCAAGCCCGAGGAGAAGAGCAGCATGGCTTATCTCATCCAGGACTATGCCGTCAGCGTGATCAGTCAGATGATGAACCAGCGTCTCAGCGAGATGACACAGGAGGAGAGCTGTCCTTTCTTCCAGGCTTTTGCTGACGACGGTACCTATATGCTTTCGCGCACGAAGGACTGCTTCGAGGTGATTGGTGTGCCCAAGGAGGGTAAGGATATGGAAGCGCTGCAGGCACTCTATCGCGAGACACGCCGTGCCCGCGAGTTCGGGTTCACCGCTACGGAGTATGAGCGTGCCAAGGCCGACTACCTGAGTGGACTGGAGAAGCGTTACACCAACCGCGACAAGCGTAAGAACGACGAGTATGGTAACAACTATCGTGACCACTATCTCGACAACGAGCCTATTCCACCACTGGACATGCTCTATCAGATTATGCAGCAGATTGCCCCGAACATCCCCGTTCAGGCTATCAACCAGATGGTTCCCGAACTGATTTCTGTTACCGACAGCAACCTCGTTGTCATGGAATGGGCTCAGGAGAAGGAAGGCAAGGTTTATCCCACTGAGAAGGACATGGCCGCTGCCATTGCTGCTGCCCGTGCTGATAAGATTGAGGCTTATGTTGACAATGTAAAGAACGAGCCCCTGGTGGACGTTACCAAGATCAAGGCTGGTAAGATTGTCAGCGAGACAGAGAACAAGACGCTTGGCTATAAGGAGTTGAAGCTCTCTAACGGTGCTACCGTTATTCTGAAGAAGACCGACTTCAAAGACGACGAAGTTCAGATGCAGGCCTTCTCGAAGGGTGGTAAGTCTATGTTCGGCGTTGCCGACTATACCAACCTGAAGGTGTTCGACCAAGTGATTGGTATCAGCGGACTGGGCAACTTCTCAAGCACTGAGCTGCAGAAGGCTCTTGCCGGTAAGGAGTGTAATGCCGACGCTTCGATGGGTAACACCCGTCAGTATGTTTCTGCTCACTCTACTCCTAAGGACCTGGAGACCATGATGCAGATGCAGTATCTCTACTTCACAGCTATCAACAAGGACGACAAGCAGTTCCAGAACCTGATGACGCAGCTCGATATGGCACTGAAGAACAAGTCGCTGTCACCTGACGCTGTGTTCTCTGACTCACTCGCTGCAACACTCTATGCTCACAATCCTCGTTTCACCAACATCAACGTGAAGGATCTGAAGGATATCAACTACGACCGCATTCTCGCTATGGCGAAGGACCGCTTCAAGAACGCAGGTCAGTTCACCTTTATCTTCTGTGGTAACTTCGACGAGCAGACCATCCGTCCGCTGATTGAGCAGTATGTGGCTTCTCTGCCAGCTACTGGTGAGAAGGCTGAGGACTTCAACGAGGTGATGACGCTGGCTAAGGGTAAGGTGGTCAACAATTTCAAGGTGAAGACTGAGTCGCCCAAGGCTACTGCTTTTGAAGTTTGGCATGCTAAGGTTCCTTACACTCTCGAGAACCAGGTGAAGTTGGATGCTGTCGGCCAGGTATTGTCAATGATTTATCTGAAGACCATCCGTGAGGACGAGAGCGCAGCTTACTCTTGTGGTGCTTATGGCAACTTCAACGGTTCAAGTCACGAGCCTATTGCCTTGCTCCAGGCTTACTGCCCGATGAATCCCGACAAGCAGG
>JAEEGI010026179.1_pt1 | contig 11253 bp, 2 predicted proteins | sample 8958751 | NCBI WGS metagenome assembly JAEEGI01 (sample SAMN16246545, study PRJNA631951) | gut metagenome | biome: gut microbiome; feature: rumen; material: KS-attached | host: Bos | place: Iran: Karaj | collected 2018-10 | reverse complement strand
GTATCAGTGAGGTAGAAAGTACGGCCACAAATCCGCTTTTGGTCATTTGAGGCCGTATCGATGAGGCAGATAGTACGGCCGCAATTCCGCCTTTGGTCATTTGTGGCCGTATCAGTGAGGTAGAAAGTACGGCCTCAAATCCACCTTTCTTCATTTGTGGCCGTATCTGATTCAAAATGTTAAATAAAAAACAAGATACCGCCAAAGGCGACGGCTGGTAATGGATTATTAATAATTAATGTATTGCCTTCGGCGATGATTTAAGATTGAATCCTCACCGTTTTTATGGTAAAATCAGGTCAGAATAACACCGGGAGGATGGTGCTGATATGCTGAGTAAATACGTAAAATTTGACGAGGCCGTACCTGTATGGGCAGAAGGTAGAACACGTGAAATGAATCTGAGCCTTGTTTTTACGGCACAGGTAAAATTCACAGCAGAGAAAAAATATGAACTGAGGATAACGGCATCGACCGCGTATATGACGTTTTGCGGGAATAAAATGATTGCCGCCGGACCGGCGAGGTGCGGGCATGGATTCAACCGGGTCGACGTACTGAAAATCGAACCGTTTGCGGACGAGAACGAAGAAACCGGGACAGGCAGGAAAATAAGCGAGATAAAAGTTATTGTCGCCGGGTACAACGTAAATTCGTTTGCTTATATAGATATGCCGTCGTTCCTGTGCGCGGAACTTACAGAAGACGGAAAAGTAATTGCCTGCACGCGGCCGGAAACAGACGCTGACTGGTCCGGAGATGCCGGTAAGGCAACGTTTTCCGCACGCGTATATAATGAGCGCATACAGAAGATCCAGCGCTATTCCTTCCAGCGCGCTTTCGCGGAAGCGTACGATTTCAGGCGCAAGGCCGCGGGTGAAGACAAGGTTAAACTAACGGATGCAAAGGCCGGGACGTTCCTCGAGCGCGGGGTCCCGGAAGCCGATTTTTCGCCGATCCTTCCAAAGTGGATAACGTGCATGGGTGCGGCGCATTACAGAGAGATCCCGGAGCAGGAGCGTATCCGCAACAGGGTCATTTCTGATCCGAGGGATAATTTCAAGTGCTACCCGCTTGATGAGCTCGATGTCTGCACGCTTTGGGAGGCGCAGGGGATAAGCACGACGCTCTCGGAGCCGGGGAAGCAGCCGTTCGGGCCTGTCACGATCCGTTCGGGCAGTTTCGCGGTGATAGATATGGGTGCGGAATACACCGGAATGATCGGGCTCGACGTTGACAACGACGCCGAAACGACGGTGTACGTGATGGAGTCCGAGATATTGACCGGCGGAAATCCCGAAGGCGTTGACCCGCACCGTCTGGGCGATTCAGACCTGGTAAAATGGACGCTTCCGGCAGGCAGCCATAAACTGCTCAGCTTCGAACCGTATTCGTTCAGGTATGCCAAGATCATTGTCTTCGGCGGAGATATCCGTCTCGGATCGTTCAGGATCGTTCGCTACTCGTTCGGAAAAATAGATAAAAAATTATCCGACCGTTTTTCACCGGAAATGCGGAAAATATTTGACGCGGCGGTCGAAACGTTCCGCCAGAACGCGGTGGATATATATATGGACTGCCCTTCGAGGGAACGCGCCGGATGGCTGTGCGACAGCTATTTCACGGCCAGGACCGAGAGATGCCTTACAGGAGAATCGCTGATCGAGCGCAATTTCCTCGAAAACTTCCTGCTTCCGGAAAAATTTGAAAATATCCCTGAAGGGATGCTGCCGATGTGCTACCCGTCCGAACATAGCGACGGAACGTTCATCCCGAGCTGGGCAATGTTTTACGTCGTTGAACTGAGGGAATACCTCGACCGCACGGGCGATCGCGAACTCGTAGAAAAGGCTAAGGACCGTGTGTACGGACTGATAAAGTATTTCGAAAGATTTTTAAACGAATTCGGGCTTCTCGAAAAACTGGAATCGTGGGTGTTCGTGGAATGGTCGAGGGCAAACCAGCTCGTTCAGGACGTGAACTTCCCGAACAACTTCCTGTACGCAAAAGTTTTGAAAGACGCCGGCGAGATGTACGGAGATGAAAAACTGATCAGACAGGGAGAACAGCTGGTCAGGACTGCATCAGCGCTCTCCTTCACGGGCAGCTTCTTCTGTGACAATGCGATCCGCAGGGGCGATAAACTGGTGCTCAGCGGCGAATGTACCGAATGCTGTCAATATTACGCGTTCTACTTCGGAGCGGCGGATGAAGCGACTCATCCCGAACTGTTTAAGATCATGGTCAATGACTTCGGCCCCGGCCGTGACGTTAACACAGTGTATCCGCAGATCGCTCCGGCTAATGCGTTTATCGGAAACTACCTTCGCCTCGACTGGCTGATGCGCATCGGGCTTACCGAGAAGGTCAAGGAGAACATCCTCGGGTATTTTTACGAGATGGCCCGGAAGACGGGCACGTTGTGGGAATTAATGGATCCGGTCGCAAGCTGCAACCACGGCTTTGCTTCGCACGTGGCAGTCTGGCTCTCGGCTATGGACGAATGATACCCGGCCAGGCAGGTCATGTTTCATCTATGCCCAAATGGCGCAGTTTTTCGAGTTTCTCGAGGATGATCTGCCTGTCATCTGAGTACAGATCAAACATTTCGGAAAACCAGGAAGAAAGCGATTCTTTCATTTCCGGATCATAAAAAATGAGTGCGGTTATCGAGCTCCTGCAGTAAATGAGCGATGCAGCGTTATCCGTCAGGACGACCTGGATCTCTTTCGCAGGATGTTTAGGCAGCAGCGTCAGGTGGAAGTTCTTTTCTGATTTGACAAGGTCGATGATCGCCGCGATGTGCTCCTCATATTCTTCTTGAGTGTATGCGACCTGTAGATTTATCAAATCAAAAGAGAAGTTGATGTTCCTGTTTTGCTTGATATGATCTTCGGAAGCACACAGGATCATATTGACGGTTCCGCTTTTGAGCAAGGAACGGAACTGTTTTCTGAGACCGCTGTAGAAGTTCAGCAAATACTTCTTTAGCGGTTCTTCTATATCAATACGCGAAATGATCCTCTCGAGCAATCTCTCCGGAATCGTAAATACGGGAAGCGTGGTGAGCAAAAACAATCTGGATTTCTGCAGTAAATGGGCAAAAGAAATGTGATCGTCATTGTTTCCGGAGCTGAAGACTTTCATGATCGGCATAGCGACAGAAAGCATTGAATCAAACTCGCTTTTCAGGATTTCAAGTCGCGCGGGATCCGTTATATATTCATACCAGCGGTTTTCACTGCTTACAGGGAAAAATCCGTGTATGCACGCACTTCCGGGGCGGAGGAAAATGGTATGGTAAAATCTGACGTCACGTTTTTCACGGAATGCGTACGGCTCGATCATTCCGGAAACGTACAGGGGGGCCCACCGGTTTATCGCTTTGGTGATGTTAGAGTTGTCACGGTCGATATTGTGGATGATCTTGATTTTTACTCCGTGTTTAACACAGTTCTCCATCATTGACGTCCACAGCTTAAAATAGGCGTTTTCTCCAAGCACTATGTCTGACGGTTCATCGGAGTACATATACAGTTCTCCGCCTTCGCGGGCGGCGTCATTCAGAAAGCGGGACAACGCTTTTCTGCGTCCGTCTAAACCGTAATAGTAAGTTGCTTCAGGTGCTTCGGGTGCTTCCGGAACAGCCTCGCTGATGTCCTGGATATCTACCGAAGGCGCCAATTCATCCAGAGATTGCATCAGCGCCATGGCTTTTGAAGAATCTTCCACAGTAGGAAAAGCAAAAAGCCATGCCCATACTGTATCCGTATCGAAATGTGCCTCGTCCGTTCCGCAGAGCCTGGCAAGTTCCCTTGTCTTCCTGATTTTTTTTGCGTGCGAAAACAGAAGTTCGGCAAGCTTTTCCGAGAGCCGTTTATTCCTGAGCGGAGAATAAATACCGCTTCTGTACCGGCTGATCAAGGACACGTCAATATTCAGATAGCTCGCGATCGTGCTGTTTGAAAGGCCGAGCATCGTCACAGCACGTGTAAGCCTGTCTCCGAACTGCTGACGCGAAAGTACCAGCATTCGTTTGCTTTTCGGCTCCGAGATGCGGGCGGGGAGCACGACTTCATCTGTCCCGTAGAGCCAGGCGATCAGAGCAGGGACGATGCTTTTCCTGGACGTTTCAGCGCTGCCGCACAGTTCCTGTAATGCGGGCAGAAGATTCTCATAATCAGCATATCCGTACACACCGTTTGCGAACGAAATTATCGTGCGGCTGGCAGGAAGCGGTTCACGGTTTCCTGTCTTGAGCTTGGAGATATTGCCGGATGAGCAGCCCGCAAAACGGGCAATATCGGTATTGCCGCAGCCGAGCATTTTGAACAGAATATTGACCCTCTCTGAAACCATAAGACCGCGCTCCTCGTCAGGTGATGAGCAAATTATAGCACAATGACAACTTTTATTCAATGAAAAAAAGTTATCCATTATTGAATGCTTAACCCTATTTAAATTATAATAAAATACCGTATGCCTAGAAATGGGCCATACGGAAAAGATGAACGCATTCATGCCGCATTTTTGATATTTAGATGTGTGCGGTGATGCATAAAAGAAAGGGGAGAAAAGCGTATGAACTTGAAAACAGGCAATCGTGTTTTAAGTTTCATTCTAGCGCTGATAATGGTGCTCGGTTTCCTGCCGGCCAACGCGCTCGCTGTCTTTGCGGATGGCGACGAAGTTCCGGTAAGAGCCGGAGATGAAGGCTACCCGGACGGATACGATCCGGACAGCCAGGCATCGGTATACGCTTATAACCGCTGGGGAAGCGGGGGAGATCCCAGAATCTCGGTAAGTATAGTCGGGTCAGAAAACAACCCGTCTAGTCCGCTTGCCGGCCAAACGCTGAATTATGTATTGAAATATACATATTTCGAGATTCCTGAGATAAATTTCGGATATCCCAAAGCGATGCCGATCTATGACTACTATAAGAACAACTCTCTTACGCTGGTACTGCCGGCGGGATTGCTGCTTAAAGGGCAGGAATCACCTAAGGGTTATTCTGCCAGTCCGGATGACCAGGATCCGACTGTACCGCATACGTATACTTTCCCGCTGGCTGACGTCGATTCGAACGACCCTCAGCAGTTCAGCATTTCGGTATACGTCTGCAACAACGGAACTGACCAATCGGTGGCTACGTATGATCCGATGAGCCTGACGTTCCATACGGAATTCGACGTCATCGATTATACGGGCGGCAAGGAAACGAAAGTGGGTCACTATAAGCAGGAGGTTTCCGATACTTCAGCTCCTATCGTGACATCCACGCCTGACCGTTGGGGAGTAGAAAAGAGCATAAAAGACGGCTATCCTAAGTTTACTGATAATAACACAAAAGCTGTCTTCTCCTGGGAGGTCAAGGTCGGACTGCTGGATAATGACGGTAACCTTATTACCGACGTAAGTCTTTATAACAGACCAGGTCGTGACGCGGTCGAGAGTATCTGGCTCAAGGATACGTTCAGTACTCTTCTTTCCAAGGACGGATCTTCTCCTTACGGGACAATTACTATAACCAAAGGTAGTAATTCGCGCCAGTGGTATACCACCGGAACCGAGATAGAAATTGAACTTAAAGACGGTCTTGCGCTGGATGTTTCCGCTGATGAAGATAAGGTATCTATAAACGGTACCAGCGAGCCGAATTATCTGATCCGCGTTCCGACGTTGACGACTTATACGGTAACGGCTGAATATAACGTGACACCTGAAATGATCGCCAAATTCTATGAGAATCCGTATGAACTGAATTCGAAGAATAAGGCGGAAGTCACGAGATACAAGCTCGCGGGAGTCCCTGAAGCGAACGGAAACGAAACTCCTTACTATCCTGAGGATCTCGAACTGCCTGTGACTGAACCGGCTTCCGTTACGATCGGAAAACTCCTGCGTGAATTTGCAGCCGGTAATATGCTTAACCCGTACGACGGCAGATACGGAGATATCACATTCAAAATCAGCGATAATGCGGGTGGCATATTTACGGTTTATCAGTACCGTGAAAGTCCTGCTCCGCATTACGTTCCAATCGAAGGTATGACGAACGTTTCGTCTGCGACGCTGCAAAAGGACGTGACCTATTATCTCGCTCCGGGCCTTACCTACATAATCGAAGAAGTTCTGTCGACCGAACAGCTCGGCTATATGGTGCCTGAGTTGCTTATCGTGAACCGCGGGAAGGATAACGAGTCGACTCAGGAGATCATCCAAAATTTGCCCAAAGTATACCCATACCTTTCCGAGGGCGAAGAATACACTGTCGATTTCGTAAATAAAGAGATCCGCGGTAAGATCATAGTCGTTAAAAAGGACGACGGCGGAAATCCCGTTAAAAACGTAGTGTTCGCTCTTAAGGATGCAAGCGGAAATTACATCTATGATACCAACGGTGAAAAGATCACTGTTACGACAGGCGACGACGGAAAAGCAACGTTCAGGAACGTTCCGCTCGGAACGTATCAGGTCGTTGAAGATTCGGCTCCTGAAGGATACGTAATGGATCCTGATCCGCAGACTGTTACCGTCACTGAGAACAGTAAGGAAGAGGATATCACCCTGAACTTCGTAAACAGAAGAAACGGTGCAACGCTTACTCTTACCAAGTGGGTGGCGATCTCCGAGGCAACGTTTAAGACCAAGGCCAACGCGAAATTCACAGGAACCTTTAGTCTTTACAGAAGATTGCAGGGTACTGAGAATTGGGAAGGCCCGATCACCGTCAACGGCCAGACAGAACTTAAAGTCGGCTCCAACGGAACGATCTCGGCAGTGCTTCCTCCGTTTAACGACGCCGGTGTTGCTTACGAATATAAATTCGTAGAGACCATTCCGGCCGGCTTCTATGATCCTGCTACGGGCATCACGACAACTGCGGAAACGACCCCTGTTACTCTGACTAAAGTGGAAAACGGAGTGACTGTTGCGGCGGATAAGAGCGTGAATATGTACAACCGCAAGCTTGTAAAAGCACATATTCAGAAGAAGTTCTATTCTGTCGGCAGCGACGGAAAGCTTGCCTTCGACAGCACGCAGACCACGACTGCTACATTATATAAATATATAGGCTCCGATACTTCCACGCTTACAGAACTTGGAAATGATTATAAAAACTTCACGATCGGCGGCGGAACGAACGGCGAGCCTGTATGGATCGATTTCAGCAACCTGAAATTGTATGACGGCGCTGACAGGATCCACTACCTCATCAAAGAGGTCGCTCTTGGCGGTTATAAACTTGACGCGAATTCGCTCACCGGAACGCTGGTCAATATCGAAGGCGTTGATTACATTGAACTCGCGATCAGCGATGTAATGTCTAAGACATCCTCGATGACGAATGCGGTCCCCGCAGATCAGCCTGCGGCCCAGGCAGTCCTCAACAACATCCAGCAGCTCATTCCTGTTAAGATCCTGAAGTATGACTTCTACACCGGAACATACGTAAGCGGTTCGAAATTCACTGTTTATACTGCCAGAGGCGCAGTTGCCGCAGACCAGAAAAACGACGGCCGCGCGCTGAACGGTATTGCCGTTCCTGAAGACGGCGACGTGTTCTACCTTGTCCCCGGACAGGTCTACACGTTTGACGAATCGTCTGTTCCCGGCGGCTACTACCTGTATTCATACACTGATGCAAACGGAACGGCGGTCGAGACCACTGTAGAAGGCACTAAGTACGGTACGATCGATCTCACCGGCGACGATTACGTTCTGTCATTTGCTGACGTAGGCGTCGATAAGACCGTTGAGCGCAGGATCTACAACTATCAGGATCCTTTGATCAGGATCATGAAGAAGGATACGCACAACGCGACCGTAAGCGGAGCAAAGTTTACGGTGTACAAAGCGGTAACGGATGACAACGGCAACGTATTATATTACGAAGCTGTAACAGCCGAGAACGCCATTGACTCCAACGCCGATTCCGACGTCCGTCTTCCCGCCGGCGAATACTTCATCGCTGAGACGACGGTTCCGGAAGGATACCTCGATCCCAACGAGAACTTTGACAAGTATTTTGCTCTTGACAGCAATTACGTCCAGGGACACGTTGGATCCGCGACCGGTGAAGAAATGACGTTCAGAAAGGTTACCGTCACGAACGGCAAAGCCAATCTGCTTGACGGCAGCGGCACTGACAATATCTGTGCGTTCGAGTTTAAGAACATCAAGAACACCGGCAGCCTGAAGGTGCTGAAGAAAGTATACACCACTCTTACCAAAGGCTTTAAGATCGTAGTTAAGAGAGGAGACGTAGTGGTCGATTCTGCTACTACAAACAACAGCGGCGCGGTAACCTTTAGCAATCTGCCCGTATATGATGAAAACGGCGATCTGATCGTATATACGATCACAGAGGAACTGACCGACACACAGTCGAAGGATTACTATCAGGCGAGCGCTGACCAGACCGTTACGCTTACTCCTGACACCCAGACCACGAAGGATACTTCCGGCAATGACCTGGTAGTTGTCAACCACACCAAGGTAAAGGTCGATGTCAATAAGGTATTCCGCAGAACGTGGGATTTCGCGTTCACTCAGATGGAATATCTCATGGAAAATGCAGAGATCGGTCTGTTCGTTAAAGAAGGCGACGAATGGAAGTTAGTCGAGTCCAAAAAGACAGACGAGAACGGTAAAGCTTCCTTCTCCGGCCTGCGCCGCGATATGGAATATGCTCTCGTCGAACTGAAATCCGGCGATCCGACCATGTTCCCGAATAAAGGCGGCGTATGGCTCAAGTACCCTTCTGACGACGGATATAGTAATACAATTCCGGAAAGCGCTATCAGCAACTACAACGTGAGCTATCTGAGACCCAATGATATGTCCGATCCTAAAAAAACGGAATTCACAGTCGATGAGCTCGTCAACGCTAACCACTGGGTACAGTTCGACATCACCAAGTGGCTCGACGCTGATACATACGATCCTTCCAATAATGAAGCTCCGATCTTCGATACTGAAGTTAATCATGATGTGGATGGAGACGGAAAGAAAGATACAAAATACGACAATGCCGTATTTGAACTGTACAGATTCATAATGCCCGGAGAGACCGGCAGCGTTGGTTTCACTCACAGTGGCATCTTTGATGAAGACGGTAAGGAGATAGAGTGGGAGCTCATCGGATCTTACACCAGTGGCACCAAGTATGGCTGGACGGGAATACGCCAGGTCGGCGAGTTTATGACGAATGTCGATCAGGGTATTGATGATAATTACGTTTATCTGTTGGTTGAGAGAGACGCAGGCCCTGAAGGCGGCGTGATCAACCCGAATTTCAAGTATACTTTCTGGCAGGAAATAGGCAAGCTGAATAGCAGGGCATATACGGTAACCGGTACTGAATATGCACCCAGAATGATGGGCTACAATATGGACATGGTCAACGAAGATGATATCCTTGATGCTCATCCTGTTGGACCAGGCAACGGCGTTATCTATATTGCCAGCATCCGTATCGCTAAGTGGCAGGATGAATTCGACTGGGCAACCGGAGATTGGAAAAAGGATTACACTCCTCTGCCGAATACGACTTTCGTTGTCAGACTGAATGACGCGAACGGCAAGATCATCGCTACTATGACGACCGGTCTTGACGCTGCCGTCCCGGCTCCCTCCGGCCAAGTGGCTGTGGACAAAGCCTGGGCTCAGAGTGGTACGTATCTGCTCGGAATGACCACTGCTTCCAACGGAACTGTAACGTATACCCTTACTGACTATGAGACGGGTGTTATCCTGCGCTCAAGTGACGGACTCGTTGTGGAGCCTTTCGAAACTACGAAGGACGGAGTGACCTACACAGGATACAGGATCCCCGTGATGCTCATCGAGACCGGTTGCCCTGAAGGATACAGCTACGATGATAAAGGATATAAAATGTATCTTTGCTTCGTCAATCTCATCGGAGACGCAAACGGTACTTCATGGGTGTTCAACGATGCGTTCTTCGTAACTGAGGCCGGTAATAAAGATATTGACCCTGAAAACAATCCCGAAGGCACTCCGTATACGCTTGCAACAGACGGTACAGAGATGGCTTGGTATGTCACCCAGGCAGCGAACTACATTGACGACGATGCGTTCTTCCTTGGCGACGATGAGAGCAAGCGCAGGATCGTTGACTATCCTATCCACAACACATTTGTCACCGTTCATAAATACGGTTATGAGCCCAACGCTACCACGATTGCGAACGGCGGATTGACAAGTGCTGAACTTGACGATCTTCCGAAAGAAGCGATCAGCAAAGAGGCTCTTCCCGGCGTGACGATGTACCTGCAGCACAAGAAAGCTGACGGCACGTGGGAGTTCTGGGATTATGAGACCAACACGGCGACGACAACGACAGATAAAGCTAAGTTCGTTACAGTCGAGGCCGGAGCATTCATATTCCCTGACGGTCTGAAACCCGGCACGTACAGGATATATGAGACCAGCCTGCCTGATGATGTGTTAAGCACAATCCATAATACAACTTTGACTGGCGATACAAAGGCTCTCATCAAAAATGTTTATGAGATGGCATATTATGACAATACGACCAATCATACTTCGGCGAATTCTCATCCTCATGCCCGTATCTTTACTGTAGATGAAGCGACGAAGCACGTTACTATGTACAACCCCAGAAAGGTCGATCTGACTTTGATCAAACAGGACCTTAACGGGAATCCTCTTAACGGCGCTAGCTTCTCATTGAAATCTGGCTCGTCCACAACTACAACCTCAACAAACGCCAATGGAAAACTTACATTCACATATTTGGCTTCGAGGAACTACGTTCTTGTGGAAGAAAAACTCGGTTATTCGAGCGCATATCTGCAGCAGTATCTGACCACGCTGGATCCTGCATTGGCTAACCTTGCCGATCCGACCACCGGCGCGTTTATCGGATATACGTATGCAACGAGCGGCGATGCGACCGAGCGCGATACTGTTATCAGTGCGATCATGCCAAGCTATCTGACTCCTGAGGGAAGCGCAGATCTGTCGTTGACGATCAAGAACCCTGAGCAGGGCAAGATCGAGATCACCAAGGTCGATGAGAGAAACAATGCGATCACCACAGGTACTGCAAGCTTCAACGCTTATTTCCTTCCGTTCACTCTTGACGCAGATGGCGGATTCAAGTTTAAGAACGTATTTACCAAGTCTCCCTCTACCGTAGCTGAATTGACCGCGGCCGGATTCGCCAGATTCCCTGACGCTTCCACTACGCTCAAGACAGAC
>JAEEGI010026178.1_pt1 | contig 11253 bp, 6 predicted proteins | sample 8958751 | NCBI WGS metagenome assembly JAEEGI01 (sample SAMN16246545, study PRJNA631951) | gut metagenome | biome: gut microbiome; feature: rumen; material: KS-attached | host: Bos | place: Iran: Karaj | collected 2018-10 | reverse complement strand
CTTCAACGCCGAGTACATCCGCCGCATGAGCGCGGAGGACTTTGCCAAAGTGGCCGAGCCCTGGATCCGCAGGGCCGTGAAGAACCCGGCCATCGACGCTGCCGCTATCGCCGCCCTGCTGCAGCAGCGCACCGAGGTCCTCACCGAGATCCCCGAGAAGCTGGACTTCTTTGACGCCCTGCCCGAATACGGAACGGAGCTCTTTGTGCACAAGAAGTCCAAGTCCGACGAGGCTTCCTCCAAGGCCGTGCTGGAGACCGTGATTCCCCGCTTCGAGGCTCTGGAGAGCTGGGATGACGAGCACATCCTGGACTGCATGGTGAAGCTTGCCGAAGAGCAAGGCGTGAAGAACGCCAAGATCATGTGGCCCGTGCGCATCGCCGCTGCCGGCAAAGCCGTCACCCCCGGCGGCGCCGTGGAGATCTGCCGGATCCTCGGCAAAGAGGAGACCCTCCGCCGCCTGAAGATCGGGCTGGAAAAGCTCCGGTAAAATTCGGAGTTTGAATTGATAAAATCCGCCTCTTTTGGAAACCCTAAGCCAAAAGAGGTGGTTTTTTTATGAAACGCAAGACCAAGATTCTGCTGCTCTCTTATTTGTCTGTTTTGGTGATCGCCCTGGGTCTTTACGCCTGGGCGGGACAATGGGGTCTGGGCTGGTACCGCCGTACGGCGGAGGAGAGCGCGTCCCTCGCCTATGAGGAGACGGTGCGTGCGGTCCAGACCCTCTCCGCCGTGCTGGAGCAGAGCCCCTACGCCACCGACAGCGACATGTGCGACCGGATCTGCTGCGAGGCCTACGCCAGCGCCGCCGCGGCGGAGAGCGCCCTGTCCACCCTGCCCTTTTCCACCTGGGAGCTGGAGCAGCTCTCCGGCTTTCTCAACACCGCCGGGGACTACAGCCACAGCCTCTGCGGCCAGGGGCAGCCCTTCACCCAGCAGCAAAGACGGGAGCTGCAGGAGCTCTCCGCCGCCGCGGGAGATTTTTCCCAAAAGCTCCTGGATCTGCGGCAGAACCTGCAGGACAGGGAGCTCAGCATGGACAGCCGGGAAAAGCGCCTGCGCAATGTGGGAACGGAGCCCGTCCCCCGGCTCAGCGAGGAGCTGAAGCGCTGGGAAGAAGACTTTGACCCGGTGGAGCTGCGCTATGACGGCGCCTATGGGGCAGAGGAGAAGAAAAAAACCGGCGGGCTTCTCACCGGGGAGGAGATGCTCACCGCCGCGGCTGTCTTCGCGGGTCTTCCCCGGGAGGAACTTCGCCTGGAATACCAGGCCGAGGACGGTGAGGACCGCCGCTGCTACCGGGCAGAGGAGGCCTGGATCTCCGTGGGCCGGGGCGGCGTGGAGAGCTATAGCTGCAGCCGTCTGGTCCCGGAGGCAGCGCTCACCATGGAGCAGGCCGAGAAAAAAGCAGAGGCCTTTCTCAAGACCCACGGCTATGAGGCTCTGCAGCTGCTGGAGCAGTCCCAAAGCGCCTGTCTGGCTCTCTTCTCTTATGTGCGGGAGCAGGAAGGCGTCCTCTGCCCGGAGGACCCGCTGCGGCTTTCCATCGCCCTGGACGACGGCTCTCTCTACAGCTTTGATGCCACGAAGTTTGACCCGGAACCCATTCAGGTCACCTGGGCGATAGAAGAGGACGAGGCCAGAGAGGCTCTGCCCGCGTCCCTCCGGGAGGCCTCAAGTGTACGGATGATCCTCCGCAGTCCCGGCAGGAGCCCGGTGCCCTGCTACGTCTTTTCCGCCCGGGACGAGGACGGACGTGCGGTGGAGATCTCCGTCAGCGCCGAGACCGGAAAGCAGTTTCGCATCCGGGTGGGGGCGTGAGGTCAATGCGGGATTCGGAATGTGGAATTCGGAATTGAGGGACCTTGGAAAAACCTCCACTATGTAGGGGAGGTCAGCACGTTGACAAGCCCCGAATTTGTCATGGCTTCGCGGAGCAAAGCGAAGGATCTCGTCCCCGTCCCTGCCAAAAGCCTTCCCCTCGAGGGGAAGGTGGCATCCGCCGATCTCCCGCGAGGCGGATGACGGATGAGGTGGCACCTCCTCTCCTTCTTCTCGCCATCGATCTCTGAAGCGAGGTGTCCGGAGCGACACCGGGGATCGCTCCCTGCGCGGGGGCATGGTACGCAGCAAAACAGAGCGGAAGCGCCGACCAGGCACTTCCGCTCTGTTATTATCTAAAAACTCTTTATCTCGCGTGCTTTTCGAACCAGGCGGTGATCTCCTCCAGGCGGCGGAGCCGATGCTTGGGCTTGCCGGAGCGGCTCAGCTCGTGGTTCTCCCCGTGGAAGAGGCAGAGCCGGGTCTCCACGCCCCGATCCAGGAGGCTTGCCAGCATCTGCAGACCCTGCTCCAGGGGGCAGCGGTAGTCCTCGTCCGAGTGGATGAAGAGGGTGGGGGTCTTCACGTTTTTGGCGTAGGCCAGGGGCGAGCGGGCCCAGAGCTTCTCCGGACTCTCGTACAGGTCCCCGGCGTTCTGGTCCGGGGTGAAGTCAAAGCCGATGTCGCTGGTGCCCCAGAAGCTGAGCCAGTTGGAGATGGAGCGCTGGCTGGCCGCGCAGCAGAAGCGGTCCGTGTGACCGATGATCCAGTTGGTCATGAAGCCGCCGTAGCTGCCGCCGGTCTCGCAGACTTTTGTCCGGTCGATCTGGGGATAGGTCTCCAGTACCGCGTCGCAGAAGTCCATGAGGTTTTCATAGTCCACGGTGCCGTACTTGCCCCGGATGTCCGCAAAGGCGTTGTCCCGGCCGTCGCTGCCGGTGGGGTTGCAGAAGAACACGAAGTAACCCATGCCTGCCCAGAACTGCATCTCATGATAGAACACCGGGCCGTAAACGGTCTTGGGTCCGCCGTGGATGTCGAAGACGGCGGGATAGCGTTTCTCCGGGTCATAGTCCTTCGGCAGCAGCACCCAGCCGCCGATCTCCGTGCCTTTGGAGCAGATGGTGAGAGGCTGGGGCTTTGCCACATAGCGTCCCTCCAGATTTTCGTCGTTGAAATGGGAGACTCGGCTGATCTCTCCGGTCTTCAGGTCCGCCCGGTAGAGCTCCTGCAGCCTCATGTCGTAGAGGGCGATGAGCAGCGCCTCGTCGCCGTTCAGGTCAAAGGCGTCGATGCTGCCCGCCTTCTGGATGAGAGGCCGGTCGCTGCCGTCCGGGTCCATACGGTAGAGGCAGCAGTCCCCCTCCCGGGTGGTCAGATGGAAGAGGTTCTCCTCCTGGGGCACATGCTGTCTCCCGCCGCCCAGGCGGCAGTCGCTGCCCACGGAGTTGTAGAGGCTGTATTCCTCCTGCCGCAGCAGCTTCAGCTCGCCCTCAGCGGGGTCCAGGCTGTAGACCCAGTTGTTCTCGTTGAGGCCGAAGCGCCTGCCCTCGGTGGCAAAGATCCAGAGCTTTTCCCCCACAGCCTCCATGCCGGCAAAGCAGAGCTCCTCGTTTCGGCAGAGCTCCCGCTCCACCCCGGTTTTCCAGTTCCTGGCCCGGAGGGTAAAGCCCCGGATCTGCAGCTTCCGCTCCCGGCGGTTCACGGCGAAAATGAGCTCCTCGCCCAGGACCGTGAAGTCCAGCAAGTCCTCCGGCAGTTCGGTGAGGGGCGTGAGCTGCATCGGCTCCCGCTTGACCAGGAAGAGCCGCTCCCGCTGGCCGTTGGTGACGCCGGCGCCGTTGAAGTACCAGGGCAGCTCGTCAAAGACCTCGTAGTCCTTGTCCTCCTCCCGCTGCTTGCGGACCTTGGCCTTTTCCTCCTCATCGGCGGCATAGAGCGCGGGATGGCGCTTGTCCACCGTGCCGGTGACGGCAAAGGTATTCTCGTCCAGTACCCGGAGCTTCCCCGCCGCGAAGGGCAGGGTCATAAAGGGCAGGGCCTCCCCGCCCCGCAGGTCCAGGACGTAATAGGATGTAAATTCCTCATGGCCCTCCGCCCGCTTCTTCTCCCTGGCGGAGCGCACCGCCGGAAACAGCAGGCGGTTTTCGTCCAGCCAGGTGAAACGGCCCTCCTTGCCCAGGTCCGTGAGCTGTCTCAGCCCTCCCTTTTCATAGAGCCAGAGCCGCTGCTCGTAGCAGTTCTCCTCCTCGTTGGCGCAGGCCACCACGAAGGCCGCCCGCTCCCCGCCGGGGGCGTAGCGGATGTTGGAGAGGAAGCGATAGTTCAGGATGTCTTTCTTTTCGATGGCTTTCATGCGGATTCCCCCTGTTTTGGTCTTTGCCTCCATTATACCGCCCGCGGAAAGCAGCGTCAATCGGAATGAAGCGCGTGTTTCTCTTCTGTGCTTCCCCCAACGAGGGAAGCTCCCGCGCAGCGGGTGATGAGAGAGAATGATCCGTTCTTTCCATCTTCCGGTACTTGATCTTGCACTCTCCCTCATCCGACAGCCGCCTTGCGGGGGACGGCGGCTGCCACCTTCCCCCGCTGGGGGAAGGCCTTCTCGCCTTTAATCAAAAAAACCACCGATTCCGGAGGCCACCTTTACATGACAGTTGCCTTGATAAGAAAAAAAGCCGACGTCTTGGGGAGGACGAGCGGAACTGAATCCACGACCTCCTCCCTGCTGTCGGCTTCTAAATCAAGTTTAACAGAACTATTCAGAAATAGCAAGCCAGAGGATGCATATTTCCTCGGCACAGCCGACCTCCTCTCCGCGCAAGAAAGCCGCCCGGGACGGGCGGCTTCTTTGCGTGATACGATTCGATTTACAGCAGCAGGTTCTTCTCGGTCTCGGGGTCGAAGAAGTGCATGACCTTCCCCTCGAAGGTGACGGCCATCTTCTTGCCGCCGACCAGGCTCTCCCGCTCGCCGCTCTCCAGGCCGATGGTGGGCACGCGCACGATGAGGCGGGTGCCGTCCTCGGTGAAGACGTGCAGGTGCAGCTCGCTGCCCATCATCTCGTTGACCTCCAGGGTCGCGGGGATGGCGGCGGCGTCCCTGGCGTCAGCCAGGACCATATGCTCGGGCCGGACGCCCAGGAGCACCTCGCCCGCGGGGACGTTCTTCTGCTGGAGCAGCTTGCCCTTTTCGCCGGTGACTTCGATCTTGGAGCCGAAGGGGGTGACGAAGTACTTGCCGTTTTCCCGCAGGAGCTGGGTCTTCATGATGTTCATCTTCGGCGCGCCGATGAACTCGGCCACGAAGAGATTGGAGGGCATGTCGAAGCATTCCTCGGGGGTGCCCACCTGCATGATGTAGCCGTCCTTCATGATGACGATGCGGTCGGCCAGGGTCATGGCCTCGGTCTGGTCATGGGTGACGTAGATGAAGGTGGTGTCCAGCTTCTGGCGCAGCAGGATGATCTCGGCGCGCATCTGGTTGCGGAGCTTGGCGTCCAGGTTGGAGAGGGGCTCGTCCATCAGGAACACCTTGGAATGGCGCACCATGGCGCGGCCGATGGCCACGCGCTGCCGCTGGCCGCCGGAGAGGGCCCGGGGCTTGCGCAGCAGATACTCGGTGATGCCCAGGATGTCCGCGGCGTTGGTGACCTTTTCGTAGATCTGATCCTCGGGCATCTTCTGCAGGCGCAGGGAGAAGGCGATGTTGTCATACACCGTCATGTGGGGGTACAGGGCGTAGTTCTGGAAAACCATGGCGATGTTGCGGTCCTTGGGCTGCAGGTCGTTGACCACCTCGCCGTCGATCTCCACGGTGCCGCCGCTGATCTCTTCCAGGCCCGCGATCATGCGCAGGGTGGTGGATTTGCCGCAGCCGGAGGGGCCGACGAAGACCACAAATTCCTTGTCATGGATGTCCAGGTTGAAGTCGTGGACGGCTACCACGTTGTTGTCATATACTTTTTTGACATTCGTCAATTTCACACTTGCCATTTGTCTCTGCTCCTTTCAGCACTTAGCCCTTGACGGCGCCGCCGGTGACGCCTTCCACATAGTACCTCTGCAGGCACATGAACAGGATCGCCACTGGCACGGCGACCACCACGCCGCCGGCACAGAACAGCGTATAGTTGTCATGGACCATGGTATCGGTCGCCAGCCACGACTGCAGGCCGACGGCCACGTTCATGGCCTGGGGGATCACCTGAGAGACGTAGCGGGCAAACACGAAGTCGCCCCAGGGCCCCATAAAAGCGGTCAGGATCGTGTAGATGACGATGGGCTTGGCCAGGGGCAGGATGATCTTGTAGAGCACCTGGGCGCGGTTGGCGCCGTCCACCCGGGCCGCCTCGTCCAAAGTCTTGGGGATGGTGTCAAAGAAGCCCTTGGACACGTAATAGCCCATGCCGGAGGAGGCCACATACACCAGGATCAGGCCCGGCACGGCGTTGCCGTACTGGCCGGTGAGGTGCAGGTCGTCCAGCACGCGGTAGAGGATGATCATGGCAAGCATCCCCGGGAACATGCCCAGGATCAGCATGAACTGCATGAGGGGCTTGCGCATCTTGAAGCGGAAGCGGGACAGGGTGTAGCTCATGCAGAGGACGATCACCGTCTGCACCACGGCCACCACCAGAGCGATGATGAAGGTGTTCAGGTACCAGCGCAGGAAGTTGGTGCTTGGGTCAAAGAGCTTCCGGTAGTTGCCGAGGCCCCAGACCTGGGGGATCACATAGCCCACGCGGCCGGTGGATTCCATCCGGAAGGACTGCAGCACGATGCACACGAAGGGGATGAGCCAGATGATGCTGATAACGACCAGCAGGATGTAGATGATGGTGTTGCTGATGCGGGCACTGGCCTTCAGGCCCATGTGCCGCTTTTCCCGCTCGATGGCGGCAGTATTGTTGTTGCTCATCACTGGAAATCCTCCTCATTCTTCACAGAGGGCAGCAGGTTGTAGACCACCAGGGAGATGATGGCAACCACCAGGAACACCAGGATGCCGACCACGGACGCCAGGTAGTACTTGGTGCCGCTGCCGGTGGTGATCTTGAAGAGCCAGGTGATCAGCAGGTCCGTGTAGCCCACGCTGCCCGCGGCGCCGGAGGCCGCCGCGTTGGTGGGTCTGCCGCCTGTCAGCAGGTAGATGACGTTGAAGTTGTTCATGTTGCTGGTGAAGCTGGTGAGCAGATAGGGGCCGGTAATGAAGAGCATGTAGGGCAGGGTGATCTTGGTAAACTGTTTCCAGCCGCTGGCCCCGTCGATGCGGGAGCTCTCATACAGGTCCGCCGGGATATTCATCAGGATACCCGTAGCGATCAGCATCAGATAGGGGATGCCGATCCAGATATTGATGACGATGACCATGATCCTGGCCAGCTTCGGCGTGCCCCAGAAGTCGATGTTCTGCTTGATGAGGCCCAGGGCCTTCAATCCGCCGTTGACCAGGCCGTTCAGGTCAAACATTTTGGAGACGTACAGCAGGGAGATGAACTGGGGAATGGCGATGGTGAGGATCAGGATGGTGCGCCACATCTTCTTCAGATGGATGCCCTTCTTGTTGATCATCATGGCCACGAAGATGCCCAGGAAGTAGTTGGTGAAGGTGGCGAAGAAGGCCCAGATCAGGGTCCAGGTCAATATCTCGCCGAAGGTGGCGGCATAGTTCACGCCGCCCACGTTCCAGGAGAACATGGTGCGGAAGTTTTCAAATCCCACCCAGCCGAACAGGGCGTTGGTGTAGCCGTTGTGGTCGCCGTCGTAGTTGGTGAAGGCCACCAGGATCATGAAGATGATGGGCATCACCGTGAAGACCAGGATGCCGGTGAGCGGCAGGGCCAGCAGGGTCTTGTGGAAGTTGTCGTCCACCAGGGAGCGCAGGTCGTCCTTGCCGCTGCGCAGGGGTTTGCCTGTGCGCAGGATCTCCTCGGCGATCTTGTTCTGCCGGACGTTGGCGCGCCAGGTGTAGAGGAACGCGGCGATGAAGAACAGGGTCAGCACGCCGTAGAGCAGGATGCGGAAGGAGTTGTCGTGGGGCACCAGGGTGTACTGGTCCAGGATCTCGTCATAGCCCTTGGAGGGGCCCTCCAGACCCAGGCTGCCCAGCATTTTGATCCAGTAGGCGCCGCCGTGGGGGACTACCATATAGAAGATGAATACGATCTCAAACAGCAGAAACAGCAGGCCGCGGAGGACCTGTCCTCTCGCAATGCTGCCGAAGCCCATCACCAGGAAGGAGCTTCTGGTCTTCCAGTCGCCGTTTTTGAAGGTCAGATAGATGTCGGAAAACTCCCGGCCGATCCCCAGGCCCAGGTTTTTGAAAAAGCGTCCGATGCTGAGCACCAGGTTCCACATTCCCCGGGGGATCGCCGCGAAAAAGCTTGTCAGCTTGTAGAGGAATTTCTGCCCCTTCGACAGGCGCAGGTATTCCAGATCACTGTATCTTTTCATAGCATAGCCCCTTTTTCTAAAATCCAATCTCCGGGGGAGAGGCTCTCCCCCGAAGAACAAAATGGTTGGAGTCAAGGGATTGACTCCAACCACTCCGTTTCAGGTATCAGCCAAAGTCTCAGTCTTTACTTTGGTAGTGAGTATTCAACTGTAGACGATCAGGCGGGGATCAGGGTGATGGTGCTGTTGTTGACGTCGATCTGGATGTAGTAGGTGCCAGCAGTTTCCACAACGAAGTTGTCGCCGCCGTTGCCGAAGTTGACGTCCCAGCTGCCGCCCTGACGGGCCTTGAACTGATTGCCCTCAGCGAGTTCATATGCTTCGGTGGTCTGCCAGATACCGTCACCTAAGTCTTCCATGGGCAGATCGATCGTCCAGCCATCGCCGTTGATGTCGCCAATGATGCTCCAAGCATTCTTCTCTTCCTCAGTCAAGTTGAAGAGGGCGGTGATCTTGCCGTAGTAGTTGGTCAGAGCAGCCTTCAGGCCGTCCTCGTCGGTGGCAGCCTTCACGTCATCGGCGATGACCTTGGCAATATCCCACCAGGAGCCGTGGATCTGGCCCTGGGGCTTGGAGTACTGGTTCTGCAGCAGCAGAGCAGCCAGACCGGGGTTGGCCTGGACCTCGGGGGAGGCCTGGTCATTCAGGTTGGCAGGACCCCAGGACAGCTCGTTGAAGCGCTCCATCTGAGCCTCTTCACCGGTGAGGTACTGGGCCAGCTTGTGCAGGGCAGCCTGCTTGGCGGTGTCGTCGCCCTGGGGCTTCACGCCCATGAGCTTGCAGCCGTTGAAGGAGCCCAGGTGGTACTCCTTGCCGTCCACCTCGAAGGAGGGCAGATCGGTGACGCCCATGTTGTCGCCCAGGATATCCTTGATGGCCTCGAAGGCCCAGGTGCCGGTGACGACGATGGCAGCGCCGTTGGAGAACTCGTCAGCGGAGGAAGAGGACAGGTGCTTGGGAGAGTCGACCAGCTTCTTCATGCCCTTGACGGCGATGAGGCCGTTTTCGGAATTGAAGTTGTCGTTGACGGAGATGAACTGGCCGTCATCGTCGGTGGTCCAGTCGGACTTGCAGCCGGTGGCGAAGAACCAGGAGGCCAGGTACCAGGCAGAGGTCTGGGCCTCGAAGGCGAAGAACTTGTCCGCCTCTTCGCAGTCGGCGATCAGCTTCTCCAGGGAGTCCACGTCTTCCTCGGGGATGACGCTCTTGTCATAGTACATGAAGTAGCCGTTATCGGAGGTCATGGGGTAGGCATACAGGGTCTCGCCGGAAGTGGCGGCAGCCACAACGCCGGCGTCGTTGGCGGCAGTGACGGTCTCAGCGGCCTTCACGCCCAGGGGGTTCAGGGCACCGGCCTGCACCAGACGGGCGAACTGGTCCTGCGCAAAGCAGTACAGATCGGCGCCGGCGTTCACGTCCACCAGCATCTGGTCAGCGGAAGTGGCCTCAGACACGGGGTGCACGTCAGCCTCGAAGACGATGCCGTCGGGGTTGTTGGCGTTGAAGTCCGCGATCTGCTTCTGGGTCAGGTCAACAGCGGCTTCGCCGACCCAAACGGTGATCTTGTAAGTACCGGCCAGCGCGCTGGAACCGGCAGCGGGAGCCTCGGCGGCAGGAGCCGCGGCAGCGGGGGCTTCGCCAGCGGGGGCGTCGGTCTTGCTCTCGGCAGCGGGGGCAGCGGAACCGCCGCAGGCAGCCAGGGAGAAGACCATCGCCAGCGCGAGAAGCAGGGCAAGAAGTTTCTTCATTTCATTTCCTCCTCATTTTTTCATGGTTTTCACCAATGAATCCAGATTGTTCTTCCTTTCGGCAGGGCCGAAAGGGCAAAAATGACCTTTTGTCACTTTTGCGTCATTATTATACTCTCCTGCTTTTCCCTTGTCCACCCGGGGAGATTCAAAAACGGGAAGGAATCTTCGCCAAAAATCGCCGGTTATTTTTGTGCAAAGCGTTCAAAATCCCGGGTTTTCCCAATGAAAACCCGGGATTTTGTAAAGTTTTTCTTGTTTTCGCTGAAATCAGCCCTCCGCGTTGAGCATGGCGGCGTCGATCTTGCCCCAGGCGCCGTTGCCCGCGCCCTGGCATTTCACAAAGATGCCCACGGTAACGTTCTGGCCCTCTTCCACCCGGATTCCGGGGATCTTTCCGGTGTCCCAGCTGTCCCAGACCGTGACGGTGAGGGGCGCGGTGGCCACAAGCTCCCCATCCACCAGGGCATAGGCGTAGATCTCCGTCTCTCCGCAGTCGCCGCCCATGATGGAGATGCTGAATCGGTAGCTGCCGGGGGCCAGATCTGTCACGGTCTGCTCCAGGCTGAAGTCCACGCTGTTTTCCTTGGCGCTCCAGAAGTGCATATGCCACTTGCCGTCCAGAGAGTCGCCCAGCTTGTTCTCCACATAGAGCTGGTCCGCCTTGCCCCGCTCGGTGACGGTCCAGGGCTCCAGGGCGCCGGCTTCAAAATCGCCGTTTTCCAGGTAGTTGAACTCCACCATGTTCACAAGGCATTTTGCGTCCATGCCCTGGGCCTGGCCCATCACCTCGTAGACCGCGGGGCCGCCGGAGAACATCTGCTGGCGCAGAGCATCGTTCAGCTCCCATTCCACCGGGATGGCCTCCCGGCTGTTGTCGCTCATGACGGCGTTCACGGTCTCGGGCATGGAGAGCTCCCCGGCCAGGTCCACCGTGATGCTCGTATCCTCAATAGCGTCGGGCCGGAGGGGCAGCTCATTCCCCTGTCTCAGCAGGCGGAAGACCCGCAGGGACTCCAGCGGGTGGCCGGTGGGGTCAAAGAAGGTCTGGTTGTCCCAGGAGCAGCCGCCGTAGTATTTGCCCGCGTCGTTCGGGTCATAGGCCGCGGCGTAGCTGCTGGCCCAGCCGGAGCCGAACTGCTCCCAGAGGGGGCTGTTCTGCTCCCAGGACTCGGTGCCCACGCTGATCCAGGCTCCCTCCCAGTAGCACAGGCCGATGCCCCCGGGGATGT
>JAEEGI010026171.1_pt1 | contig 11255 bp, 7 predicted proteins | sample 8958751 | NCBI WGS metagenome assembly JAEEGI01 (sample SAMN16246545, study PRJNA631951) | gut metagenome | biome: gut microbiome; feature: rumen; material: KS-attached | host: Bos | place: Iran: Karaj | collected 2018-10 | reverse complement strand
AGGTGTCCTTTGGAGGCGGCTATTCTTACAACCTGGTCCCTTTCCACCGGCAGCCTTCCGGCGAAAGGGACAAAGGTCTCCGCAACCTGACCATCAACTTGACCCTCCTGCCGATGGTGACCTTCTTCAACCAGTTCACATCAACGGCCTACAACGACTTGGAAGACGGTGTTTACACGCAGGTGGACAAGGCTGTCCGGAACGGCAAGCTTCAGGTGAACTATGTCGCCCGCGTCGGCATCGGGTATACGTACAATCTGTTTTCCATCAACCTTTCCGCCAGCAACAACGACTATTCGTACCGGGGAATCAGTTCCATTACCTACGGGGGGTACGTGAGCAATAACGTGAAGACCGAGGGAAGCTACTTCCGGTGGACAACCTCCCTCCGTCTGGGAATGCGTTTCTGATGCAAGATTCGGCCGTTTTGCGGTTTAAGAATCGGACATCAAAGAAAACAGCCGTATGAAAACCAAGTATTTCCTCCTATACATCTTCGTCGGAATCGCCTTTCTGGCGGTTTCCGCGTGGGTGTTTTTCTCGCGCGGGAAGAACGCAAAGGCCATCCGGGCCAAGTACAAGCTGGGTGGAATCATGCTGATGTGCATGGCCATGCTGTCCGTCGCCTCCTGCGGTGAAATCCTCAATCCGGGTGAAGTGATGTGCTACGATCCGCCGCCGGATTACTCTTTTACGGTCAGCACGGGAAAACACGATGCAAATTGGCAGTATATCCTGTCTCCAGGGGATGTCCTGAAGGTGCAAGTCGAATGTCGCCGTTACGAGAAATACGGGATCGTCATCCGCCGGTTCGAAGACATGAAGGAAGGGGACGTCCTCCAGAGCGCCTTCTTCGAATCTGAGGGAAAAGACCAGTTCCAGTACGAGCTGCCGTATGATCCGGCCGATAAAGCTTATGCGGGGATCGCCCGGGTGGACATTTATGGATATCCCGAAGGAAAAGAAGACGGGAATCAGCTCTACTCCACTATCTTGCTTGTTACGACCCGTGCGGATTGACCATCTTGTCTACGAATTGACCGGAGCCTGCAACCAGTGTTGCAGGTTTTGTTATAACTATTGGCGTGACTGCAGTACGCCCATTGCGCCGCCGGACCCGTCCGCTGCCAGGAAAACCCTGAAAAAGCTGCTTTCACAGGCCTCTGTGGGCAGTCTTTCCTTCTCCGGCGGCGAACCGATGCTGCTCTCCAATGTCCATGACCTGGTTCTTCATGCAAGATTCAAGGGCTGTAAGGTCAATGTGCTCACCAACGGGACCCTCCTGAACGACGACGCCCTGGAGAACTACCTGAGCCTGGGCGTCAGTGTCATCCAGATCCCGCTCCTCAGTGCCGATGCTTCCATCCATGATTACCTCACCGGTCTTCCCGGTTCCTGGGAGAAGGCCGTGGATGCATTGCGCCGGACGGGCCATGCGGGCATCGGCGCCGCCGTACTGGTCATCACAAAGGTCAATGCTCCCGGCGTTGCCGAAACACTCTCACTCATGGCGGAATGCGGTGTCCGGACGGTGATGGTGAACCGGTTCAACATCGGCGGAAACGGAATCAGGAATGCCCGGGAACTGGTTCCGGACCGGAAGACGCTGCAAGATGCCTTCACGGCTGTCGAGACATTCGCTGCGGAGAATCCGGACATGCGATTCGTAAGCGGCGTTTGCACGCCCTTGTGCTATCTGGACACCTCGCCCTATCCCCATATCCGTTTCACCCGATGCAGCACCGGTCTCACGGGCCGGCCGGTCACGGTGAACTATAACGGAGACGTCCGCTTCTGCAACCATTCTCCCCGGGTGCTGGGAAACATCCATTCACGGCCGATCGGGGATATCCTGACGGACCCTGAAATCAATGCCCGGTATACCGGAATCCCGAAGGAATGCGGAAAATGCGCCCTGCTCCAACGATGCGGCGGTGGCTGCCGGGCCGCCTCCGAGCAGGTCCACGGAACTTTCTCCGCCATCGACCCCATTCTGGATTACGGGAATTGAGTCTTCTTCCCCTGATATAGCCCGTATGGACCGAAACCACGTATCAAGTGGTCTTTCGCAGCTATACCGGCGCGTCGGTCTGTTTTCATGTCAATAAGACAACCGGCTCCACCAGGATGGTGGAACATGTTCCGGCCCTTGATATCGAAAGCGAAGCCGGTACGATAGAGCTGCTTGATTGGCTGGAGTAAGCTCCCCTTAGAAGACGGAAATGGAGTAGGTGAAGACGTACTTTTCGCCAGGGGCGACGCGGTGAATGTAAGTGCGGCCGGAGATGTCGCCGGTGTAGCCCTGCTTATCACAGAGCCCGCACCAAGGCTCCAGGCACACGAAGGGACAACCCGGCTTGCCGGGAGCCCAGATACCGTAGGCCTCAGCCTGCGGGCAGTCCACGCGTAGAACGGTCTTTCCCTGCTTGTCCAGCAGTTCCGTCGCCGTGATCTGCATCTCCTCGATAATCCAGGCGTCACGGGCGAAAGTCTCGCCCGTGAGAGGCATCTCCGCGGGCAGATGGACGGCTTCCGGCAGCGGAACCCGATTGCCGTCCTCCAGACCGGACACCACCACCGGACGGACCGGACGGCCTTCGTGGTCCAGATACCGGACATATCCGTGCACGGAGTCGGCCGGATCGTAATCGGGCAGCTGAAAAGCCGGATGGGCGCCGATCTGGGCGTACAGGTCGCGTTTGTCCCGGTTCTCCACGGTCCAGATGATGTCGACCCGGTTCGCCTCCAGCCGGTACTCCGCCTCCAGGGCGAAGCGATAAGGATAATTCTCCGGACGGAAGTCCTTCATCCGCAGGCGGCCCTCCCCGACCTCTTCGAAGTCACAGTCGCGGGCGAAGCCGTGCTGCTTCATCGTATACACTTGGCCGTCTATGCGTATTTCGTTGTTGCACGGCTTACCCACAGCAGGGAAAAGGATGGGCGCGTGACGATTCCAGTACTTCGCGTCGCCGCACCACATATACTCGTGCCGGCCTTTGGCCAGGCTCACCAGCTCCGCCCCGTGAGGCGCCACTTCGATCGTGATGATTCCGTTGGACAGTTTCATAATTCTTTATTTCGGTCTTCCACAACAAATGTACGCTTTTTTGCTATTTTTGCATCAACAATTCCGTCTTTATGAAACACCTGATCTCGATTATCTGCGCCGCGGCCGCTTTGGCCGCCTTCTGCGCCTGTACGCCGTCTGATCCGTTGATTGTCCGGACGAAAACCGGACTGGTCAAGGGCGTTGAAGAGGAAGGCACGCTGGCCTTCAAAGGGATTCCCTATGCCACGGTGGAGCGCTTCATGCCGCCGAAACCCGTCGCCCAATGGGACACCGTCATGATCTGTGACCATTTCGGGCCGCAGGTAATGCAGGGCAACGGCCGGCGCGAGATGCCGGAAAGCGTGATGTCGGAGAAGAACTCCTGCGTGCTGAACGTATGGACAACGGATACCAAAGCCTCCAAGCCCGTGATGCTGTGGATCCACGGAGGCGGGTTCGATTCGGGCTCGGCCGCCGGGAATCCCGGCATGGGGCTGGCCAAGCAGGACGTGGTGGTCGTGAGCCTCAACCATCGGCTGAACATCCTCGGCTTCCTGGACCTTTCCACCTTCGGCGCGAAGTACAAGCATTCCGGGATGGTGGGGATGCTGGATATCGTGCAGGCGCTGGAGTGGATCCGGGACAATATCAAAGCTTTCGGCGGTGATCCGGACAATGTCACCATCTTCGGCGAATCCGGCGGTGGCGGCAAGGTGGGCACCCTGATGTGCATGCCGGCCGCCCGGGGGCTCTTTCACAAGGCCATCATCATGAGCGGCACCATCCTCAACGTCAATACCAAGGCGATGACCGAGGAACTCGGCCGCGCTGTCGTGGAGCAGCTGGGCATCGGCCCGGACGAGCTGGACAAGCTGGCCGACGTGCCATACGGCGAGCTGGTGGCGGCCGGCCAGCGGGCTATGGCCGCGAGCATCGGCACCCGGTCGCCCGGGACGCCGATGATGTGGGGCTTCGGCCCCGCGCCCGATGGAGAAGTGCTGCTGCAACAGCCTTTCCAGCCCGGTTTCGCCGAGATTTCTTCGGATATCCCGCTGATGATCGGCACGACCTTCAATGAGCTTCAGCGCCGGGCCTACGGCACAGAAATGACGCTGGAAGAGGCCAAGGAGCGGCTGGTGCCCACCTTCGGCGACCGGGTGGAAGAGTATGTGGCGGCCTTCGCCGAAGCGTGGCCGGACTATACCCCGCAGGACCTCCTGTCCATCGACATGATGTTCCGGCCCAAGACCCTGATCACCGTCGATGCTGTCGCGACGACACGCAAGGCCCCCACCTACCTGTACATGTTCACCTGGAAATCCCCCGCAGACCAGGGTTCAGTGCACGGCTATGAACTGAACTTCTGTTTCAACACGCCCAACCTCCACGGCCGCGTCCTCCCCGAGCCATCCGAGGACGACTGGAAGCTGGCGGAAAACATGAGCCGCAGCTGGGCGAATTTCGCCGCGACCGGCAACCCCAACGTCGAAGGCCTTCCGGCCTGGCAGCCTTACACACCCGACAACGGCGAGTGTTTCATTTTCGACTACGAATGCCGCGTTCGGAACAACTTCGACCGGCCGCTGCAAAACATCCTGAACGACTGCTGCTTCCGGCAGCTCGACGAGTTCAACCGGCGCGCCGGCCGATAGTTACCGGACGTCCGCCTTGGCGAAATAGACATCGCGCAGGGCTTTCACGACGGGTTTGCCCTTGAGCGTACAGGTGCCTGCAAGCGGAAGGTCGCGGCAGGATGAGCCGATGCAGAAGGCGTATTCCCCCGGGGAGACGGTCCAGCCGGCGTCGGAATGCCAGGCCAGCTGGTCTGCGCCCACGGAGAAGGTGACGGTGCGGCTCTCCCCCGGCTCCAGCGACACGCGCCGGAAGCCCTTGAGTTGGATGGGCTTGAGCGGCTGGCCGGATTTCGGGGAGGCATAGAGCTGGACAACCTCGTCGCCCTTCACGCTTCCGGTATTGGTCACTTGGCAGCTCACCTGGATGAGGCCGTCCTTGGTCTTGGCCGCAGGTTGGACGCTGAGGTCGCTGTAAGCGAAGGTGGTGTAGGAAAGACCGAATCCGAAAGGATACAGTTCCCGGCTCGCATCGGCGCCGGTGTTGTAGCAATACTGCTCCGCGGTATCGCTGGCGGGCATGGTCATACAGAGCTTGCCGGACGGATTGACCTGGCCCGTGAGGATGTCGCTCACGGCGTTGCCGCCTTCCTCGCCCGGATAGAAGGCCTGCAAGATGGCGGCGCAACCGTCGGCGATGTCGGCAATCATTTCCGGGCGTCCGCTGAACATGACGAGCACGACTGGCTTGCCTGTTGCGATGAGGGCCTTGACAAAGGCCTCCTGGTCGCCGGGAAGACGGATGCCGGCGCGGCGGCGGTTCTCTCCGCACAGGTAGATGTTCTCGCCCATGGCGGCCACGATCACATCATTGCGGGCGGCTACCTTGACGGCGTCATCCCAGTCAGTGTAATCGTCTGACTCTATTTTCCTTACATTAAGCGTACGAACGCGCTGGTCGCCACCGGTCGTGAGGCCCATGTCGGCCAGGGTGCTCCAGTCGACGCCACGGGAGTACTCCACTTTGCCGTCGTATTTCTTCTGGAAACACTCCAACAAGGTAGGGATATACAGGTCGCCGGGGTTCACGTCCTTGCGGAAGAAGAAAAGCTGCATGGAAGGGAATGTGTAGTCTCCCAGCATGCTCCAGACAGAATTGGCATTCGGGCCGACCAGGGCTATATTCTTTCCGGAAGCCAGCGGGAGCACGCCATCGTTCTTGAGCATCACCACGGACTCCGCCGCCAGGTCGTAGGCGGTCTGACGGCTCTCGGCGGAATCCATGTCCAACGGACCTTCCTTGAAGTAAACAGGATTGGGGTCGAGGAGGCCGCAGCGGGCCTTGACCATGAGGGCGCGCTTTACCGCGCGCTCGAATGCGGCCTCGCTTACGCGGCCTTCCGCCAGCAGCTCGGGAAGATAGCGATAGGATGTATTGGAGTTGAATTCCAGGTCGTTGCCGGTGTTGATGGCATCCACGGCGCACTGCTTCAGGAACTCAGGGCTGCGGTCCCGGCTCCCCTGCTGCACGGCGCCGTAATCGCTGACGACGATGCCATTGTAGCCCAGATAATCCCTAAGGATTACGTTGAGCAGGGTGTCGCTGCAAACGGCGTACTGGGTGCGGAACTTGTCGTAGCAGGTCATGATGCTGCGGCTGCCCGCCTCGCGGATGATGGCCTCGTGCGGAAAAAGGACTTCCTCATAGATTTCCTTCTCCGTTAGGGATGAGCCGCCGCCGTAACCCAGGAAATGTTTGGTGGTGGCGGTAACGCCCTCCCGGAAACCATCGGCCTGAAGACCTTTGACAAAGGCGGTGCCCATGGTGGCGGTCAGGTATCCGTCCTCGCCGTAGGATTCCTCCACGCGGGACCAGTGGGCGCTGCGGATGATGTCCACCATGGGCGACAAGGCGAACTGCTCGCCCAGGTCGCGCATCGAGCGGGCGGTCTGCCGCATCTTCACGGACAGCAGCGCGGGATCCCAGGTGCAGGCGACGGCCATCTGCTGGGGATAGGCCGTGGCGCCCTTGGCCGTCACGCCGGTGATGCACTCGTCGTGAATCACGGCCGGGATGCCGGCAGGAGTATGGTTGACCATATAATCCTGGATGTCGGCGATCAACTGGCGCAGTTCGTCCGCGTTCAGGCTTTGGGAACTGGACAGCTGGCAGATATGGCCCGCACCGTAAGGAATCAATTCCTTGCATTTTTCAAGGGAGAAAACCCCGTCCACCATCAGCTCGCCGGGGTAGATTCCAAAGAGCTGGGCGGCACGGTCTTCCACGGAGAGGCGGTCATAGACGGCGTTGACCAGCGCCTCATACTGCCTGTCCGGATTCGGGGCGGTCTTCGTGGAACAGGCCGCGGTCAACAAGATAACAAGTGACAGAAGACAGATCTTTTTCATAGTAGCGTGTTTTTGTCGTCACAGTGCGAAATCGAGCGCATGGCGGTTGAGGAAAATATAGGTCGTGTTCAGGGCCATATAGTCCCGGGACATATACCAGATGCCATGATAAGGTCCGCTGTCTCCCCAGGAATTCTTCACGAGATAGTAGGGGGCTCCTTCCGCATCCACGGCTTTGCCATAGATAAGCATCACGTGGTCGTAAGTGAACCGCCAGTCATCCCACTGCTCCTGCCGCATCTGCTGCGTCGGCACGACTCCGTCCGGCAACAGGGCGACCCCTTCCTTGCGTAGGAAATCTCCGGAGACATCTCCGCCCCAAGCGACCGTATAACCCGCATCCAAAGCCTTGTCGATCGCCTCCATCAACTCTCCGATGGGGATGTTGTAACTGGGCTTCAAACGCCACTTATAAGGCGCTTCAATGACAAACCACTGGTAGAACGGATGGTGCGTATAGCTGGTGAGGCTCACATAATCGTCCAGGTCCAATCCCAGGCTTTCGGCAAAGGTTTTGGGCGTGTAGGTCTTCCCCTCATAGACAAATGACTCCGGGCATCGGCCCACATAGCGGTCGATCAGCACCTGGACGCTGTCCTTCCAGTGGGGTTTCGGCTCCGGGTTCCTCAAGGGCGCCTGCTCTTCGGTCGTAAATCGGTTCAGCTCCGGTTTGCCTTCCTGCCAGACGATACCGCTGACCATACGTTCCAACTCGGGGAAAAACACCTTGAAGTTGGCATAGGGATCTCCGGTCAGCGACCCCGGCGCCGGCATGGCATCCTCGGGACAGATCCCATGACGGCGGATCACCTCCAGGACATCGTCGCAGGATCCGCCTTCCGAGATTTGGCTGTACCCGTGCATCCGGACATAGTGGGTGGCGCAGTCCATATAGTCTTTGTTGACCACGAACATTTCACACAAGTCGTATGTCTTTCCGGTCTTGCGCAGGATCTCGCTCTCGAAATAGCCCAGTGTCGCATAGTCCCAACACGTTCCGCTGCGATACTGGTTTTTCACGCTGGTGACCGGAATTTCCATCACCGTCCTGAATGATCTCGTCTCCTGCGCCGCTACGGTCGCGGTGAGCAGAAGCATCGCCATGACAAACCTAAGTTCTCTTCCATTCATATCGCTGATATTTATCAAGACAAGTAACAATCCGGTTCTCCTACGGGAATCACAGCGGCGCCCCCATCGCCGATGCGTCCTTGGTGCCGTCTGCGCTCAGGTCGAATACCATGAACTCCGGCGCCTCCGGCGAATAGGCCTTCCAACCCAAGCCAGGATCGCCCGTCTTCGCGAAATTGGTCCAACAGGAGACGATATGCTCGGCCAGGTCCCAGTCCGCCGGGGTAAAGGGCCGGTCGCTGTGTTCCAACGACTTGAACATGAACCAGAGTTCGGAAGAATGGAACGCGCCCTTCATGTCGTGTGAACCGGCCTCGTCATCCGGCAGGGCGTGGGCGAACTGGTAGGCGAAGACCGGCTGGCCAGCGGCATTCCGAAGGTCGCAGAAACGGCGGATCCCCTCTTCCGGCCGGCCCATGTCATCCCGCGTGTAGCCGATCATGTAGGGAATATCCTTGATGCGCCCTTCCTGGGCCGCCGCATCGAAACCTTCCCGGGATACGTAGCCGTCCACAATGGGTCTTGTGGCCAGACGGAAAGGCTGGCCGGTCCCGGCCACATAACGGTCCACCAGCGTAAAAATCTCTTCGGTGGAAGCGGCGCGCATTTTCTCCAGGGTATCATAGCCGGCCCAGTCGAAAAGCTCCTTCGTCACTTGCCCGACGGCATCCAGTGACGGGGCGGCGAATTGCGCGGGGGCGGGCGCTCCGGCCGGAGGCACGTTCACACCGCCACCGCTCTGGATGATCGCCTTCTTGATCAAATCGCCGGTCAGCGGCGAGGAAACAAGCGTCTTGACACTGCCGGCCCCGGCGCTCTGGCCCAGGATCGTGATGTTGTCCGGATCTCCGCCGAACGCGGCAATGTTGGCATGGATCCATTTGAGTGCGGCAATCTGGTCCAGGATGCCGTAATTGCCGGAAACATGATGCGGGCTCTCCTCCGTCAGGAACGGATGGACCAGGAAGCCGAAGATGCCGAGCCGGTAGTTGACCGTGACCAGGACGACGCCTTTTTCGGCCCAGACCTTGCCGTCGAATTCGGGTTCATACCCCCAGCCTCCGGTGTAGGCGCCGCCGTGGATCCACATGGCCACCGGCAGCTTCTTCTCCGGCTTGCCCGCCGCCGGGGTCCAGACATTCAGGTACAGGCAGTCCTCGCTGAATTCCGGGTCCTCCCAATAGAACTCACTGGTCCAGGGGTTGCTGGAATCGTGCTTGGCCTGCATGGCGCCCGGGCCGAAGGTATCGGCCACCTTGACGCCTTCCCAGGGAATGACAGGCTGGGGCTCCTGCCAGCGCAGGTCCCCTACGGGCGGGGCGGCGAAAGGGATTCCCTTATAGACATAGACCCCTTTGACGGAAGATTCGACTCCCTGGATCTTTCCGCCTTCGATCTCGAGAACGGGATTGGCGGGGCGGCATCCCGCCAGGGCGACGGTCAGCAGGACGGCCGAAAACAGTGATTCAATGCGCATCTTTTCAAGTGGTTAAGAGTAAGTCCTTGTAAAGATATGCACATTGGCCGAAAAAACCAACCCCTTCCTTTATTCCTGGAACGAATAGCCGAATCCGGCACGGGTCACGATGCAGTCCGCATAGGCGCCGATCTTCTTGCGGATCCGGGTGATGTTGACGTCCACGGTACGCGCGGTCACGATGACATCGTCCGGCCAGACGGCCGAAAGGAGCTCATCCCGGGAAAAGACTTTGCCGCGGTTTTCCAGGAACAGCCTCAGGATCTCGTATTCGGTCTTGGTAAGGGAGACGTCTTCTCCGTCCACGGTGACCTTCTTGGCATCGGTGTCCATCTGGATGCCGCGGTAGCGGATCCCGTTGCGGACGGCACCCAGACGGGCTTCCACGACATTGATGATATAGTCGCCGGTCTTTTCGCACTCGCTGAAGATGTCGACGAACACGGTGCCCTTGTCATAATCGTACTTGCGGGCGTCCAGATTCTCGATATTCTGCCGTTTGAGTTCGTTACGGCAGGCATTGATCCGGCGCTCCAGGTCTTCGGAGACGGCAATTCCGAAGTCTTCCTTATGCCCGGAAAGGACGGTGTTCATCCGCTTAAGCGCTTCTTCCACCAGCGTGAACATCCTCCGGATGCCCTCGTCCATTTCCGGCGTAAACGTGATTTTGGCCGCCCGTTTGCGACGCAGGATGCGGGCCAGGTTGAAACAGCTGTCGCCCACGGACTCGAGCTCGCCGATCTGGCGCAGCATCGCGCGGATCTTTTCCTTGGTGTCGTCGGACAAATGGGCTTCGCCGACGGCGCTCAAATATCGGCCGATTTCATTCTCCATCCGGTCGCTGCCCTCCTCACCCTTGCGGATGCGCTCGAAGAGCTTGCCGAAGGCCTGCTCGTCTTCCGTCGCATACATCTCTTTCACCTGCTCGAACATCCGCTGCGTATTCTCGCCGAAGACCGCGATTTCCTTCTGCGCCTGCAGGACGGAGATTTCCGGCGTGTTCATGATACCGACGCGGATGTACTGCAGACGGAATTCGTCCTCGTCTTCGGTCGGCCGGGGCTTGATGAGGAAGCACACGATCTTCTCGATCTGCGGGATGAACCAGATCAGGATGGCGGTGTTGATCACGTTGAAGCACGTGTGGAAGGTCGCCAGGGCGAAGGAAAGCTGCGTGGAACTCTGCTCCGGCGCCATCGGATCGAGCCGGACGATGCTGCAGACCATCCGTACGAACGGGAAGAAGAAAATGAGCACCCAGATGACGCCGAAAACATTGAACAGCAGGTGCGCCATGGCGGTCCGCCGGGCCTGGGTGTTTGCACTCAAGGCGGCCAGATTCGCCGTGACGGTAGTACCGATGTTCTCTCCCATGACCAGGGCGATGCCCTGATAGATGGAAATGGCACCGGTCGCACAAAGAACCATCGTGATGGCCATCAACGCAGCGGAACTCTGGACGAGTGCCGTCAGGATGGTTCCGATCAGCAGGAACAGCAGGATGGTTCCGTAATTCGTCTTGAAACTCGAGAAGAACTCCACGACGGCGGGTTTGCTCGCCAAGTCCATCTCCACCCCCGTGGCCTTGAGTATCCCCAGCGCAAAGAGCAGGAAACTG
>JAEEGI010026170.1_pt1 | contig 11256 bp, 7 predicted proteins | sample 8958751 | NCBI WGS metagenome assembly JAEEGI01 (sample SAMN16246545, study PRJNA631951) | gut metagenome | biome: gut microbiome; feature: rumen; material: KS-attached | host: Bos | place: Iran: Karaj | collected 2018-10 | reverse complement strand
ATGCCATGCAGGTAATCATCTTAGTACTTATCTGTTATCTCCTTTGGCGGGTAGAGACATTAAGCGACTTGAGCATCCCTATCCAATTGGATACAGCCATTGCTATTGATGATGTAGCTGATTTGAACGTCCCCGACAAGCGGGGACGTGGCATAAGCCCAGGGGAAAAGTTTTCACTTTCACACAACATCGGACCATTACTGAAACAGCATTGCGAGGAACCGCAACTCTACTTACAGCACGACTTAAACCTTTTCCAGCTTGCCAAAGCTATTGGCACCAACCGTTTATATCTCAGCCAGTATTTTTCTACTCAGGGCATCACTTACAATGCCTATATCAACGATCTGCGCATCAATCATTTCGTCAGCCTCTATCGTGACGCTGTTGAGGCCAGCCGTCCCTTCACTGCCTAGCAACTGGCTCATGACAGCGGCTACCGAAGTTACAGCACTTTCAGGCACGCTTTCAAGTTGCGAATGGGTCAAAACGTGAGAGAGTGGATGTGCGATACGGCTCCCAAGTGGCAGAATTAGCAAAATAAGTGGCAGAATATGTAAAAATCACGGCTTAAGACATAGGCCGTGATTCTTTTTTGGGAGAAGTTACTAACTTTGCAATTAAGTTTTTTTATTCCTATGACTATAAATATACGAAACTAATCTTTTCAAATAAATTTAAGGAGAAACAAAATGAAAGCAGATCAAATTATCAAGAACGCGAAGATTTTTACTGCAAACAAGGACAATCTTCAGGCAACTGCCCTGGTAGTTAAGGACGGTAAGTTTATCTATGTAGGCGACGAGGCCGGACTCTCAGCATACGAGGGAGAGGTTATCGACCTAGGTGGCAAGTTTATCATGCCAGGTATCATCGACAGCCATGTGCATGTGACCACCAGTATCGGATTTGCCTATATGGATCCGGGTGAGTACATCGTGTGCTCCAGCAAAAAGGAAGCCCTGGACTTTATGGCGGAAAGCATCAAGAACAATCCTGGTTTGAAACGTCACAGGTTTATTCTGGAGCGTAAATACCTCAATGGGGATGACATCGTGAAGGAGGATTTGGATGCCATCTGTCCCGATGCTGAACTCCTGATCTTAGAGGGCGAAGGCCACAGCGTCTGGGTGAACTCCAAGGTACTTGACAGGCACGGCATTACCGACGAGACGCCCGATCGTGTGCCTGAACTCAGTTATTATGTGCGTAAAGACGGACATGTGACAGGAAATGCCTTCGAGTCGTCCGGTTGGCACATGCTCTTCGATGATTTAGAAGTAACAGATGAGCAGATTGATGCAGAGCTTTTGCGCTGGATAGACTATTCTGTAAAGGCAGGTGTGACCGTTGTCTTCGACGCAGGTTTTCCTGAGGGCGAGGCGCTCCACGAACGCATCTATGAACGTTTGTATGAGCTGGACAAACAGGGCAAGCTGCCAGTTTATATCGACGGAAGTATCGCGCTCACCAACCCCCAGAAGACGAAGGAAGTGGTGGAAGATGTGAAGCGTTTCCGCCATAAGTTCGACACTGAGCACCTGAATGTCCATACCTTTAAGGTATTCATGGATGGCACCTTGAGAATTGAGACAGCGGCTCAGGTCACCCCCTATGTAGATACCAACAAGAAAGGCGCTACTACCTTCAACAAGGAGGAAGTCGCAGAGGTGATGAAACTGCTCAACGAGGAAGGACTGGACTTCCATGCACATACTGTAGGCGAGGCATCATCACGCGCCGTTCTCGACGGTGTAGAGCTGGCAAGGAAGGAACTGGGTGACGAGTTCCGCGTGAGAGTAACCTGTGCACATCTGGAAATTCAAGATGACGCAGATATCGACCGCTTTGCCAAGTTGGGCGTTACAGCCAATTACACCCCTTGGTGGCATTCTGGATGCACAGGTGGCAATCCCTATGAGATATGGAGAAGTCTGCTTGGTGAGAAACGTGCGAATAAGATGTACCGCAGCAAGACAATGTGGAAGACGGGTGCCAATGTGACTTTTTCAAGCGATAATATTGTCTATGGTGACTTTAAGACCTGGAATCCCTTCCTCGGTATGGAAATCGGAATGACACGATTTGTCAACGAAAAGAGCAACGCCCCCGAAATAGCCAGAGTTGTTGCAGAATATCCGTCTCCAAACGAGAAGATGAGCATAGAGGAGATGATACTGGGCTACACCATCAATGGAGCCAAACAGCTCGGCATCGAAGCCTCCAAGGGCTCTATTGAGGCCGGCAAGGATGCTGACTTCCTGGTGTTCGATAACGACCTGCTTACGGCACAGCACACGGGCTTCAGTCACAACAAACCGAGTGAAGTGTATATTTGTGGAAAGAAAATGAATTAAAGATTCATCGAACTGAGAAACCATGCTACGGCGCGGATGCTTGGAGCTGAAAAAGACATCAAGGAGTCTCCTGAAGCAAAAGCTTTCAGAGAGTTATTGGCAAAGTATAACATTGAGCAGTAAAGCATATACATATTGGGCTCACACCTTATATACAAATTGGACTCACATCTTATTACAGGTGTGAGTCCAATTTTTTCTCTAAAGCATAATGTAAAAACGTCAGTTTGCCATCTCACTGATGAACTTGATGCGCACCAAACGGATGTCGCGTTCCTCATAGTCGCCACCCAGCTCCTTGTAGGCTTCTTGAAGGTCGCCAGAGTCAGACTCCCTGAAGTACTCATAGATGTCATCAATATCATCGGGATCCATGATTTCCTCTAAGTAGTAGTTGATGTTCACTTTGTTACCACTATAGATCACGATGCCCTCCAACTCATCAAGCAACTCGTCGAAGTCGATGCCTTCGGCACGGGCAATGTCCTCCAGGTCGATGCGACGGTCGATGTTCTGCAGTATCTTTAGCTTGCGCATGGAGTCCTTGGCCTTGGTACGCACGCGCAAGTCGGCCTGACGGGTAATGTCGTTCTCTTCGCAATAATGCTTAATGAAGTCAACAAACTCCTTTGCGTATGGCTGACGTGTCTTGCCGTCGCCCACACCCTGAATATTCTTCAGTTCCTCAAGCGTGACTGGATAGTCGGTGGCCATCTGCTCAATGGACACGTCCTGGAAAATGACATAGGGCGGACGGTTGAGCTTACGCGACCACTTCTTACGCAGGTCATGCAGCATCGCACTGAGCGTGGGGTCGAGTGCACTGGTGCCTCCCTCAGGTCCTTCATCTTCGTCATTGAACTCATGGTCGAGCATCACCATGAACGACTTAGGTGACTTTAAGAACTTCTTGCCGGCAGCGGTAAGCTTCAACAAGCCGTAGTTCTCTACATCTTTCTTCAAGTAGCCGGCGATGAGAGCCTGTCGGATGACTGGATTCCAAATCTTAGGATCCTCGTCCTCACCCATGCCAAACTCCTCGAGCTCATGGTGCTTCCGAGCATTGATCTCGTTGGTTTCGCGACCTATGATGAAGTTGACTATATAGTCGCTACGGAAATTCTCCTTCACAGCCTGCACCGCCTTCAGAACGGTGACCAGCTGGTCACTGGCTTCGCGCTTAGTGCTGGGATGCAGACAGTTGTCACAGTTATGGCAATTGTCTTGCTCGTAGTTTTCACCGAAATAGTGGAGCAGCATTTTGCGGCGGCATACTGAAGTCTCAGCATAGGCAGCTGTTTCCTGCAACAACTGGCGGCCAATGTCTTGTTCAGCCACAGGCTTCCCCTCCATGAACTTATCAAGCTTCTGCAAGTCTTTATAGCTGTAGAACGCCAGACAAATGCCTTCGCCGCCATCACGTCCGGCTCGTCCCGTCTCTTGATAATAGCCCTCCAGCGATTTGGGTATGTCGTAATGTATGACGAAGCGTACATCGGGCTTGTCGATGCCCATACCAAAAGCGATGGTAGCCACAATGACATCGATTTTCTCCATGAGGAAGTCGTCTTGTGTCTGGGTGCGCGTGGTGCTGTCGAGTCCGGCATGATATGCCTCGGCCTTGATGTCATTGGCACGCAACACCTCGGCCAGATCTTCCACCTTCTTGCGCGAGAGGCAATAGATGATGCCGCTCTTGCCCGTGTGCTGCTTGATGAAGCGCACGATGTCCTTGTCAATGTCCTTTGTCTTAGGACGCACTTCATAATAGAGGTTAGGACGATTGAATGAACTCTTGAACTCGTCGGCCTCAACAATGCCCAGGTTCTTCTTGATGTCGGTACGCACCTTGTCCGTAGCAGTAGCTGTGAGGGCAATGACGGGAGCCTTTCCTATCTCGTTGATGATGGGGCGAATGCGTCGATACTCAGGGCGGAAATCGTGACCCCACTCCGAAATACAGTGAGCCTCATCTATGGCATAGAAGGATATCTTACAGGTCTTCAGAAACTCCACGTTATCCTCCTTTGTAAGCGACTCAGGCGCCACATAGAGCAACTTGGTCTGCCCTGAGCGGATGTCGGCCTTCACTTGGTCGATGGCCCCCTTGTTGAGCGATGAGTTCAGGAAATGGGCCGTACCCTCGTGCTCGCTCAGATGGGTGATGAAGTCCACCTGGTTCTTCATCAGCGCGATAAGCGGTGAGATGACAATAGCCACACCCTCCATCAGCAGCGAAGGCAACTGATAGCAGAGCGACTTGCCACCGCCTGTAGGCATAAGGACAAAGGTGTCGCGCCCATTAAGCACATTTTGGATGATGGCCTCTTGGTCGCCCTTGAAGGTATCAAAACCAAAATACTTCTTAAGCGCTTCGGTCAGATTCATTTTGTTCGGTGTCATAGGCTTATGTTTCTCTTATTCTTTTTCAATGATGAATATTTCAGTAAATATTCTCGGTCATTCGACAGGGGTCATGTTCGACTTGGCTAATTGTTGCTGGGCATACTCACGGGTCACTTCAAACGTTTTGCGATGAGTAGAAGGCATCTCGAACATAGCATCCATCATGATGCTCTCTACGATGGATCGCAATCCGCGTGCACCAAGCTTGTACTCTACGGCCTTATCGACAATCAGCTCAAGGGCATCCTCGGCAAAGGTAAGAGTTATGCCGTCCATCTGGAACAGCTTCTCATACTGCTTCACGATTGAGTTCTTTGGCTCAACAAGAATACGGCGCAGCGCCTCGCGGTCGAGCGGATTCAGATAGGTAAGCACAGGCAGACGACCGATAATCTCAGGTATGAGGCCAAACGACTTGAGGTCTTGCGGCACCACATACTTCATGAGATCGTTCTTGTCTATCTTGCGCACGTTCTGTACCGAATTATATCCCACGGTGTGGGTATTCAGTCGCTGTGCTATCTTGCGCTCTATGCCATCGAAGGCTCCTCCACAGATGAAGAGGATGTTACGCGTATCCACGTGTATATAGTCCTGATCAGGATGCTTGCGCCCCCCCTTAGGTGGTACGTTGACAATGGTTCCTTCAAGCAGTTTAAGCAGTCCCTGCTGTACACCCTCTCCGCTCACATCGCGTGTGATAGAGGGGTTGTCGGCCTTACGGGCTATCTTGTCAATTTCGTCGATGAACACGATGCCGCGCTGTGCAGCCTCCAGTTTGTAGTCGGCCACTTGCAGCAGTCGTGACAGAATGCTCTCCACGTCCTCGCCCACATAGCCTGCTTCGGTGAACACCGTAGCATCAACGATGGTGAAAGGCACGTCGAGCAGCTTAGCTATGGTTCGAGCCAGCAGAGTCTTGCCTGTACCAGTTGAGCCCACCATGATGATGTTCGACTTCTCAATCTCCACCCCATTGTCATCGTTTGGCTGTTCCAAACGTTTGTAGTGATTATAGACCGCAACTGAGAGGAATCGCTTGGCCTCGTCCTGACCAATGACATACTGGTCGAGGTATTTCTTTATCTCTGTGGGCTTAGGCACCCCAGCCCAGTCGAAATGCTCCCCGCTTTTCTGCTGTCCCTCCAGCAGTCCGGATTCTTCCACTATCCTGTAGGCTTGCTTAGCACATTCTTCACAGATATAGGCACTGCTGCCCGAGATGAGGAGCCTTACCTGATGTTCGTTTTTTCCGCAAAAGCTACAAACTTTCTTCATTTCTTCGTCAGCACCTGATCAATCATTCCATACTCCTTGGCCTCCTCAGCCGTCATCCAATAGTTGCGGTCAGAATCTTTCCACACCTTTTCATAGTCAGTATGCGAATGGTCAGCAATGATGGTATAGAGTTCTTTCTTCAGTTTCTGAATCTCGCGGGCCTCAATCTCAATATCGGAGGCTTGTCCCTGCACACCGCCCAGCGGCTGGTGAATCATCACACGGCTGTGAGGTAATGCCGAGCGTTTTCCTTCGGCACCTGCCACAAGGAGCACAGCTGCCATTGAGGCAGCCATTCCCGTACAGATAGTGGCCACGTCGCTCGACACAAACTGCATGGTGTCATAGATGCCCAGGCCGGCATAGACGCTACCGCCAGGAGAATTGATGTAGATAGAGATGTCCTTGCCCGGATCTACCGAGTCAAGATAGAGCAACTGTGCCTGAAGGGTGTTGGCCGTATAGTCATTGACCTCTGTGCCGAGGAAAATGATACGGTCCATCATCAAGCGTGAAAAGACGTCCATCTGCGTCACATTCAGCTGTCTCTCTTCCAGAATATAGGGATTCATGTACTGTGCTTGCGTCTTCATCACATCATCAAGCACTAAGCCGCTCATACCAAGATGTTGCGTAGCATATTTTCTAAAATCATTCATCATCGTTACTGTAAAAATGAATAAGTTTGACACTAATAGGAAACTCTTTCAAGGCGTTTTTCCACTTTTCTTAATACAAAGTTATAAAAAAAAATCGACAATTCCAATCCTTTAAGTATTTTTTGCAAAAAAAATCCCCAATTCGGTAATATCGAATCGGGGCACATATAAAAATAAGGTATTGTTTAAGCCTCCTGCATGAGCTTGTTGAACTCATCGAGTGTAACCTCTTTCTTATTCAGTTTAACAATGCCCTTGAGCGCCTCAGTGAGTTTGGCATCAACAGCGCGGTCCACAAACTGATCAACCTGCTCACGCTTCTTCAGCTGCTCCTCAGCATAGTTCTCCAGCACATCTTCGGGAACGTTGGTCATACCGTACTGTGCAAACTGCTGGCGGATGGCTGCCTTAGCCACCTGCTTGAGGTCGTCGTCCTCAACCTTGATGCCATTGGCAGCTACCAATTGCTCCTTGATGAGATGCCACTTCAGCTCGTCAACGCTGGCCTTGAAGTTCTTCTCCACGAAGTCCTCGCCCTTATCCTTGTTGTTATTCAGCATGATGCGCTTCAGCAGAGCCTCAGGGAAGGTGAGCTCACCCACTTTCTTCTCCATATACTTGCGCACATCGAGCATGAACCTATAGTCGCTGTTAGCTGCCAACTGGGGCTTGATGGTGTCGCTGATGCGCTGACGGAAATCAGCCTCGTCCTTCACACCCTCACCAAACACGCGCTCGAAGAGCTTCTCATCGACGGCAGCGGGCTGGAAGTGGTTGATGGAGGTCACCTGGAAACTGAAGTCAGCGGTCAGGTCCTTCACCTTCTCCTTGTCCACCTTCAGCAGAGCTGCAACCTCGGCATCATTGTCGGGGTAAGCCTTCTTAGGATTGAAGGTGATGATGTCGCCGAGCTTGGCACCGTCGAACTTCTTCTTCTCATCCTCGCCTTTGATATAGCTGGGCATAATCATGCCGCCCTCTGTCTCAATACCACCTTCAAGTGTGTTGCCGTCAGCATCAAGCTGGCGCAGGTCACCCTTCAGCGTGTCGTTGCCGCTCCACTCCTGTGCTTCAACAAACTCGCCTGCCTGTGATGCATACATCTGCACCTGATCGTCAACGAGCTTGTCATCGACCTTGATGTCGTAGTAGTCAACAGTATCTTTGGCAGTGAGTTCAGCCTTGAATTCAGGAGCCACAGCGATGTCGAAAACGAAGGTGTAAGGGCCGTCCTGCTGGAAGTCCTGAGCCTGTTGCTTCTCCTCGTTGGGAAGGGGCTCGCCCAGCATCTGAATCTTATTCTCACGCACATACTCGTAGAGCTTCTCGCCCAGCAGACGATTCACTTCGTCAACCTTCACGGCTGTGCCATACTGTTTCTTGATGAGACCCATAGGAACCATTCCAGGACGGAATCCGGGCATCTGAGCCTTCTTACGATAGTCTTTCAGCGTCTTCTCGACTTTCTCTTCATAGTCTGCTTTCTCAATGACGATGGTCATCAGGCCATTCACTTTGTCAGCACTTTCAAATGAAATGTTCATTGTAGTTGTACCTTATTTAATGTATATACGATTTTTACGATTCAATATGAAAATATCAAATTGGCTGCAAAATTACGTAATAATGGTTGAAAACCTGCATGTTTTACCATTTTTTAACTTCTGCTCAATGTTTTCACTTTCACCGTTTCACCGTGAAGCCCTAAAAAGAAGAGGGGGAGGTATGAAATTCCTTCTTCGCAATAGTGAAAAAACAAATTGGGACATTTGTTTAACACAAACTCGCTGTGTGTCTGTGAGAAACTCCATGTGCGTTTCATTCAAACGCTGTCGAGGTGCGCGCGGGAGTTGTCTTCAACACACACAGTTTGGCTTACACTCGTTGTTGCAGTGTTGCAGTGTTGCAGTTCTCAAGAGGCATTCCCCCCGTACCCTAAAAATACTTCTATATTTATATATATATTATATATAATATATAATATATATATAAATATAGAGCTAATTTTTGACCTTAGTAAAATATATTTTGGAACTGCAACACTGCAACACTGCAACGCTGCAAAGATTTTCAAAAATAAAACGAAGAAAAATTTGCAGGTTGTATGATTTTTTCTTACCTTTGCAATTACTAAAACTACAACAAACAATCAAAAAAAATCAATGAATGAAACGTACGTATGAAAGGCTGAATGTGGGCGCACGCAATGTGCTCGCCTTGCTGTTACTGTTGTTTACTGCCACAGTCTCAGCGCAAGTAAGAAACGTGACGGGCAGCGTAATCGATGAGCAAGGCGAACCGCTTATGGGAGCCACTGTCGTCATTGCAGGACAGTCGGGAGGTGGAACTGTAACCGACCTGGACGGCAACTTCAAACTGCAGGTGCAGCCATCGGCCAAGCAACTGCAAGTGAGCTACGTGGGCTACACGACAAAAACGGTAGATATCACGGCTGGAAAACTCAACATCCAACTCATGCCCGACCAGCAGATGGTGAGCGAGGTGGTGGTCATCGGCTACGGTACGGCCCGCAAGAGCGACCTGACCGGTTCGGTATCGACCATCAAGAGCGACGACTTCAACAAAGGTCAGATCAGCTCGCCAGAACAACTCATCAACGGCAAAGTGGCTGGCGTGCAAATCATGTCGAACAGCGGTTCGGCTACGGGCGGCAGCACCATCCGCGTGCGTGGCGGCGCATCGCTCAACGCCTCTAACGACCCGCTCATCGTGCTCGACGGTGTGCCCTTGGAACGAGGCGGCATCGCTGGCAACGACAACAACTTCCTGAGCATGATCAACCCCGCCGACATTGAGAGCATGACCGTGCTGAAAGACGCATCATCGACGGCCATCTACGGTAGCCGTGCCTCAAACGGTGTCATCATCATCACCACGAAGAAGGGAGCCGAGAAGAAGCCTACCATCAGCTTCAACACGACCAACACCCTGCAGACGCGCACCAAGATGGTGGATATGCTGGGACGCGACGATTTCTACAACCTTATCAGCAGCCGTGGCTCAGTAGCACAGAAGGCGCTGCTTGGCACAGCCAACACCAACTGGAACGACGAGGTATATCGCACCGCTTTTGGTACCGACAACAACGTGAGCATTGCAGGAAAAGCCGGATTCATGCCCTTCCGCGTTTCAGTGGGCTACATGAACCAAAGCGGACTGGTGAAGAAAGACAATGCGCAGCGCGTGACGGGTAATGTGGTGCTGAACCCTTCATTGCTCGACGACCACCTGAGACTGACCCTTAATGCCAAAGGCACATGGAACCGCAACAGTTTCTATAACGGAAGCGCCATCTGGGCCGCTGCCACCTTCAACCCCACCATTCCTGTCTATATGGACAACCAGACCTTCGGCGGATACAACGAAGCCATAGATGCCAACGGACAGCCCACCAACGCTGCTGTGCGCAACCCGAAAGGACTGGCAGACCAATATGACGCGAAGAGTACGGTGACACGACTCATCACCTCGCTCGACATTGACTACAAGCTCCACTTCCTGCCCGACCTGAAACTGCATGCCACGATGGGCATCGACCTGTCGAGAGGAAAGGGAACCACCTATATCCCCACCACAGCAGCCTCGAACTACACTACCGGCGGTCTGGACTACAGCTACGGCCCGCAGAAGAACGTGAACCGTCTGCTTACGCTCTATGCCAACTACAGCAAGTATTTTGAGAAAATCAAGAGCAACGTCGATGCCACCATCGGCTACGACTACCAATACTGGAAGAGCAACCGTCCTGAGTATAACACCTACAACGTGGCACACGAGGTGCTTTCCACTGAGAAAGAGAGCGACTACCGCCACGCACTACTGTCATACTACGGACGTATCAACTACTCGTTCGACGGGCGCTACCTGCTGACTGCCACACTTCGCCGCGACGGTACTTCGCGCTTCTCGAAGAACAACCGCTGGGGCACCTTCCCCTCGGTGGCTTTGGGATGGACACTCACCAACGAGCCGTTCATGAAGGAGCAGAAAGTGCTGAGCAATTTCAAACTGCGCGCCAGCTATGGTGTCACCGGACAGCAGGACGGCATCGGCAACTACAACTACTTGCCCGTCTATACGCTGAGCACCAACGGCGCTGAGGCGCTCATGAACGGACGCTACATCTACACCTACCGTCCAGACAGCTTTGTCAGCGACTTGAAATGGGAGACAACGAAGTCTTGGAACTTTGGTCTGGACTTCGGATTCCTCGACGGCAGACTGTCGGGTAGCGTTGACTTCTACACCCGCAAGACTGAGGATCTGCTATCTACTGTGCCATCGGCAGCCGGAACAAACTTCGCCAAGACGATTCTGACCAACGTTGGCAACGTTGACAGCAAGGGTATAGAGGTGACGCTGAACGCCACACCCATCAAGACGAAGGACTGGGAATGGAACCTGAGCTACAACATGACCTGGCAAAGCATGAAGGTGAAGAACCTGAGTCTGGTGCCCGGTTCGAAAGCCACCAACGTGCCTGTTGGTCCCTGGATTGACAGCTACCAGTTCCAGACACTCACCGAGGGCTACCA
>JAEEGI010026166.1_pt1 | contig 11256 bp, 13 predicted proteins | sample 8958751 | NCBI WGS metagenome assembly JAEEGI01 (sample SAMN16246545, study PRJNA631951) | gut metagenome | biome: gut microbiome; feature: rumen; material: KS-attached | host: Bos | place: Iran: Karaj | collected 2018-10 | reverse complement strand
CTATCATCCTCCGCCACGGTTAATACTCCATCCAAAGCGTTATCTATAAGATTATTAAGAACAATCCCCATATCCAGAGCACTGATTCCATTGTCATCAGGGAAAAGAAAATCAGCTTTGAAATCACAGTTTATACCAGCTGCCTGGGCCGCAGCCTCATTTATGACAGCATCCGTAACCGGATTATTTGTCGCATACTGCATAGCTTCTGAGCTTAACTCAATGTCCATTTCCCCAAGGAATTCCTTCGCATCGCCTATCCTGTCTTTTTCCAGAAAGCTCTTAAGGATCATGAGTTTGCCTGCCATGTCATGACGAAGTGTCCTTATACGTTCATGGTACTTTTCAGTGTATTCAATTTTTTTCCTGATAAACTCCTGCTCCTGAAGCTGTTCCTGAAGTCGCAGGTCCTCCTCTTTAAGCTTTCTGTAGCGCTGCCATGTGGCAATTGCAGACATCTCCCCGATAAAAATCAGCACAGCCAGGATTGGCAGGGTAAATCTAAGATCCTGTTTCTCGTCCAGCAATACAAAAACTTCTTTATCAAGCGGCACAACCATAACTTCTACAATTATGTAACAGATAATGTATGACACCGCGGAAAATATAGATAAATATAACGCTTCAGTCCATGACATATCATACTTGACTGTACATATTTTCCTGATAACGTAATATTCCAGAAATAGCAAAACAGCAAAAAATACAACCTGCAAAATCATCAGTATAAACATCCAGTTCCATAGATATTCCACGGCGCCTTCCCTTGAATAATCTATGGATGCGGTAACATAATCAGAAACACTGTTAAAAACGGCAAAGTTTATCAAATGCCATACGTAAAACACGTTTTGCCACAGAAAGAATACAAAAATGATATGCGGTAATACCTTTTGATTATAAAAATAAAACACTGCAATTATAGTCAGAAGGCTTATTATACTGTACAGACCTTTTGTAGAATATGGAATCGCAAACAACACTATCCCTTCGATTGTGATTATCACTGACAATACAATATTCTTTGATCTGCTAAGTGTCTCTTTATTTATAAAAAGATCTGCAAATACTCCAAAGAACAGACCACGGATCAGTATCATAGATACTCCGTAGATTTGTTCCATAATTCTGATATTTTCCTCTGTCATACTTCCTCCTACAATCGTCAGGATATAAACTCCATGTAAGCCTTTATAAAATCAGAGTATTTATATTTTGACATTATAAGTGCATCCCCATTATCAATCTGAACCTCTGATCTGGAGTAGCCTTTAATATGCTTCATATTAACCAGATATCCTCTGTGAACCCTAAAAAAACTGTTCCCCAGTTCATCCTCAAAGTCATTCATCTGCCGGTACACTTCATGCTTTATTCCCGGCAAATGGACAATTGCTTTTCGTCCCGAGCTCTCAATATATAAAATATCCCGAAGCTTTATATTTATTGTCCCTTTACCTGATTGTATGGATATAAACCTGTCTTCCTCATTTTGATATTTTGTCTCGCATATGAGCTGGGCATCCAGTCTCTGAAGTTCCTCAACTGCTCTGTGAAGTTCACTTTCAAATGATGTCTGGGAAACCGGCTTAAGCAGATAATCAAATGCCTTAACACCAAATGCATCTCCCATCCTGTCCGGAATACCTGTAACAAAAATGATAAGTGGTCTTGATGCTCTCATACTTTTGCCACTTGCCTCGACGCGTCTTCCAAGTTCTTTTGCCGTTTCTATTCCGTCATTTTTGCCCATAGCTATATCGAGAAAAACGATATCTATCCCAGCGCCTGCATCTATATCTTTTATGAGCTCATCTCCGCCGGAGTACTCTTTAACATCTGCTATATTTTTAGCCTTGCTTACCCAATCATGAAAAATACTCCTTACAGCCTCTTCATCATCGCAAATTGCTATCCTGTACCTTGTCATACATTACCCTCAATTTTCACTTGGCCAATAACGAAAAAATGCTTAGCACGGACATCCATGTAAGCATTTTCCCTTAATCCCTATATTTATATTATCATCACAGCGCTTTATATTTATATGTTCTTGTCATGAATGGACGGATTATTGTAACGAATGGACATTACAATCTGTTCTTATATCTGACTGTCTACAGTGCTACCCTTAACATCACTTGAAAGGAGGCTCAGCTTATTGAGGATATTTGTAATCTCTGAATTAACAGCATTCTGCGTATCCTCCATGGATGCACCTTCGGAAATAATGGTCTTCTGGGCATCCTCTGCTCCCATGCTGTCAGCTTCGGCACGCTCTCTTCTAGCTATGGCACGTTTAGTATCAGCGCTGGTACGCTGGGTCTCTTCAGCGTGTTCCTTGATGTTCTCTATCATTTCCTGCTGCATTGCCTCTTTTTCAAGCTTCTTTGCTTCTTCCTTCTTCTCTTCTTTCTTCTTTTCGGCAGCCTCTTTGGCCTCTTCCTCGCGCTCTTTCTGCTCTTCATCTACATGCTCAACTGCTTCCTGCGTCAAAAGAGCTATAGCCTCTTCGCCCGCTGCTTCCATAATATCTTCAGCTTCATCCTGAGCTTTCAGCAGATAAGTTTCCATTCTTCTGGCCAGCCTTACCGGCACCTGCTACAGATGATTCATTATTCTGATTTTGAAATGGATTAATCTGCACATCCAGATTTTGCTGTATTTTCATGCTATACCTCCATCAGACTGAAACATCAATTGAAGGGCCATCTGAAGCCGGTGCGGGTGACATCGCCGGCATGGATACATTTGCCATCTGCGAAACAGGACTGCTAACTGATACAGGAACCGATTGTCCACCGCCCATACCGGGTGTCCTGCCTGCCTTTCCTAGCTCATGCTTGATCATATCCTTAAGATATTCCATATTTGCTTTTGCAATAGCTTTGTTTTCCGAAGCCCTGTGCTTCCGCTTAAGGTCCTCAAAGTCCTCTTTACTCATATGAGGATCAACGACTTCCATGTTCTCTAGCATCTCCATGGCTTCTTCAAGTTCTTTAAGCTCTTCCTCGCCAAATTCGGAGATCATCTTGTTGAGGTCAGCCATCATTTCATCCGAAACAGCTGCTCCGCTCTCTTCTAGCTGAGCCAGTGCTTCTTCCAGCATTTCCTCACGCTCATCAAAGATCTCATCTTCTTTCTCAGTGATTTTTTCTTCTTCTGCCTGTGTTATTGCACTCTGGATGCCCTGCGTGGCATCTTCCTGTTTATCAAAGCGTTCATCCATCTTCTGAGTACGGGCTACCATTTCCTCCAACTCCAGATGATGTTTCTTTTTCCTTGCTACCATTTCCATGCGCTTTGCATGGGTCAGTGCCAGCTGCAGCTCTTCCGGATCACCATCCCCCGCAGAAATCTTTCTCTTTATCTGCGACACAGCTCTTTTTGCTGCCAGTACTGCCTGTCCGGCACTGTTTGATGTCTTGGCGCTCTGGATCTTGGATGCGACTTCCTTATAATTGTAATTCGAAGTAGCCGCTGTCTCTTCTTCTGCTGCATCAGGAGAACCGGACGCCTCCAGGAAATCATTTACTTTTTTATTATTCTGATTCTGCGAAGAATCCTGCTTCAGCGTGCGGATCATCTGGCGCATCTGCTGTGATAATCCATTTCTGTCATCAGCAGCTCTGTCTGTTATCTTGTCAAAACTTGAAGCCATCGGATTTGCGGGTGCTTTCCCCATGACTGTATTCTTCATGGCTCCGCCCTGCTGCTGGGCATAGAGATTCCCCTGGGCATTCTTCATGTACGGTGAATAATATAGGTTATTCGTATTAAATGAAATATTCATACCGCACCCCGCTTCTTACCATCAGCCTCTGAAATCTATCTTTGTTCCTACCATTTTCTCTGATTCTGTCATAACCTTTTCGGATGCATTATTGTATGAGTATGTCTGTACCTTGGAAAGAAGATCATCAAGAGAATCCGCTTCGAATGTTACATATTCCTCATTATCTGTGATCTCAGTTTCTTCTTTATCAGTATCTGTTTTCTCTGCCTTTTTGTCCCTGGCTTTCTGGATCCGTTCTTCCTGGGCTTTTTTCTCTGCTTTTCTCTTTTCCTGAAGCTTTGCAGCCTTCTTCTCTGCTGCTTTCTTCTCGGTGCGCTTCTTCTGAAGGTCAGAAGTCTTATTTACTGTAGCAAAAAAATTCTCTTTTCCATTGGAATCAACGCTCATTCCAAAGTTCTTTACACTGGCACCGCTGCTTGTAAGCCCCATCTTGGCCTGCATCATCTTAGCCTGGGATGTGGCAATGATTCCTTCATATTTCTTGCGGAAATTCTCGTCAGTTGCCATCCGTTCTAGTTTTTCTTCATCAATAAGGACAACCATCTTGTTGGCATTGCCATAGGACGCAGCATTCTGTTGAACCTGCGCCTTCATGTCTTTGCTGACTGTTATGAACTCCATGTTGTGGAATTTGGATTTGAGCTTCCCAAGATAGTCTTTTGCCTTATCAGAAAGCTGGACATCACCAATAGTAGTGCCATATTCAGTTGCTTTTGGCACCAGTGAGCTCTTGGTATCTATAGGATTCCATGGTTTTGTTTCAACTTTTGATGACTGAGAAGCTTTGGCTGAAGCAGCCTGATTAGTCCCACCTGTATTTGAAGTCTTAGATGCTCCTGTTTTCTCGTTATAGATACTCTGATTTGTTTGCTGATATGCGGAAATACCATTAATTCCTGCCATACTCATCTACCTCCTTGTAAAAAGCCGACATCCGTTTCATTCATATATATCTAAAAACGCATAGTAAGACACTTATCCATTTCTTATATATTTTTTATCGTCTTAACTTCTGCCGAAATACACCCTGAATTTATTAAAAAATTATAAAAAAGGCACTCTCGTTTTGAGAATGCCTCAAGTCCGATTTTACTAAAGTTGCTCCATTGGGGCATGTTGCCATGCCCCAATACAACAATTATATAGTGGTTTACAGGATTCTCTCTCCAAACTTCACTTTACGATATATCTTATAGATAATAACTACAGGAAGTGAACATACCACATAAACGGTAGAACCTCCACCAAGAAGAGCCATAAAGGCAATGATCATATAGATTGGAATATTACTCATCTTTGCTACGCTCCTCTTTTTTCTCTTCTGTATCTTCCGGTGCCTTGATTTCATTTATGGCAACCCAAATAAGAGCACCGACCATAAGGACCGTGCATAGTATAACTATTGCATTCGCAACCATTTTTATCTCCTTCTCTGCTTCATATCTGCAGTTCAATGTATTTTATTCAGTTGTATAGTTGGAAGATAAAAAAGATTATTTAGCCCCATCCTGATTTTGGATATAGCAGATTATTCTACGTCTGGACAAGATGATATCCGTCCACGGAAAGATTGAGGGCAGAACCGCTGTAAACAGAGCTCCCTCAGACATTAGAATGCATAAAATGAGAGTAAGTATGACAATTCTCTTAGTGCCAGAAGTTTTTTCAAGCTTCTTTATTACTTCACTCATAGCCTTAACGTCTCTTACTTCTGCCGCAGATAAAATAAACGAATCATTGGCTCTAATAAGAGCACTGCCTCTCAGAGGAATGCTATGAGTTGAATCATCTGCTGTACACCGAAAGCCATAATTATCAGATAGTTCTATGGATTCCCGGGCACCAAAAAACAGACCATCAATAATGACAGTCAGCATTATCAGAAGCAATATGATATTCTTAATTGCTGCATGCTTTTTCAAATTTGGCACCTCACCCGACCACGTGAGACAATTTTATCATAAAAAACACACATGGTCACAGAACGATCATGTGTGTCACTAACTTCAAGTATTTTTGTAAAGTACATACAAAGAAGCATGTGTTACTATACCAAACACATGCTTCTATGATATCACATCACCCAATTCTTGTTATTCACATATTTTTACTCTATATGCATATGACCCCAGAATCCCCATGGCACTTATGTAATCAGGTTCGTTTTCTTCAACGAATGTATACATATCGGCGCTTTCTTTAGTAGATAAAACAGTTTTTTTCAACTCTTTTACATCATCGTCATAACCGACCACAAAAATATTATCATTCTTTGATGACTCTGTCCCGCCACCTGGTCCAGTAACAGTATAGTTCTCTACATCACCGTTTTCATCAACTTCTATCAGGTAGTCGCACTTTTGATGCGCCACATCCATCTCCCAAGCTGAGCCCCCAAAACTAATTCCTACCGCCTTATCATATTTATCATAATTATTCTTCCAGTTGCTCACTTTCCTCATTATTTGTTCTGCAAATTCACTATCTTCATCCATTTTCTGTTTCAAGCTTTCAGGCATAAGAATTGTTATCTTCGAATCGCCAATACTTTTTGCTCCGTTCTGTGAATAGCTTGACCATTCCGAAATGTCAGGTCCTTTTGCCTTCCAGTCGTTAAGACAGTCTGCGGTAGTTGCTTCTTCAAAATACTTCCAAAATGGAAAATCATTTCTTTCCCAATTTTGCTTTGAAATATTGCAATTTCCTGCTTTAATCTGTACGTCATATCCACTTAATCCTGAGACATAACCAATATCCATCTTACGCCCTCACAAATTATCTAAAAAGCAAAAGCGCATTGTACCAATGCTCTCAATCCATTGAAACAATACGCTCCTGTAGTTATTATATCGACAACGTTTCACAATTATTTAATTCTTGATAAACGTTGATTTTAAAATCAGCTGATTGTCGAATGCTGCCTTCTATATGCATCATTATTCTTCAATGTCAGCTCCATGTTGACCTGATCAAGCTGCATCTGCAATTCCTGGCGTTTTATTTCATCAGCTGTTAATAATTCCTGCTCCAGTTTAGCTTTCTTTTCTTTCAGCTTCTCCAGTTCTCTGTCAACCATATCTGTATTGATAGTTGTTGTTTCGGATTTAGCTTCTTTGGACTTTTGCAAGGCAGCCATCCCCTCATTTGAGATGTGCAGGGCATCTTCCTGCTTCTGCTGTTTCCTGGCTGCAACAAACGCTGCTGCTCCTTCTTTATCACCTTCAGCAATATATTTCCCTTCTGATTTTACCTTATCGATCATAGCCTTTGCCGTAGGCTGGCTTGTAAGATTATCAAGTTCTGCTTTTGTTAAATTTGTGAGTATACGCATATCTGCACCTCCGCCAATTAAGGACACTTACCCTTATCTTATCTATCGGCAACATCTGTCAGTAACTTTATAGATCTTTCTTTCCCCTGGCATGACATTTCTTTAAACCCGCGTAAATTAACGTATCCATCTCTGCAATTTATAGAAATTTCATTAGTAGCATTATCTTTTCAAGCCATTTCATTCTCCTCCATGAAGACAAAGCTTTTACTTATTTTCTTTCTCCAATCATGTATCCTTGATAAAGATATACAATATATCTTCATCCGCATCGTATAAAGCTACTGTACAGTTTATTGAAGCTCTATTCCACAGTTCACTCTCATCATAAGGATCAGCAGCATCAGTGTGGCGATCATAGAAATAATAATAACCATTAGAAATTTCCGGAATAGCCTCAGCGCACTCATCCCCGATGGAATTATTGATCAAATTAGAAACCTCTTCAGAAAGAGGAATACTTTTCCAGTATTCAGATTCTTCCATTTCCGGTTCCATTGAGCTATCAGTAAACTGATAACTGTACAGGCTGCTTCCGTCTCCATGAAAACCACTGTGAGTGTCCTTAGAAGAAATCTTATCTCCCCAGATTACATTTATTCCACCTTTTTCATATAACCAGCTAAGAGCTTTGTCTTCTTTGCTCTTTGATGCCAGAAATATTGATGTTGGTCCATCAGCACCACCAATTATATCTAAATTATCATCCTTCTTGGCACCACATCCAATAGCTGCTATGGCTATAAATAACGTTAGCGCCGCTATTACAGTTCTTTTCATAAGACCCTCCAACAAAAACACATAAGAATATTATATACCTTTACCCCCGGGAAAAAAGCGGAATATTGTCATTTCACATAGCCTAACGAAAAAGAGCACTCCGCTTAAGGAATGCCCTTTAAGAATTCTCAATTTTTCATGATTTCAATATTTCCGAGCTTTAATCTTCCGCGTATGCCTATATCTACATGGCCCGAATAAGCTTCTTTGTATTTATAAATGCTCATGATTATTCCAAGAAAAGCATATGAGATAATCAGGTTGCTACCACCAGCTGAAATAAATGGAAAAAATGATGAAAAATATGGAGTTATTCCAAATCCGGCACACATATTGGCAATGGCATTTACCGTCAATGCCATCATACAGCCGCTTCCCATCACAACTCCCAATTGGTTCTTGGCTTTCGATGAGATGACAAACCCTGCTACTATAACTGCGGCAACTACTGTAATTACAGCTATTAACATGACAACTCCCCAGGTTGTCAATATATAAGTTAAAATATAATAGCTGTCCGGATTAGGCAACACACCAATTATTTCCGAAGATGCTTTTCCAGACTGGCTCACTGATTTAGTAATATCGCGAACCATTTTTATTGTATAATATGCCTCCGAGTCAGTATTCATCATAACTTGGATTCTAGCCATCTGATATTCAGCCAACAATCCAAGCTTATACATAAACACAAAGGTAGCTGCCGGTATCACTGTAAAGAAAGCCCACATTGAAGCAATAGCAGGAATCTTAGGTACTTTTATCCAGTCCTTAACAATAGCTATTGTAAGCTGTGCAAGCATACTGATTACCATTACTACAGCAGGCATTTTCTGAAACTTCATAAATACTATTCCGCAAGGAATAATGATCCATAGAAGGGATTTTATCAATGCTCCAAATCCTTCGCCCCTATATTTATAAATGATTCCTGCATATGCCGGAACCATTAACAGCATAAGCGATGATGCTAATATGGCTTCGTGTCCAATAACTACCAACGTATCATTTATTGCTAACATAAACAGTGCTAATAACACCACTACTATCAATTTGGAATATTTGGCAATGTTTGTATAGTCGATCAAGTAAAAAAGCACCATTGTTATAACGCCAAATACCGTATACAGAATATACTTGTCGCTTCCGCTTACAAAGATTTCTTTTCCAATTGATACAGCATCTTTTGTTATAAGAATATGTATTATGGAGCCAAGTATTCCAACTATAATGGCCGCTACAATCATACTCCATGCCATCTGCGGTTTATGAATCCTATCCATTGAAATCCCTACTTCAACCGGATCTCCCATGTCAGCAACAGCAGCCTTTTCAGCAGCTTCTCTATTCATACCAGATGCCATATTGTCTTCAATCTGTTCTTCGATATGTGCCCTTAGCTCATCTTCAATCCCCTTATGAGCTTTCTTAAATCGTACCTGCTCTAAGAGCTTCTTGATGTACTCCTCCATTGTCACACCTCCAATGCCAAAACATTTGCTATTGCGCCTGAATACTCATTCCACTCTTCTGTTTTGCTTTTGAGGAGTTTTTTTCCTTCTTTAGTAATGCTGTAATATTTTCTTGTCTTCCCCAAAAACTCCTGCTCGTATACCTTGAGCATTCCCTTTTCTTCCAGTCCGTGAAGAAGTGGATAAAGAGTCCCTGCCTTGAGTTCAAAAACGTTCTGGGACTTCTTTCTGAGGGTATCGATCATTTCATATCCATACATGTCTTTCTCTGATAAAAGCTTGAGTATCAGCATTGTCATACTTCCTGTTAAAAGAGATTTATCAACAGCCATCGTGTCCTCCTTGTATAGATTGTCTATATATTGCTTATCTATATAGTATATCGACATCCTATACATGTCAATAAAAAAATGGAGCCCCACTTCTAGGCAGTGCTCCCATAGTTTCTTTATTCATTGCTGCGCTTTTCTATTGTCTGCGGTATCCTGAACAGCCCTTGGCAGCCAATCCTCTCTGCCATAATCAAGCAGAATTAGTAGCTCTTACGCATTATTCAACATCCACGACTATATGTGCCACTTCATCAAGATTTTGCATTCTTTCAAATCCTTCTTTATTATCTGCACACACAAAGCCATAGACATAAAGTCCGTTTGCTTCAATATGCTTCTTATATGATCTAAGTGTATCCGGATCAGCATTGCCATCAGGTATCATATAGATTATTTGTGGATTATCTATAAGGTAATCAAGCATACTTGTAACATGCTCAAAAGTAACGTCATACTCAGATGCGCCATCTCTTATAGCCTGCCATGTATCCCAGGCACTCAGATTTGGATATTTCTCCTGATCATAATTCACTCTCATATATGAATCTACTCCAAAGCCAATGCATGGCTCATTCGTATAAGCGTTATGCTCTATCCCGCTATACATTAGTGGCAGATTTTCCGGATCCCCACCCTGAACATAAGTTGATATGGCACACCAGTCTGGATAAATATTATTTTGCTCGCACCATTTTACGAAATCATCATATCTCATAGATTTCGTCATTGTTACAGATGCCTGATATACATGGTACTCATCTAAGTATGAGATAATATCGGGCTCATAGTCGAAACTACCCTTGGGGCTTGTTAAAAGGCATGTGCTCTGCCCATTCTCATCTGAAGTGAATGCCAGCTTTATCGTTCTGTTTAGTATATCAGGATAGTATAAATGCAAGTCTCCCTTTTCCAGTGTTCCTGCATAACTGTTTTCCATTCTATAAAGAGATATATAATATTTTCCGTATCCCCTGCTTACTGCATCACAGTTCCATATATTTCTCGTCGGAAGAAACAGTTCTGAGTATGTCGCAACATCCACAGTCAGCCTGTTACTTTTTTCAAATCCGCTTCCTATCTCTTCAGTCGGATTATAATACTGTCCATCTACAATCTTGGGAAGTGCAAACATGACAAAACCGACAATCGCCAGAGTTACCAATGCGGTGGTTATTCCGACTTTTATAAATGCTCTACGGATCCTTGAGTTTATTAGTTTAGCGAAATCATCTGCCTCACTTGATGGCTTCATTTCTTTATTATCTTCTGGAATGGCATCACTATCTGCAATATCATCCAACCCAGGAATCTCAGAGTTTTCAAAAAGAAAATCACTTATGGCATCCTGTTTCTCAATATCCGCCTCGATCTCTTTTTTCTTTTCCTCATCCAGGGTTCCGTTCTTGTATTCCTGTAACAGATCTCGATACTTCATACCCCTTTTTCCTCCATATAGTCTTTTAAGAGTTTCTTGCCTCTGTGCGCCTGCACCCTTACATTTTCAGTTGTCATATGCAGCATGGCAGCTATTTCTTTCTGTGAAAA
>JAEEGI010026164.1_pt1 | contig 11256 bp, 6 predicted proteins | sample 8958751 | NCBI WGS metagenome assembly JAEEGI01 (sample SAMN16246545, study PRJNA631951) | gut metagenome | biome: gut microbiome; feature: rumen; material: KS-attached | host: Bos | place: Iran: Karaj | collected 2018-10 | reverse complement strand
TTTGGAATGGGGAGGAAAAAACATTATGAAGTTTTGCAGAGGGAACTTTGCCGCTTCCTCAAGATGAGACGAATGAATGACATCACTGTCAAGGAATTCGACGCCTCGATATTGCAAAAATTCTCCACATGGCTCCGGGATGAATGGCTATTTGTCGAAAAATATCCAAAACTCTATAAGAGTTTGGATGATAGACGCATACCCAGTGAGCCCAGAAGCGGCAACACCATTGCAGCCAAAATGAAGCTATTGAGGAGCTTCTTCAGGGCTCAGGAGTTTATTGGCGAAGTGGCGAAAACGCCCTTCAATATGATGGATGGTAGCCGTCGTAAGGCAATGATGCGTGAAAAGTATGATACACCAGTGTCACTTACCAAAGAGGAGCTGAAGAAGATCATCGGGGCGGATGTTCCTCAGTTGATGTCAGAGGTACGCGACATCTTCGTCCTGCATTGTTACATTGGTTGCAGGGTGAATGACCTGAAGATGATGACGTGGGATAACGTGGCCGTGGCAGATGGTGTGCCTTACATCCATTATATGCCACAAAAGACAGCACTCCAGCAGGAAGATGAATTGGCTACGCCATTGATGCAGACTGCCTTGGAGATTCTGAAAAAATATGATTTCAAGTTCCCCCTCTTGAGAAACCTCTGGGGTAAAGACGGCTACAACCATAAAATTAAGAAGTTGCTGGAACATTGCGATGTCAATCGAAAAAGTCCTGTTCGAGACATTGAGACTGGGATGACCAAATATGTGCACATCTATGAACTGGCATCCACCAAACTGGCAAGAAAGTCTTTTGTCAACCTGATGGCCTCATGCCAGGTGGATTTGTATGCTGCTGGACTTCACAAGCGCGGCAGCGATGCAGTGGAGAGGTATGCGCATATAGACTTAAAAGAGCGTTTTCGGCTTATGTGTTTCGCCTTTGGCGAACCCGTGTATGAGGTGGATGACAATTTGGCCATTATCGAGCGAGAAACAGTCGACAAAGTGCAATCGTTCCTTGACGGGCTGAATGGTGACGAGATGGTAAGGCTTTTGCAAATGCTAAAGAAAAAGAAGCCAGACTAAAAGAGTGGCAATATGATATAGTTGACGTTGTGTTGAAGTCTATAAGACTCATAATCTGGTGGTCGTAGACTTAAGCCTTATCTGGTTCGCTCTGAAAATCAAGCACTTATAAGTACAAATATTTTACAAGTGCATTATTAGTTCGCAAAACATTCTTCACTATAATCCAGTAATATCATTAATACCAGTAAACTCTTTTCTCATTAGGCGAAAACAACTATTGGCATTTCTGTTTTTATCGCTTTGTTTATCCACTATTATCCAACGACCTTCTTCTCTGCCACCTTCACGGACTATAATTCTTTGTTCTTGAAGATACTCTATGCCTCGCTTGATGGTTCTTGTCGTAACACCAGTCTTTAGTGACATTTCGTTTGTTGTCACAAAAGCATCTTCTTCTATCAGTTGCAGAATAAACTTCTGTCTTTCAGACAGCTGTTTAGTGACATCTTTGGTGCCACCTTGAGTGCCACCTTTGGTGTCACCTTGAGTATCACCTTGAGTATTACCTTGAGTATCACCTTGAGTATCACTCTTTGTAGGTCTTATAAAAGTGACTACAACAAAACACTGTGGATTGACCATGTTGGTGACGTAACGCCTCGTTTCTAACAAGCCCCCATGATGCGTTTCACGCCCGAGCCCCGGTTCTCTATATAAGTTGTGCTATACAGAACATTGGCAATAAGCGGATTGTATGGATATGATATGTGAGGGTTGTGGATGTCCTCCGGCATGATCTGTGGGGGCAAGATACCAGGATTCTCGATCTCAATGCGGTCATCGTAGATGGCGATACCTATTGTCAGATTATACCGCTCATATTGACGATGACAAAGTGCATTCAATACGGCTTCATGGTATCATGCCTCTCCCGTCAAGCAGCGGAGCCAACGTGTCAAATACGAAGCTAGGAGGGATCGCCACCCGGGCGTTTCTCTCCTTACCGCTGACAAAAAGCCTCGGAACGCGATTGCTCCGAGGCCATGACAAAATTAAAAAATCATTCCGTTGCTACGGGAATGAGGTATCCTATTGATCAAACACACTCGGAATATCCTCTGCAACTCCAGCGGGACAGATGTAATAATGCTCGTATAAAGGAACATCTTTATAATGATGTAGGAGATTATACTCCGCAACCTCACGTGATTTGAATGTCGCACAACAATAGTCGTGACCATCTGCTTCTACGCATCTAATTTCGTATTCCTGATCATTTTTCATATTTCGCACAATTCTGAAGTTCCGCCAAGCGGTTTTCAAGTTCTTTTTTCTCTTTATTGGCTTCACTCAACAGCTGCTGACATTCTTCATGCTGCTGGATAACATCTTTCAGTCTGCTACTAAGAATTTCATGTTTTGCTTCAAGCCCCTCTATTTTTTTGTCTCTTGATTCAACGGACTGACGGAGCACCTCGACTTGCTCTTCAAGTTTAGCTATTTGAGCCTCAAGTTCTAATTTGATTGATGGGGCATTTTGCTCCTCTTGGAGTTGGTCGATACGTCTTTTGCAATCCTCCAATTCTTTTTTGAGTGCTCTTCTCTCTATCTTGAGACCATCGACTTCTAGCTTGCTATCCTCGAGAGTTTTCTTGAGGTCTTTTGTAGCCTTGGTCAAACGGCCTGATTTGCCTTCAAGTTTAGCATTTTCTGACGTGAGCTGTTTCTTCAGTTTCAGGAAACTCTCGATGTCGCCTTTGAGCCCTGCTATCTGCTTTTCCTTTTTTGCGGTATCGGCCTGTTGGCTTTCAAGCATGGATTTGACCTCAGCCAATTCGGCTTCTCTCTGTTTGATAGTTATCTCAAGCTCCTTGATAAGGGCTTCGAGATCGTCCTTATTGGATTGTAAGATCGCTTTTTCACCCTCTAAAGAATCAAGGGTATGTTGCTTAGCCTCATGGTCTTGTTTCAATTGATCTATTTCCCTAACAGCAGAAGATAGATCAGCTTTTGATGCTTCAATCTGCTGTAGCAGGTCGGTAATTTGAGTTTCTTTAGCCGCTACTGCGGCATCAAGTTGGGTTTTATGCTTATTGGCTGCATCGAGCAAGGCATATGAGGCGCGTTGATCACTCGCTAAGTCATCGATATCGATTTTGAAGAGTTTCTTCAAAATCCATCTGCCTAAAGCACTATGTTCTGAAGCTGTTGGCATTTTTCTTTATTTCAATTTATCGAAGTTATCGTTGCGGTCAGGATGGAAGAAATGCATGTATTCATCGATAGTGATACCTACTTCGGCGGTAGCATCCTCGATGGATTTCTTTATGATTTGGAAAGCGAATTTGGCTTGCCAATATTTGCCTTCTTCTGGGTCGTCAATCAAGAGATCCCATGCGGTGCCCTCGTCGCCGTTGTACGGATGTATGATTTCTCTTGCAGCGGAATGCTTTGCCACCTGCTTGAGGTGGTCGCCTTTGCGGCCACGATCAAGATTGTGGTCAAGGTCATTGCACTTCACATTGATGGCAATGGGGTTGTGTGACCGGGCTATGCGTTCCACATAATCCATATAATTGGAGCCGTTCTTGTGAGTGAGCAGGCGCAGCGCGTCAACGACCTCTTGAGAGATACCTGCAGCCAGCAGGTCTTCAAACGTGTAGTCAGTGTCTTCGACCACATCGTGAAGCATACCAGCGACAATCTCGTTCTCATTGTTTCCTTTCATAGCGACAGTGAGCGGGTGCAATATCACGGGTTTGCCATCAAGGTCACGCTGCCCCTTGTGCGCTTTCAGCGCAATTTCCAGTGCAATCTCTATCTGCGACAATGGCAGTTTATTATCGGATTCATTCATAGGCTAATAGTTCTCATAGATTAAACGTCGATACCATTGAGGAGGATGAAGTTTTTGAGCAAGTTGTGAATCTCATACATGACATCAATGGGTGACAGGATTTGACCTGTTTTTTGCTCAAAGTAGGCTTTTGCCTTCTCTCGATCAACCGATTGCTCCAGACGGGAGAATCTGCCGAACTCGTCAAGGTTTTGCTCGGTGATTTGCTGGTCAAGCATTGACTTCAACAAATCCTTATCGAGATCAAGAACCTCAACCAGCCTGTTAATTCTCTGGTCTTTCTCGGTAGTCATATAGTCTGTGATGTAGTCGCGGAATGTCTTGCCTTGCTCCAAGATGATACTTCCGCTTTGGACATCATGGACGAAAATCTCAGCATATTTTTGTTCAGCTTGTGGAAGCAGTGCAAACGAAGCGGATAATTCCGTTAAGAGTTGCGTGAGTTCTTCTTCCGATACGTTGGGCTGACCGAGTGCATTGACGTATCGCTGGAAGTTGCGGTTCATAAAGTCGGCATCGATCTTCCCGGTGTCAATCTCGGTGATATGCGGGTCAATATCAAACGGCAGGTCACCGCCGCCAGTTGTGCCGCCTTCATCACCGCCGTCCCTAGAGAACAGCTCCTTGTAACGCTGAACAAGCATATTGTACTGTTGTTCAGTGTGGTTGACTGTGATAGTGCCGCCATCGGGCGTTTTGTAGGTACTGGTGTTCCAGAAAAAGCCCTGTACTTTTGCGGCTTCAAGGTACCTGTTGTAGTCTCGGAAAAGTACAGCGAAGCGGCCTTTCAGTTCCACTTCCTCGGGAAGTCTGGAGAAGTCATTGATACCCACGTTGGCATAGAGTGTTGCAATTTCAGTAAACTTCTGATTCATGCCACCAATATTCTCATGCAGCTTACTTGCAAACAACTGCAGAGGCTCGCCCTTGGAGTATAGTGCCACAGCTGTATCGATGTTTCGCTCCATAGTGTGAGGGCGATAATAGTACTTGATGGTTCCAAAAGGCTTCTCAGGACCAAACAATCGGTTTGTTCTTGAGAAGGCTTGGATCAAGTCCTCATAGTCAAGCATCTTGTCAATGTACAAGGTATTGACCCATTTAGAATCAAATCCTGTGAGCATCTGCGAAACGACGATAAGCAGATCAAGTCGCTGGTTGCGCTTGTTCTCCTGCTCGATACCGATATATGGCCGTTTGTGCGCCAGACGGGCAGACAGGTCTTTCTTGAACTTGGGGTGGGTGGGTACCGTGAAGCTTTGACCATATAGATTGTTGTAGTCAGTGATGATCTCAACAAGTCCATCCTCTTTGTACAACACACCATCAGGGTTGTCGTTGGGCAGAGAGGGATCAAACAACGCTGTCACTTTAATCTCTGGCGCACGATTTTTGAAGATGCGGTAATAGTTTATCGCTTCTGGAATGCTGCGTGTAGCGAAAATAGCATGGAACTTACCGTTTTGGCTAAGCACCTGCCAGCCTTCTTTTATGTCATCAACTACAGCGTTGTAATAGTCGCTCGTTTCATATTGTTCTCTGGGCACATAATCCTCTATGCCTTTTATATAAGTGCCATCATCTTGCTTGTGGCCAGCCATTGGCATCTGCATGAAGTCATTGAACTTTGCATGCATACGCTCATCAGCCATAATCTCCTCGATAGTATTTGCGCCGATTTCGCGTTTCGCCACTTCCTCACGCAGGTTCCTGTCCTTGTAGATCAATATCTTGTAGGGGTCAAAGCCAAGCACGTTCTTGTCTCGAATACCGTCTGAAATGCGATAAGCATGCAGCTCGTCACCAAAGATATCGCTAGTTGTGCTGTTCTTACGGTTGTTCTCGTCCTTGATGGGCGTGCCAGTGAAGCCGAAGAACATGGCCATCGGGAATTTGGCTTTGATGGCACTGAAAGAGTCACCGAATGTTGAGCGGTGGCACTCATCAACGATGAAGACAATTCGTTTCCGATTGATCTTATCCAGATCGGCTTGGCGTATGCCGCCGTCGGCAATGATGCCGAGTTTCTGAATGCTCGAAACAATCAGTGTGTCACTGACATCTGGCGATTTGAGTTTGCCAATCAGTACATCGGTGTTCTCGGTCTCTTGTATCGCTTCATCCTCTGGAGAGAAGTTGCGGTACTCACGAGCCGACTGTGTACCAAGTTCAATACGGTCAATGACGAAAACCACCTTGTCGGCATTGCCACTGTCAGCAATGAGCTGGGCTGCCTTGAAGCTTGACATGGTTTTACCAGAGCCGGTTGTGTGCCACACATAACCGCCTAATTGGTTGTCCGTGGTGTGCCAGTCTGTTCGCTTTGCTACACGGTCAACAATGCGGTTAACCGCGTGGTACTGGTAACTACGCAGCACCTTGAGCACACCGTCGGTGCGGTCAGCAATGGTATAGTAACCGATTAGCTGGTGCGCCATCGGGATGAACAGCAGGTTAGAAGCAATGTCTTTCCAGTTATTGATGGGATTATTGTAGAAGTCTGCCCAATGGAAATAGAAATCTTTGTTGAACTTGCCATCGGGTCCAGGATTGGCAAAATACACCGTTTCCTCTGGATTCATGGCCACAAAGATTTGGATTAGCTGAAATAGACCCGAGAAGATGCCCTCACGGGAATATTTCTCAATCTGGTTATATGCCTGACTCAGAGGGATGCCGCTCTTCTTGAGTTCGATATGAATCATCGGCATTCCGTTGATTAGTAAAGTGAGGTCGCCGCGCCTGGTATTCAGAATGGGCGAGCGAGAAGCGAACTTGGGCTGTTTAGCGATTTGGTAGCGGGTTTGTCCGGCAGCTATCTCGCGAGGGTCAAATATCTTTAGCGTTACCTCTTTGCCGTAATGCAAAGTGTCGGCCTGGTTGTCACGACGTACACTCACGGTTTTACCATTGATAAAGCCGTTGAGTTGTTGCGGAGTGCGCAACGTTGAAATTTGGTCGAGTAACTGTTGCATTTCTCCTTGTGTGAGCCGAGCACTATTAAGTCGGTCAATAGTGTTATTCATTTCATAGAGAATGTTTGCCCAATTTTCGAGCAAATCCTTCTCTGTGGGATAGCGCAGTAGTTCTGGTTCCCAACCTTTTGTGTTAAGAACTCTGATTAAAGCGTCCTCAAATTCGGCTTCGTTGTTAAAAGGAGTTGTTGGCATAATAATAGTTTTTTATGCAAACATCTTGTCCATACATGCTTGCTTGATGTTTCTTAATTTTAGTATCTGCATTTGCGCATTTGCGATGGTCTCGTCCTGCTGACGAAAGAAGTCACCGATTTTGCGCTGCTCGTCGAATTGAGGAACTAGTATCTGTGTATTTAATATATTATTGTTATACAGCCTTTTTAGAGTACTGCCCTCAACACTTGTCCACTTTACGATTGAATAAAGAACTTTAAGGAAAGGATTATACAGCTTGCCAGAATGGTTGAGCCAAACAATGTTTGAATCCTGGAAATATTGTTCTTCTCCCGTAAACTCTACAGTTCTACCTAAAGTTCCAGCAGCCGATATAAGTATATCTCCTTTTCGGGGATATGAATAGTTGTGGCTTAATGATAAGAATAAATCTCTTGATATGTATGCGTCTGGAGATCCACCAAATGTTCCAATTTTAAAGAATGGAACGTCTCCTTTGGTTGTTGTTTGGTGCTTCATTACACGTTTACACATGCAAATATACCCATAGTCACCGAACGCAGCTTGGCGCCATGGCTCGGTGAAACCATGGAAGCGGATGGCAGGTGTGTTGGGGATTTCGGACAACACAAATTCGCTATTCTTATTTAATATACTGTAAATCAACGATTTACCCCCCCCATTTAATTTTTCTTGATTGTCGCCTGGGAACATGCCATCAAGCAACGCCAGTTTCAACTGACGCAGCTTCTCCAGTTCTTGTTCCTTGGCGTTAATCAATTCGTCAAACTGCTCGAAAAACTTACCAATCTTTTCTTGTTCCTTTATCTCGGGCAATAAAATATCTAGTTCTGCAATGTCATCATTATGTAAATGAACAACAGATATACCTTGCGCTTTATTTACCAATTTATTATGGCTTCGTCCATGAGTAAATTCAAGTGCAAGGAACGAAGGGTTAATGTTCTCATTTGGAGTTATGATATTCAAATCACCACCGAGTATAATACCTGGTGCTAGAATTGCTGTTGCCCTAGCTATGTCTTCTGCTGTTTCTCCTGAAGCTGGAACAACTACTTCATGACCACTGCTTACTACAGACCAATCCTGAATATTTGCAAAAGAATTAGTAGAGTTAATATTAGTTTTATAATCAGTATATAGACTACCATACAAAAGAAGTGGAGTACCATGTGGTAAAACACTTGATTTTGAGTAACCACGGCCTTTTGAGAACGAAACGTTGCCAGTAATGTTGATTTGTTCCCACTCGTCATTAAATCCATGGAATCTTATGCCTGGTTTATTCTTTGCCATATCAGATAACATTAAGGGTTTGACGGAAAGCTTCAAGACCAAGATTGTCAGCCGCAGATCCTTGAAGTTCACCAATGAGTGAATGTAAGCGAGTTTCTGCTTTGGCAACACGGTTTGCAATGTCTTGATAGGTGGTTGCATATTTTGCAACAAGATGTTTCAACTTGTCTGCAAGTTCAGTTGTCACCTCACTAGGCATACGGTTCAGAGAGGCGAGAAGTGGTGCAATCCACTTGATGCGTAGGAGTTCAATTGCCGTGCCATCATTTATATCGTGGATTTTGGCAATAGTTTCTGCATCAAGATGTTTATACAATGATTTCAGTTTCTCATTGATAGCCTTTTCTTCGGCCATTAAGATGGAAACTTGTTGAACTTTATACTCTAGACTATCTTCTTCAAAAACAAATTGCGATTGATAGTGAGCAATTAGTTTATTGATTTGTCCTTTAGGATAAGTGCCTGTATTGTCGGTTTCGATCAAGTGCCAATCCAATTCAGGATGCTCTTCGATAAATTGCAGTTTTTCTTTCTTCTTTGAAGGATAAGATTGAAGCAATTCAATCTCCCTACAGGTTATTGCATTGGTGATTCTTCTCAATTCCTTTGCCACTTCGGCAGCGACAAACTTGGTGTTGTCATTGTTGAGAATGGCCTTGTCCCTTTGTTCCGGGGTCATGGATTCAATGATTTGAGAATATTGCTCAGCAATCTCGGCAAGGCGATTCTCTTTTTTAGTGATTTCGTCAAGCAGTTCAGGAAGCAGCTCACGCTGCACCAGGCCGAACGGTAGTACATGACCTTCCCATCCGTCTTGAACTTCTTGGTTGTTCTTGATTACCATGTGAGGATCTATCTGACGAACTACTTCAAAACCCTCGGTCTGGAGTATCTCAAGGTCGGTATCGATGAGAAGCCAGTCTTGACTAAAGAACTGGAAAGCCTGATAGCGGTCGATGAGTGGCAGTTTGTCAATCCTATCAAACAGTTCATTGCTGATATCATTTCGTGTTTGTTGAGGATTGAGCGATAACATCGGCTTGATGAGCGTTTCATCAAGGAATTTGTCGAAATCGCCGAAAGCATCAGCATATTTTTGAGCAAACTGCTTCACATCAACATTATTTGCAATCGTTTCCTCAATGTCATCGACTTTGAGGTGGCTATAACCATTCTCATCGACGATGAACAATTCTTCCCTTAACGAGGGGAAGGTTTGCCAGAACAGATCGAGAGCGGCCAGTTCCTTTGGGGGGATGCCGCCGAACATTGTTGCAAAGATGTCGTATTTTTCGGGCTTTTCGTTGCTGTCAACGTACCGGGATATATTCAGGTTGTACTCATTTTCTCGAATCGTGTTACGGCTGACAAGACGAGAGAAGTTAGGCGTTTCCGTGCGGTTAGTCACCGCATCGACAATTTTCTTGATGTCACAAGCCCGTAGGCGGTTGTTCTTGCCATCTTTCTCGAAGCCCTTAGAAGCGTCCACAAAGAGAATGTTTTCATCGACACGAGTGGAGCGTTTCAGCACCATGACAATCGTGGAGATGCCCGTGCCAAAGAACACTTTTTCAGGTAAACCAATGATGGCGTCGATGTGGTTGAACTCAACCAGGTTCTTTCTGATTTGCTGCTCAGAGCCACCACGATAAAGCACGCCATGAGGTAGTACGATAGTCATGATGCCTTTTGGTTTTACGTGGTATAAGTCATGCAGCAAGAAGGCGAAGTCGGCACATCCCTTGGGTGCCACGCCGAAAGCAGCATAGCGTGCATCGCTCTCCTGGTCTTTAGGATCCCACTCTTGTGAGTATGGAGGATTGGAAACTACGGCATCAACATATAGCGGGTCGTAAGTACCTTGCGGATCTGCTTCGTCGAAAAAGGGCCAGTCCTCTTTGAGGGTGTCGCCACAACGCGCCTCGATATTCGACGGGTTGATGCCACGCATTATCAGGTTCATTCGCGTAAGATTGAACGTGTTCTGTTTCAACTCCTGCGCATAGTACTTGATGTTATCGCGGTTACTGATGTGCCTAGCAACCGATTTGCCTATGTTAATAAGAAGAGATCCCGATCCGCTGGTAGGGTCATAGATGCGGATTTCCTCGTTATTGCGCAAGTGGTGGGCTATGATGTCTGACATCATCAGCGAAACCTCGTGAGGAGTATAGAACTCGCCTGCCTTCTTGCCTGCGTTGGCGGCAAAGTTGCTGATTAGGTACTCATAGACGAAGCCAAGCACGTCGTAGTCTTGTCGACCATCGGTAGGTATCTCACGGATGAGGGCCACGAGATCGCGCACTGCTGCACTTTGTTCAGCTGTTGACGTACCTAGTTTGCTGAGTCCCGTCTGCAACGTGTCAAAAATCTTGTCAAACAGTTTTTTGTGGTTGTTATGGATATTGCGCTCGAATGCAGAAAGTGCATCACGCACATTGGCGACTGTAAATTCACGTCCCATATCAAGCCACGTTGAAAATAGGTTTTCGTAAGAAATGAAATAACCGAGACTGTCCTTAATCAAGTTGACGGCTCTGACGTTATCTTCTGTAATCGTTGTAAGAAACTGACCTTTCACTCCTATATGAGTATCAAGGTACATGACTTCCTTGTCCGACAAGAATTTGTAGAAGATAAAGCCCAGGATATAATCCTTGTATTCGTTGGCTTCAATCTTCGAGCGCATTTTGTTGGCGCTGGCCCAAATCTTTGCGGCTAATTGTTGTTTATTCATATCATTTCTTGAAAAACAAACTCCAGTGCAGTCCCTGCAGGCCGACCAAAGCCTATATAACCGCAAAGGAGTTTGTTATATCGTTCATGTTATTGGTCGTTAGCCGGATAAAAGAACTTGTTCTTTTATTTAGGATGGCAAAGATAATAAATTATTCTTTTAACGACGAC
>JAEEGI010026162.1_pt1 | contig 11257 bp, 8 predicted proteins | sample 8958751 | NCBI WGS metagenome assembly JAEEGI01 (sample SAMN16246545, study PRJNA631951) | gut metagenome | biome: gut microbiome; feature: rumen; material: KS-attached | host: Bos | place: Iran: Karaj | collected 2018-10 | reverse complement strand
GTCTGCTGTTTGTAAGATCAACATCGACTCTGACAGCCGTCTCGCTATGACTGCCGCTATCCGTAAGTATTTCGACGAACATCCGGAACACTTCGACCCGCGCCAGTACCTCAAGCCGGCTCGCGAAAATATGCAGAAGATGTACGAACACAAGATCGTTGACGTTCTTGGTTCTAACAACAAGCTGTAATGAGACCGCTCGGCTCTATCGCAGATTAAAAATGTGATATCGCCTCGCTCTCGCAACCGCGACCGGTTAATACCGGTCGCTTTTTGCTCACAGACAAGCTGTAATCAGTCATCCTGGAGGCATGTCATTCTGGAGCGAAAGCGATAGAATCTGCCGATAGGATCCAAAGCAAAAAGCTTTAAAAGCACCTCGGAACATTCCGGGGTGTTTTTTGATGTCTTCTCCGCTGAATTTTTATTTTAAAAAATTATATTTAAAGCAAATTAAGGAGTTACCATGTTTCCGTTCTGTGCCAGCATTTTTTTTCTGTTTGATTCCTGCCGCCATTTTTGCCTTGATTGATGCAGCTTCGGCAAATACGTGTACGGATGCTTATTTTAATGCGCAGGCACATACAACATTTGATCAAGAAAGTAAATTACGCATAGACTCCATTTTTTACAGCAATTCGCCAGCCGGATGGAAAGGGAAAAAATATTTTTATAACGAGTCGCTAATTGAAAAGGTGATGGTTGACTTTAGGCAAAATTCGATGCCTCCTTCTTATTGGATCTTTTATAGAGATACAAATGAACCTGTTTTAACAAAAACAGGTTATGAATATATAGACTCAAGCTATAAAAAAAAGGACACATTATTCCATCATTTAAAAACATATTACCAAGGAGAATTTGAATATACACAGATAATAAGGATAACAAAAAATTATTACAGCAATCAAGATTCTATATCATCACAATTCTTTGAATTGTTTTTAAAACAAGACTCGATTATAGAAATAAAAAATTTCAACTATAACACAGATTCATCTTCAGCAAAAAAAACTTTTTTCATCGCAGACATCAATGATGATAATAGATGCTATAAATACGATGAACAGCAAAATCTCCTATACACATTTACATATAGCACCACTGAGAATGGTTTTTCTCTAAAACAAGATGATGGCGACAATTACATTGAAATATTCGTCATCAATGAAGAAAAAAACACAACCGCAATCCGCAAGACACGCAAGCCCATAAAGTTCTCCCCCAGTGCCCGCTATTTCGACCTTCTCGGCCGCTATAAATTCAGCAAATAACCCCACGTTCTGACCGCACTGCGGGTGCGATGTCAATAAAATTCAAACAAAAAGCGTTGGAACCGTTAGGCACACGCCTGGCGGTTTTTGTTATATTTAAAGCAAATTAGATAGGAGGATAAATGGAACAACTTAAAAAAAGCGATTTTATCGCCTTGTTTTTAGCGATTGTATTCGCAATAAGCACCACTGTTTCAGCCAACACATGCACAGACGCCGTTTTCAAAGAGATTGCATATCACTACATGATTGAAAATAGCGGACTCAAATTAGATTCCGCCTACTCGCCCAATCTTTACCATCAGACATACACTTACTCCAATGGCAAAATCAGCCGTAGCCAAATTATCGAGAAGGAAAGCGGCACGGCCACCACATTGAATTACTATTGGAACAAGGATGAAAGCGCCTTGACAAAACAGGGCATCGAGTATTTCATGATGGATTCCACCTCAGGAGATACCACTTTTATTTTCGAGAATTATTATGTCCTAGGAGTCATGGGACATCAAAAGACCATAAAGTTGACAAGTCAATCCGCAAGCATTCTGACAAAAGATCTGGATTTCAATCAAGAATTTTTCGAGGAAATCATCAACAATGGCGACACCGTCATCGTCAACAATTACTCCGGAAAGGACAATTCGGCATCGCTGTCCAATACAAAATTGTATGTAAGCAGCACGGAAAGCGACAAATGTCTTGAACTGAACAAAAATGGAACTATCGCCAACATGATCACTTACGAACCCATGAACGACGGCTATTCATTGTCGTTTTATTCCGATGGATTCATAACGATACATTATTATTCAAAACACGAAGAAACAACGGCCATCCGCAAAATGGCGAAAACCTCTAGAATCGCGCCCAAGCTCCGCTACTTCGACCTCTTGGGCAGATTCAAGTTCAGCAAGTAATTCATCATTCTTAACTCTAAATTCTAAATTTTCGATCAATGATCAACAATTAATAACGAACTACCATGACCAAACTTCAAAAATACAATCGAGTCATTTTCGCTATCATTTCCATCCCCACGCTTATTGCGATGTTGGGACTTACATTCTTAATTATACGCGAGGTGTTTCCAAAAAAATATCGAGATTACGACGAAAACAAAGGAGTCATCTCAAAAGTCGAAGCGGCAAAGAACATCGAGAAACAAGAGTACAACCAGTACATTTCGTACAACAGCATGTTCGTGCTCAACCCCGAACAGCAAGAATTCGTTGTTCCCGTTGTCGCAAGGACGATGGAAAAGAAGGAACGATACACGGAAAGTTTTAGATTCATGAACGAAGCGGTCGTTGACGAAATTGTATTTGACGAAGCCGAACCGGCGACATTATCCGCATCAATGGGCAGCGACGGTTCTAGCCAAAACAAACCCATCAAACCGATAAGAGCCAAAAGAATGCCGGATACGACATCGCTCAAGCGGCTTTATACCGAGCAATTCGTGAATCTAGTTTATGAAAACGGAGTCAATAAAATTCACAGAAGCATTATAGACGAACGCTTTACGGGATGGAATTTAAACTACATCCGCAATGGGAAAAAGCGCTATTTGGCATTCTTTGGAACCAAGGTCGATAGCAACAACGACGGTTACTTGAACATCGACGACCATGGCGATTTCTACCTGTATGACATTGATTCGAACACGACTCAAATCATCAAGATTCCCGATATGGAAATCGAAAATTATTTCTTGATGAAAAATAATCCCATATTGATTTTCGAAGTCAAGGATAAAAATCGCCCCGAATCGCACAAGAACGAGCAATTCATCTATCGATACAACATCAATACGGGCAAGCTTGAAGACATCATTCCCGACGAAGAAAAGAAACTTCATTTGAAACTGATAATGAACTAACCACACCCCCACTTCTCTCGTCTATGAAATACGGCCCGTACTGCGGGAGCGACGCCGATAAAATCCAAGCAAAAAGAACTTAAAGAACACCTCGGAACATCCCGGGGTGTTTTTTAATACCATACAATCTTACGTTGAAATCAAGTTGTGGCAAAGCCGATTGCAATCAATAACTTGTTTTGTATTGTTCGGTTTCCCTGCATTTTGGGTCGTTTTTAAATACAGTGAACCGATTATCTTCAGACGTGCGACTATCAGGCATGTGAATATGAATGCGGGGGTCTAGAACTTCAAAATAGTTATTCAAGCACAACTCCCGTTCACCATTCCAATAGGCTCTATAAGAAACAATTTCCATATTTTTTACCACATACTCAATCTTTAATGTTTGGTACGCGACACCTTTATTGTACCACACAATTTCATCCGCAGGAACATGTCCATCTATTTCAATTCTATAAGACACCCTCCTGTCGTCTAAATCGGATTCCCCATTTTTAAATGCATATGAAAAACCAAAATGAATTCCATACCAAGCCATTTTCCTGACGGGCTTCGTCTGGTATGCTACAACTTGAATATCCTTTGGAGACATCCCTTCAGGAAAATTTCCAACGACAACAAATAACGGTTCCACAACCATTCTCGGAGGAACATTGTCAGAATTGAGCACGCCTCCACAAGATACAAGAAGAAAAATCATTAAAAAGAGCAGGATTCTCATTTTACCTCAATCACCCATTCACCCGAATTTTTCAACACAGGCAATTCCTTTCTTTGCTTATCTTTGTCATAAAGAAGAAACGCTCTGAATTCTTGAGATTTTTCATCACAGAAGGCTTCAATAACTCTATACGGTACCCCCTCATAATGCCAAACAACATAATATTTATAATCACGGGCGGACATCGAAACCTTTTTTATATCACAAGTCATTCTGCTGTATCGATAAAATTCAATTTGGCGTTGGTCTGCAGTATTGACTTCTGAATGTCCGACGATAAACTCATCTTGAAGTGAGCATTCTCCCTTAGGGCAATCTGGCCGAGCATAGGTAACGACTGATTCTTTTTCAATGGGAGCATTCTTGGGCAGAGATTCGTTAATGCGAATAGCATGGCTTGGCAGAACGCAAGCCGTCAAGAACAACGCAGAACATAACAAAAGGATTGTAAATAAAGGTTTCGACATAAGGCAACAATAAATATAATACAAAATTAATTCAGTCTGGATGACATTTCCATTTTTTATTCTTAACTTTTATTTGATAACAAATTTCAAACCGAAGCGACCTCATGCCTATTTGTCCCCACTGCCACTCCGAACTCAAAGATAACGCAACGTTCTGCCCCCACTGCGGGAGCGACAAGAACACCGGCTGGAAAGAAGGTGCGGAATATTCCGACCTTGACCTCCCCGACTACGATGAAATTGTCGAAAATGAATTCGGAGACGATCCGAACAGTCCCTACGCCAAAAAGAAAAAAAAATTAGGTGGAATTGTCGGGACAATAGCAGCAATTATCGTAGCGTTAGCCTTCATTGCCACAATGATATTCTAAAAACGTTAGAAGTCGCCTCTCGTCTCCGATGCTTACGATGAAAAAGTCGTAAACTTCCTACAGTCTTCCGATTAAATCGTTTCTTCAAGTTTCTTGAGGCTCGTTTCGGCTTCGGCAAAATCGTAATCGTCCACTTGATTATGCAGTTTCTGCAAAATATTTTCCTGTTCCTGCGTGAACATGATTTCTTCGAGTGATTCCAGAATACGTTTGCAAAGCGTCGAGGAGCAGGAATCTATGGCGGGCTTGAGTTCTGCAATCGCCTTGGACAACTTTTCTGTGGCCTCCGGATCAACATGCTTGATGATAACAGCCGCATTGATTTGTTCCGATGCAATATTCTGCATCACAACCTTCAGGTCATCGATCAGTTCTTCAAAGGCTTTTTCGAATGCCATGAAATCACTGTAGTTCCGTTCTTTTTTCAGCAAGGCATTTTCAAGTATAAGCCCAAGCGTTTGTACATGATACGAACCTATTGTCCCGCAAAGGCCCTTGATTGTATGGATTTTTCGGGCCAATTCTTCAAATTCACCATTTTCAAAGGATGTTTTCAACTTCTGGATTTTTCCATCGTAGTCACGGACAAATCCTTGCAATATCTTGAAATACAAGTTGCGGTTGTCGTTTGCATGGTATAGCCCTGCCGCCGCATCAAAATGTCTGACCTTCTGGAACAGCAAAACGGTATTGTCGTCGTTACTTACAAGTTTTTCGTCTGAATTAATGGAATCCTGAACAGTAGGCATTTTATCTGCAACCGGCAAATATTTAGCCAGTTCACTAAAGAGCAGTTTCGGGTCAATCGGCTTTGCAATGTACGAATTCATCCCCGCACTAAGGCAATCGTCCTTGTCTTTTTGGAACGCCCTTGCACTCATAGCGATAATCGGCACTTTCTTAAAATATTCATCAGGCCGTTTACGGATTTCCGCGGTAGCGTCTAGACCATTCATGACGGGCATCTGGATATCCATCAAAACAAGATCAAATGCATTTTTCTTGAGCAAGTCCAGCGCAATTTTTCCATTTTTCGCAACCATCGTTGTCAAGCCCACGCTATTCAAAAGCGACACGGCCAACTCCTGGTTCATTTCATTATCTTCGACCAAAAGTATCTTGGCTTCTTTGAAGAATACTTTATTTTTCTCTGTCTTGACGGTCTTTTGATATGTAAGCTTTTCGCCGACGGCCTCCTGCATAGCGCTAAGCAAGGAACTTATCTGCAGCGGTTTCGCCGCGCAGCTGTTGTAGCCTATTTCTTCTGCAAGGTGGTAATTCCGTTCGTCAAAATGAATAGGGTGCATCAAAATTTTAGGAATCTTTTTCATCTTGAATGGCAACCCTTGCACAAAGTCAAAGCCGTTCAGAATCGGCATCTGGAAATCGACAATAAAGAGGTCATACGGAGTCTCGCCCGCTTCGTCATGCGCCTGAATCAAATCCAGCGCTTCGTCGACGGAGCCGGCTTCCTCGACAACACAGCGCAACTTCGTCAAGTAATGGCGCAGCACATCGCGCAACTTGCCGCAATCGTCCACAAGCAAAATGTTCTTGTTCCTGAACGTCGAAACGGATTTCCACTTGGGAACGGTAGCTTGCGGCGCAATCGGAAGCATCAAAGAGAAATAGAATCTGGAGCCTTTTCCAAATTCGCTTTCAACTTGGAGTTCGCCGCCCATCAGTTCCACAAGCGATTTCGAAATCACGAGCCCGAGCCCCGTACCGCCGTATTTGCGCGTAATAGAACCGTCTGCCTGCGTAAATGCGGTAAAAAGCACATTCAGCTGCTCATTCGTCATGCCAATACCCGTATCAATAACGCTGAACGAAAGCTTTACGTTATTTCCAATTACTTGTTCCTGCTTGATTTGCAGCGTTATACTACCGCTTTCAGTGAACTTGGTCGCATTGTTGATAAGGTTCGTGAATATTTGAGACAAGCGAAGAGGGTCGCCCATCAGGATTTCGGGAATTTCAGGGTCCACATCGACAATCAATTCAATGGGTCTTAGAGCAATTCGAACTTCGGCAAGAGTCGTCACTTCGTTGATGACATCCTGTAAAACGAGCTGCGTAATTTCGAGTTCTTGTTTTTTGGCCTCGATTTTCGAGAAATCCAAAATGCTATTGATGATTCTCAAAAGCGATGTGGCGGCATGACTGATGCGTTCGATAAATCCTTGCTGGCGTTCGTCCAGTTGCGTTTCCTGGATTAAATGCGCCATGCCAATAATGGCGTTCATCGGCGTCCTGATTTCGTGACTCATGTTGGCAAGGAACTCGCTCTTCGCCTGGGTCGCCTGTTCCGCAATTTCGCGAGCGGCCACAACTTCCGAAATGTCGATCATCGAGAGCATGTAACCGACAACGGATTCCTGCACCTTGAGTGTGCACGCTTCGCCACGGAACCACGTTTCCGTATGCGTATTGAGCGTCTGGAGCATGAACGTGTCTTTCCACACGCCTTGTTCGTCAAAAATTCTTTTCAACGATTCCACGACGCCCTCGGGCATTCCGCATTTTGGCAAATTACCGAGCGACTGTCCAATCACGTCCTTCCAGTCCATCACAAGGTAATCGGCCAACTGCTTGGACATGTACTTGACTTTACGGTTCTTGTCAAAAATGACGAGGATGGAATTGCCCGCCGAAAGCATGATGGTGTCGAGAATTGTATCTTTCTGTATGCCGCTCGTCTCGTCGGAAATGAGGAACAAATAACGTATCGAGCCATCGTCTTCGACAAGGAACTGGAAAATGACTTTCCACCAAGCGTCTTCCCCCGTACAGCTTTTTACAGGAACTATAATTTGCCGTTCGCTGGCATGCATTTTTCCGCCCTTGGAAACTTTATACACGAACTTTTTGAAAGGCTCGGAATGGAAAAATTTCCAAAGGATTTCGCCACGGATGTCGTTACCGTTGTTAAAAAATTCAGCAATGTAGGCGCTCGCATGGAGTATGTCAAAGGTATCGTTTGTCAGGATCAGCCTAAAATTGTCGCTTCCCAAAAGAGTCTCGAACATCGTACTGGAACTGACGCTTTCGTTTAAATCTTTTTGGATAAAGAATTTAAAAAGGAAATGGACAATCAGGGACGTGAGGAACATAAGCGCAAGGACAACAAGCGCCACCACTAGAATGATTGCTTCCAAGTTATCTTGTACTTTCGCAACGACCTTGTTTTTATGGACAACGTGTATCACATAGAACGGCGCATTTCTTAACGGAGTCACCATGTATATCAGCTTGCGGCTGTACGCATCCATTTTTTCGTAACGGGTGACCGTTCCAAAAACCAGGTTATCCTGCAAAATATCCGCCTGGACCAAACTCAAAAGGTTCGCCACCGTATCTACGACAATCTTGTGAAGGTTCGTCTCGTAAGGAAAGTACGTAAACAAGCTATCATTTTCGGAACTGACGAGCATCGTAATGCCGCCTTCCGCCTTAGCGACTTCCCCCATCAATTGACGGACTTTCTGAAGATCAATATCTTCGGCGATAGCACCCACAATTTTTTGGTCTTTGTCCCACAACGGGTACGAATAAGTCAAGACACGTTTCTTCGCTTTTTCGTTGATGGTGGGGCCCGTAATGGCAAGCCCCTTATGCCTAGAAGCTTCAAGATACCAAGTCTTTGTCCTAAATTCCTTTTTCTCCTCGTCGAGTTTGAAATCACGACCCGAAATGAACTTGCCGTTCATGTTGCCGTAATAGGCATCGACAATGTACGACCCGGTCAGCAGTTGTTTTTTCAAAATTTTTTTGACATCTGCTTCCTTTGAATGCTGGATAATTTGCGGGAGCAGCTTGAACTGTTTTTCGATTTTCGAGAAAAACAAATCGACATCGACAATAACCTTGTCCTGGAACTTCGCCTCGCACGAACTGTACGAAGCCGAAATCAACGTCGATTTTAGATAATTCGCAAATACAAATACCAACGCGATGGTAAAGATGAGCATCGGTATAGTATATACAAGTGAAATTCGCCAACTGAGATGCCGACGTTTTTCATTTAGCGGACTATGCGTCAAGCTTTATTTTCCTCGGAGGAATTGTCTTTAAACTGTTCATAGATTTCGGGCAGTCGGGGAGCGATTGCCAGAAACGCATCGACCACATCGGGATCGAACTGCGTTCCGCGGCCTTTGATGATTTCCCTCACGGCAACCTTGTGCGGATAAGGGTCTTTGTACGGCCTCTTCGATACAAGCGCGTCATAGACATCGGCAACGGCCATGATGCGAGCGCCTATGGGAATATCGTCTTCTTTCTTATGGTTCGGGTAACCCTCGCCATTCCAGTACTCGTGGTGTCCCAAGGCCATATCGGCCGCAATGCGGACCATTTCGTTGTCATGCAGTTCCTTGGTTGCTTCGAGCAACACATCGTAACCCATTTGCGGGTGCTGCATCATGATTTGACGTTCGTCATGCGTCAAGCTACCGGGCTTGCGCAGAATGCCGTCATGGATGCCGACCTTCCCGATATCATGTAGCGGCGCCGCAGTTGCGAGATTTTCAATATATTCGTTAGTAATCGTTTGTGCGAACTTCGGGTTTTTCTGAAGTTCCTCAGCCACAAGCTGGACGATAATCTGCGTGCGCTTGATGTGCTCCCCAGTTTCGGGATCACGGTATTCCGCAAGCGAGCCCAAACTCGTGAGCATGACTTTCAACGTCCTACGCAGGTCCGCCGTCTTTTCATCGACGAGTTCATGCAGATGGTCGCGCTGAAGTTTTAACTGGAGCTGGTTCTTGATGCGGAGTTTGACCAATTCTGGAGAGAAAGGCTTGGTAATGTAATCGACAGCGCCCAAGTTAAGTCCGGTCTGTTCGCTCATGCTGTCCGCCTTGGCCGTCAGGAATATGACGGGGATTCCCTGCAAGATGCCCTTTTCACGCATGATCCTCAAAGTCTCATAGCCGTCCATTTCGGGCATCATCACATCGAGCAAAATCAAGTCCGGCTTAATCTTTTCAGTAAGCTCAATAGCCTTCTTTCCATTAAGCGCAACACACACATCGTAATCTTTCGACAAAATACCTTCCAACACCTCAATGTTCGTCTTGGTGTCGTCAACAACTAAAATTTTCAAACGGATTCGTTCCATACTTATAATATACGCTAATTAAATGAAATAAAACAACCGGGAATATAAAACAGACTTCATTTTCCTTGGACTTTTTTCAAGAGATTTTCCCCTCCCCTTTCATAAATTCCATCACTTCTAAAAGTATATTTATCTTAGGTCAATAGTTACTAATCATTGGTTATTTAACACAAGTCAGTGGTTATTTAGCGGGCTGTTATTTGAATTTCGGAGATTTTATGAAGCAATTTTTGTCATTAGCGGCACTTTTGGCGTATGGCGCCTATGCGCAAGATGTGATAGCCCCGTTTTGGGAAGCGCTCAACAACCTGGAACCCGCAGGCATCAATGACCTTTATACAGACTTGAACCTCCCCGACACGATGAAGAAATTCGGCCCGTTCCCGGTCACTTGGGAAAGTTCCGATACGCTCTTCCTCGGGCATGACGGTCGAATCAAAGGCCGCTTTGTAGGAGAAAACAAGGAAGTCACCCTAACGGCAACGCTATATGACAACGCAAACAGCACGCCACGAGCCGAGAAAAGAGATTTCAAAGTCTCCATCCATGGTTTCGAGCCTTACTCCAATTACCTTTTCGTATATTTTCCCGCCAACAACAACGAGAACATCTACTACGCACTGAGCAACGACGGATACAATTTCACGCCCATGAATGACGGGAAACGCGTGGTGGCCGCAGATACCGTAAGCGTCAAAAAGGGGTTGCGCGACCCGCACGTGATGCGAGGGCCTGACGGATGGTTCTACATGGTAAACACCGACATGAAGAGTGCCGAAGGCTGGTCGAGCAATCGCGGCATGGTGCTGATGAAGTCCCGCGATTTAGTCCACTGGAAACACAGCACCGTGCATTTTCCGGACAAGTACAAAGGCAAGAACTTCGCGAACGTCACCCGTGTGTGGGCGCCCGAAACCATCTGGGACGAAAACCACGTGAACAAGGACGGGAGCAAAGGGAGGCCGCTCGTATATTACTCGCTTTTAACCAACGACGGAACCATTTCTTATGACCAAGTATTTTTCAACTACGCGAACGAAGATTTCACCGACCTCGAAGGCGACCCCGTCCACTTTTTCGACCGTGGCAAATCGACCATCGACATGGACATCGTCTATAATCCTGTAGATAAACTCTATCACGCATTTTACAAGAACGAAGGCGACGGCGGAATCTGCAAAGTCCAGGCGCAAACGTTAACCTCGGCCGACGGCACCAAAGGCCCGACTTGGTACAAACGGAGCAACGCGCTGCAACAGACAACCGAAGCCGTCGAAGGGGCCGGCGTGTTCAAGCTCATCAACCAGAACACGTGGGTGCTCATGTACGACTGCTACAAAAACGGGCATTACCAGTTCACGAGCAGCACCGACTTAGAAACGTTCAAGTTTGTCCAAAATACCGAAATGAAAGGAGC
>JAEEGI010026160.1_pt1 | contig 11258 bp, 10 predicted proteins | sample 8958751 | NCBI WGS metagenome assembly JAEEGI01 (sample SAMN16246545, study PRJNA631951) | gut metagenome | biome: gut microbiome; feature: rumen; material: KS-attached | host: Bos | place: Iran: Karaj | collected 2018-10 | reverse complement strand
CGTACTCGTGTTGAATGGTGTTCCGCTGCCGAAGGTGTTCGCTTTGCAGGAATTATGAATGATTTTGTAAAGCAGATTACCGACCTTGGTGAATGTAAGAAACTGGAGGATGTACGATGCAAGAACAATTAATTAAACGTGCAAAAGAACTGCTTGCAGACGGAACAGTCCAGAAGGTAGTTGGATGGCAGAAAGGTCTTTTTGACGAAGACGTAACACCTGCAGTTTTTGCAAGTGCCGAAGAATTAGACAAAGGCTTTGTTTTCAATAAATATTGTGCAGCTAATCTTTCTAAATATCTTGTAAAGATTACACGCGAAATTGAAATTAAGAAAAGCACTACAAGAATGAATAACACAATGGCAAAACAGCGCGACCCGAATGCTCAGGATGCTCCAATCCCTAGCGAACGCGTACTTGTTTTCCTTAAGCCGAATGATACTTATTCATTCACAGAGCTGCTTAAAGAAAACCGCATTACCCGCGATGATGTTTATGCAATCGGAGTTCCTTGCCAGGATACACTGGATGGTGGCTCTGCCTGCGGCAACTGTGCAAACAAAAAGCCTGTCAGCTGCGACGAACTTATTGGTGTAGACGCCGAAGGAGCTCCTGCAGATCCTGCCCGCATGGATCAGGTTGCAAAGCTCGAAGCAATGACAGCCGATGAACGCTACGACTTCTGGCAGAATGAGTTCAGCCGATGTATCCGCTGTAATGCATGCCGCAATGTTTGTCCTGCCTGTACCTGTGAAAAATGTGTATTCGATAACAATGCACTTTATACTTCACAGAAGGTTGCAGAAACTTCTTTTGAAGAAAGCCTCTTCCATATAATCAGAGCATGGCATGTTGCCGGACGCTGTACAGACTGCGGTGAATGTTCAAGAGTTTGTCCTCAGGGCATTCCTCTTCACTTACTCAACCGCAAGTTCATCAAAGATATCAACGAAATTTACGGGGACTATCAGGCAGGAAGCGACCTTGAAACTCGCCCTCCAATGCTTACCTTTAAGGAAGAAGACCCTGAAACTTCGATTATCAGCGATCGTGTAGAAGGAGGAAATGAATAATGTATTGTATTTCTTCTGATAAAATAAACGGATTTTTTAAGGCTGTTGCCGCTAAATATGACCTTTTTGTTCCTGCAGACACTGTAGAAGGTAAAGCAGATTTTAAGAAATGGTCTGAAGATGTTAAATTAAGTGCACAGTTAAAGACAATCCGCTCTGCAAAAGACTTCTTTTTCCCAAAAACTGAGCACATGGTTAGCTACAAGTTTGTTGGAAAAGACGTTAGCGTAGAAGACCCAAGAAAAGAACTTGAAGACTTTGTTGTATTTGGTGTTCGCGCCTGTGATGCAAAATCTTTTGAAGTTCTTGATAACGTTTACTTAAACATGAACCCGGTTGATTCTTACTACAAGAACCGCCGCGAGCATGGAATTATAATTACTCTTGCCTGCAACGAACCTGCCAAGACCTGCTTCTGCTCAAGCTACGGAATTGACGCTGCAAATCCTGCAGGTGACATTTCCTGCTGGCTTGCCGACGGAAAGTATTACTTCCAGGGCAACACAGACAAGGGCAAGGCTGTACTTGATGCAGCAAAATCAGAACTAGCTGACAGTGATGAAAAGGCAGTTGACAGCTTGAAAAAGGACATTGCTTCAAAAACAGCTGCACTTCCTTTTGCAAAGCTCGACCTTTCAAAACTTGGCGCAGTTAAACCTGAACAGATGCTCAAGATTTTCAATTCAAAAATCTGGGACAAGGTTAGCGAAGCCTGTGTAGGCTGCGGCACCTGTACTTATGTCTGCCCAACCTGTATGTGCTTTGATGTACGCGACTTTGATACAGGTAACGGCATCCGCCAGATCCGCTGCTGGGACTCTTGTATGTTCTCTGATTTTACTCAGATGGCTGCAGAAAACCCACGCCACACCCAGAAAGAAAGAAGCCGCCAGCGCTTTATGCACAAACTTGTTTACTACCCTATGGCACACGACGGCTTGTTCTCTTGTGTAGGCTGCGGACGCTGTCTTGAAAGCTGCCCTGTAAACATCAACATTGTTAAAGTTATAAAATTATTACAGGAGGATGAATCGCTATAATGGACGCTAAAGAATCATTCATTCCTTATGTAGGAAAAATTATTGACATTAAGCAGGAAACTCCTGATGTAAAGACCTTCAGCGTAGTTGGTCTTGACGGAAAAAAATTGTTCGAACATATTCCTGGTCAGTGTGCAATGCTCATTGTACCGGGCGTTGGCGAATCAATGATTTCCATCACTTCAAGCCCTACTCTTGAAACTCACATGGAATTTTCAATCAAGCGCTGCGGCTGTGTTACAGACTGGCTGCACAATGCCGAAGTTGGTCAGCAGATTTGTCTCCGCGGACCAATAGGAAACGGATTCCCTGTAGACACCAAACTCAAGGGCAAGGACATTCTTGTAATTGCCGGTGGTATTGGAATTGCTCCGGTTCACTCAGTAGTAAACTACATGATGGACCACCGCTCAGACTACGGAAAGATTCAGGTAATCTACGGTTCACGCTCAATGGCCGATTTAGTTCGCCTTGACGAAATGAAAAATGTCTGGATGAAACAGCCAAACTGTTCAATCGATCTTACAATCGACCGCGCAGAAGACGGCTGGGACGGACACGTAGGCTTTGTTCCACCTTATGTAACAGAGCTTAATCCTGATCCAAGCATGACAGTTATTATGTGTGGACCTCCAATCTTGATTCACCTTTCACTTGATGCGCTCAAAAAGCTTGGCTTTAAAGACGAGCAGGTTTTCACAACCATGGAAATGCGCATGAAGTGCGGTATCGGTAAATGCGGAAGATGTAATATCGGCGACAAGTTTGTCTGCAAGGACGGCCCGGTATTTAGTTTTGACCAACTCGGGGAACTTCCTCCAGAGTACTAATACTTTTGAATGCCCTTCAATCTTTGAGGGGCATTATTTTTTTTCTTACCATAATAAGAAAGAGATAACTAACATATATATTTTTGGTGCGCATGTCTTACATTATCCTGTTGTACATTGGCATAACGTAAAGTGGTATCAATTTTCGTATGACCTAATAATACCTGAACCTGTTCTATAGGCATGCCTTTATCAATTGCTTTAGTTGCCATTGTCCGCCGAAATCTGTGAGGATGTACATCATCAATATCTGTTCTAATACCAATTTTACGAATCATTTTTTCGACTGAATTTATAGTCAGTCTTGAATATGTACCATGCTTTGACTTTTTATGTGATGATACAAACAAAGCTCTATTTTTGTCTTTTCGGGTTTTTAAGTAGTTTTCAAGTTCAATTTTTGTGCGTACATCAAAATATGTTTCTCGTTGTTTAGAGCCTTTGCCAAAGACAACACATGTTCGAGAATTTAAATTAATAGATGAACGATTAAGCCGTACAAGTTCACTAACCCTTATACCAGACGAAAGAAGTATATCTATTATTGCTATATCCCGATTATTCTGAGCTGCTGTTTTTCTAATAACTTCAATCTGCTCATCCGAAAACGCTGGTTTTAAAACTATCGGAGTCTTAATCCTGTGAATTCTTTTCATCGGACTTTTTAAGATAAAATCTTCTTCTTCAAGCCATTTGTAAAAGCTTGATAAAATTCTTCTGACAGTATCAAGTGTAACATTAGAACAGTTGTTAAGTTTCTGATAATTAATCAGATATTCTCTAATTTTATTTGTATCTACATTCTTTATGTTACAATTAATAGTTTTTTCGAAGAAATTCAAAGTAGAAAAATAATATTCCTCGGTTCTTCTGGAGCAACCTTCTATTCTTTTGGCACTTATAAATTGTTTTACAAGATTTTTATTATCCCTTGTAGAATTATCAATCTTCATTTCAGAAATTAATACTTCCAATAACACTTTTTCCAATTTATCTAGTTGTTCAGGAAGTAGCTCTTCTGCCATTCTCAATTTGATTTTTTTGATAGTTTCTGTATTCATAAGAAATCTCCATATTTAAATTATTAGATTTCCTTTTTTATCGGATATAATACAGAAACTATGAAAACTCCTATCCTACAAATCCCTATTTGTGGGAATACATATTCTATTAATAAATTATTAAAAAACTCCATTTTCAGTATTTATTTTGTAACACCCACTATAAGACTATGTTCTGTGGGAGATTGTAATAAATATTGTTTACCATTTTTTTTATTATATCGAAACCATTTAATGGGTTCAAAAGTATCCATAAAGAAAGTAAAATAAAGTACTGAAGGATACCACTTTGAATATTGTGAATAATAAATATTGTCTTCATCAGCATAATACAAACATTCAGGTATATAGATAAATTTATGTTTATTGAGTTTTCTTTTTACCGGAAGTGTTTCATATGTATTATTTTTGTAATTTAACAATACGATATTACCATCATTAGTAATTCCTATAACCTTATCAATTTTTGCCATATAAGCTGTGTATGATAAGTCTATCGGAAAAAAGTGCTTTGTACTCTGTTTTATTTCATAACATAAATCATCCGTAAAAATGAAATCCCCAGAAAAACCAGAAATAGGTTTATATAAAAAATCATTCGAGTCTAATGTTATAATAGAATATGTTTGATTATTTAAATTAACACATATAAACTTTAAATCTCCAGATGCTGAAAATAAGGCAACATTGTTATTAATAAAAGATTTTCCCCCTAGCATTGGTATTATATTATTATAAGAAATAATAATTTCTCTAGACAATGAGCCATCATCTTCGATAAATTGAAATATTGAATTTTCATCAATTATTCTATGAATCCATATTTTTCCGGTAAATTGATCATATAATACATCATAAACTGTATTTGGAAATATTTTTTCAAAGTTGTATTCATTATTACCAATCGAATACAATTCTTTATGGCATTCCTTAAAGACAATTCCATTATCGTATGTTTTTGTATATTTACATCCCTCTAAAAAAATGATAATTAAAAAAAATATAATATATCTTTGTTTCATAACAGTCCTCTCTTTATACATGATTAGTAACTTCTTTTTGCACAACGATTTCCTGTCTTGAGATCACTCATAATAGTTTTTGGAATTGCATTTTCCGCTATATTTTTTAAAACCGAACCACTTGTTAAAAATTGTAACCATGGATTATAAGGTCGTATTCCACTTCCTGGGGTAGTCAGCATATTTCTTGCAAAAATACCACAACTATTAGTTATCAGATTATATCCTGAAAAGTTTTTCCCTCCAGATAAAGCAGCATCATATATTACTTTGTCTTGTTGCGGTGTTGTATCAAACTCTATTCCTGATTCAAATCCTGCACTATGAAAATATGCTTCCATATCGTTTTTTCCTTCAAATATTCGTAATAAAGCCCCTGAATTTTCTGGAAATCCAAGTTTGGTAGACATTGAAGGATTTGGTAAAGAATTTTGAGAATTAGACAAAACGGTTGTATCTTTTCCATGAATATCTTTGTATGACATTCCTGGTGTGGCATTTGAAGGAATTCCATTTTTTTCATTAGATATTCCTATTACTTCAAAAAATGCGTATTTTCCATCATCAAGTTTAACAAACATTCCGGCATGCCCCATGCCATGAGCTCCTTCTCCATCAAGAACATAGCCACACTCTCTTCCATCTGGATCTGTATACTTGATAGGATTATTCGCAGCGTAGGCATACAAATTGCCATTTATGTGACTTTATCACCTCCTTTTTTTTTTAAATTATATAATCCATTTTTATAAAACACAAGAAAAAATATTTTTATATAAAAAGTATCTGATAAAGTATCTAACTATTGACATTTTTTTTTTACCTATATTGTATACATAATTAGGGAAGTAATTTTAAAATGTTTGCAGGTATTATTTGTTTTATTTATCTGACGGCAGCCTCATTATGTGATATCCGCTATGGACGAATTCCTAATTATCTTACAATAAGTGCATTTGTAATAATAATAACATATGATTTAATCTTTTCTTTATCTGCTATTCCTTTACATCTGGTCTGTTCCTTATTTTTTCTTATTGTCTTTTTAACAGCTAGATTTATTACAAAAGGAATTGGGTATGGTGACATAAAGCTTGCCGCTGTTACCGGTTACTGTATGGGATTTATAAAAACATCTTCTATATTTATCATTTCTACACTTCTTGGAATTACTATATTCTGTTTGTTACGTGTAAAAGGAAAAAAAATCATGACTCTTCCCTTTGCACCTCTTGCAGCTGCAGGTTTTGTCATTTCTCAAATAACACTCAGGGGGTTTAAGTGAGAATAAGAAAGAATAAGCTCATACTTATAATTCTTTTGTTTCACTTAGCAGCTCCGTTTTTTGCACAGCAAAATGACATTCCTATTTATATGGATTTTCGAAATCAAAAAATCACAGACATATTATATGCTGTTGCAGAAACCTGTGAACAATCTGTCATTATTGATGAAACAGTTACAGGAAATGCAACTTTCCGTTTTGAAGATAAGAATTTTGAGAGTGCCCTTAAACGTTTTGCAGAACATTGTCAGCTTTATGTTACTAAAAAAGATGACATATACACTATTTCTAAAGTTAAAATCGAAACAAATGATAAGGGTAATCTTTCAATAAATACCGAGAATGTTCAGGTTGAGCCTTTTATTAACATGCTTTCCCGATATACAAACAGAACAATCCTTTTTGACACACTACCAAATGCTACTGTTACAATAAGAACAGGAAATGCAACTCTTGAAGATATTCTTAATCTTACCATAGTAAAACTTCCAAACTTTGGTCTTGAACGTATTGCGGACGGATATTATATAACAAAAAGTAATGGCAGCATAAACCGCAGAGATATTGATATCCTTAATATATCAGAAACTGGAGGTTTGTTTTCTTGTAATATACAGAAAGCATCTTTTGTAAATGTAATAGAAACACTTTTTAAAAAAGGATCCAGAGAATACTCTCTTCTGTCTAAACCAACCCTTACAATTGAAAATATGACTTATTCCGATAAACCTTTTGAACAGTTACTCTCTCTTATTCTTGATCAATCTGGATTCGATTTTTCAATTAAAGAAAATGTATATTATATTTATGAAGTTCAGAAAAGAGATATCATTAAAAAATTCAAAGAGACAAGGATCGTTGCTGTTAAGAATATGAGTATAGATATGCTTGTATCTCTTTTTCCTTCGGATTTAAATGCTTCTGGTTTTATAAAATTAGATAAGAATTCAAATTCTATTATACTTTCCGGTAGTCCTTCAGAAATAGATCCAATTGAAGACTTTATCAATAAAACAGATATTCCAATAAATGATAAAATGTATCAGATATTTTATCTGGAAAACATAACTGTAAAAGATGCTGCAGCTGCTATTCCTAAATCTATGCTTTTTTCTGAAATTATACCCCTACCCTCTGCTAATGGTTTTATAACACAAGTTACTTCAGAAAGCGGGAAAAAGCTTGAAGATTATTTAAAGATTCTTGATGATAAAAAACAGACAAAAATCGTTAAACTCAAATATTTAAAAACTGAAGATCTTATAAAAACATTACCACCGTCTGTTACCAGAGATAATATTATTGAAACAAATGATCCAACTTCATTCTTCTTTTCCGGGACAGATAAACAATATGAAGAATTCTCTAAAGATCTATCCACTATGGATAGTCCAAGACAGCAGATTAAATATCAACTGTTTGTCATTCAAAGACAAAAGAATGAAGGATTAAACTTTGGTACTAATTATAACATTGGTAATAATAATGGACAGGCAGGTTACACCTGGAGCGGAATGCTATCCAACATATTCAATATAAATTTTGATGTTATTTCAAATTTTGGTGTTCAATTTGCAGGAAATCTTAATGCAGAACTTTCTGAAGGAAAAGCAAGAGTTCTGGCAGATACAACATTAAATGGTATAAGCGGAGAATCTTTAAATTTTTCAAATACAAATACATACCGCTATCGTGACATAATAGTAGATACATCCGGTGATTTATATACAAGTACAACGCGCGAAATTACAAGTGGACTTACTCTTTCAATTAATGGTTGGGTAAGCGGAGATGGCATGATAACCGTAAAGGTAGATGCTGTAGTTTCCAAACAGGGAAACTCTGACGCTGTAACACAGTCTAATACAGTCACAGATTCTTCCATTCCTCCTTCTACTTCTGAAAAAAAGGTAAGTACTAATGTACGTACAAAAAGTGGCGAACCCGTTGTTATTGGAGGACTATTCCAGCAGGAAGAAGACGTTTCAGAAAAGAAGATTCCGATACTGGGATCGATACCATGGCTTGGGAATCTTTTTAAAAGCAGGAATACTATAACAACAGAAAGTGAATTTATAATATATCTGGTTCCTTCTGTATATAACTCAAATGATAATGTTATAAATGAAGAAGAAAATCTAATTCGCCTTAAGGAAAAATATCCGGAGGATAAATAATATGATTCTGGATATTGAAAAAAAATTTGACATAACACAATTCTCTACTTACAGAGATATTAAAGACCAATATACTGATCAATTTATAAAAACAAGTCGTTGCGTTAAAGTTTATGACAGTAACACAAGTATTATTTCTGCAATAGCTGAAAGTTCCCGCGAAAAAGAAGACATACTTCGTAAAGTGCATTATCCAAAAGAAGTGAGAATAATTATAGTCCAGGATTCTGATTTTGCCGAGTTCACAGGAAATTTCGTAGAAAAAACTGTTCCGCAAACAAGCACTTCATTTATCGAAAACAGCAGTTATAGTCTTGAAGATATAAGCAGCGACGCTCCTGCTGTAAATATCATTAACGCAATTTGTCTTGAAGCTATAAGAAGAAAAGCAAGTGATATACATATACAGGGTACTAAACAAGGAATATGTATAAGACTTAGAATAGATGGCGTACTCCATACAGTACGTACACTTAACAGAAACATTTTTGATACTCTGGTTAGCCGTATTAAAGTAATGTCAAATTTAAATGTTATGGAAAACAGACTCTGTCAGGATGGAAGAATGTCTGTTGAGGCAGGAGGACAAAAACTTGATTTAAGAGTTTCTGTAGTTCCTGCAGTTGGCGGTCAGAATATAGTTTTGAGAATTTTTAATACTGAAATAAAAGATTTAACTATTTCTGAACTTGGTTTTTCCAAAAATGACCTTGATAAAATGAATAAAAGCCTGAATATACCATATGGTATGATTCTGGTAACAGGACCCACAGGTAGCGGTAAAACAACAACACTTCATTCCATGCTTAAAGAAATGGATAGGGAACATTTAAAAATAGTTACAATAGAAGACCCTGTTGAAAAAGTTGTAGATGGAATTGAACAGATTCAGGTAAATGAAGAAATTGGTTTAACATTTGAAACCATTCTTAGACGTGTTCTTAGACAAGATCCTGATGTAATTATGGTGGGTGAAATTCGTGATAAAGAAACTGCTGAATTAGCAATCCGCTCTGCACTTACAGGTCACAGGATTCTTTCATCAGTACATACCAATGACAGTGTTTCCGCTATTTCCAGACTTAGAAATCTTGGATTAGAATCTTACCTGATTGCCGGTACACTTAATACAGTCATTGCTCAAAGACTTGTAAGAAAGATATGTAATGTTTGTAAAGGAGATGGCTGTTTACAATGTTGTAATACAGGTTTTTCTGGAAGAACTGCAGTAGGCGAAGTTTTTAACGTTGATGATAAAATTGCAGAAATGATAGAAAAAAAAGCTTCTGAAGCAGACATAAGAAAATACCTTTTAAAACAAGGGTTTACAGACCTTAAAGAAGAAGCTAAAAGAAAAGTATCGGAAGGAATTACGACTGAAAGCGAAATAATAAGAGAAGGACTTGTATGAAAATTGATGTACTTACATTTACGCAAACTATGCATTCTCTTTTAAAATCTTCCCTTTCATTACAAAATGCACTCCGTATATGTTCAGAAATATTAACAGGCAAAAAAGAAAAGTATATTACTGAAAACATTCTGAAGGGTATAAATGAAGGCCGAAGATTAGATTCGGTTCTTGGAGAATACAAAAATATATTTCCACCAATTTACATTTCGCTTATATCCATCGGAGAAGAAAGTGGAAATCTTTGCGATGTATTTGGAAAACTTTCTGAATATCTTAAAGATAAAAACAAACTTCATCAGAAGATTGTTCAGTCTCTTGCATATCCTATTCTGGTTTTATTTACAGCAGTGGCAGTAATTCTAATACTCTTGATTTTTGTGATGCCCCGGCTTGAAGATATTTTTATGGCATTTACAGAATCCTCACAATCCATAAATGTTCAGATACAGAAGATGCAAACAAATATAACGATAATCTGCTTTATCATTATTGCAATTATTATTATTTCAATACTAATTGCGCTGTTACATAAATCAGGGGGAAAATTATCCTATATTATAGATACAGTTTTATTAAAAATTCCATTTATAGGAAAAACAATTAAGTCGATACAAATTCATGATTTTGCATTTGCAATGAAATTACTTACTTCTGCCGGTTTCCCTCTTACTACAAGTCTAGAACAAGCCGGAAAAGTATTAACAAATAAAAGAATATCACTAGCTGTTCAAAGAGTATACAAATCAGTTGAACAAGGGTATCCAGCAGGAAAATCATTTGAGAAACAGGAAGTTTTTCCTCCCTATTTTTGTACATGGATAAAAACAGCCGAATATAATGGAAGAATTCAAGAAGCTTTTGGAAATATTTCAGATTACTATTCTGCAGAAAATGAGAATATTCTTTCAGGGATTACAACTTATGCAGAACCTGTATTTATTCTGATAACTGGAGGAATAATAATTTGTATTATAGCACAATTTGTTATTCCAATTTTTAATCTTATGGGGTCACTATGAAGAAATTTAAGGAAAAATTATCACCATTAATCCATGAAGAAAACGGATGGACATTTATGGAAACCCTTATTGTAATCGCAATAATTCTTGTTCTTACAGCAACGGTAGGTTTTATTGCTATAAACAATCTTGAAAAAGCCAGAACTGCTGCTGCCAGGACACAAATAGAAAGTTTATCCACAGCTCTTGAAGCATATTATATAGACTGTGGTAATTATCCTACTTCAGAACAGGGACTTGCAGCACTACGTAAAAAACCCGACACTTCGCCTGTAAGTGATTACTGGGATGGCCCGTATATATATAAAGATACTCCAAAAGATCCGTGGGGTTATGA
>JAEEGI010026159.1_pt1 | contig 11258 bp, 6 predicted proteins | sample 8958751 | NCBI WGS metagenome assembly JAEEGI01 (sample SAMN16246545, study PRJNA631951) | gut metagenome | biome: gut microbiome; feature: rumen; material: KS-attached | host: Bos | place: Iran: Karaj | collected 2018-10 | reverse complement strand
GCGTGGCGACGCGCTGACCTTGGAGGGTGTACCACTCTCCATCCTTCATGCCGTTGCTCTTCACATCCTTAATGCCTGTCGTACCATCTTCATCATCATAACTGATACCAATGGAGCGAGTGCCTCCGAAGACGCTTGTGGGCAACTGGAGGTAGGCCTTGTTCTTGCCGATGTTGGCACTTCCATTCACGCTCACGAATGTACCGTCCTTGCCTGAGAGATAATAGTTCGTCTTGTCACCGTCAGTCTCTGCAATCTTGATAGCATCGCCAAGATTGCCAACGAGCATGTTCACGTAATAAGCCTGTACTTCAGCATGAGGAATCTTATAAGTACCAGGATCACCTTTCACCAAAAGGCCAGTTCCCGCTGGCACCTTCATTACACGAGTGAGCCAAATGGTCTTATCAATATTATCATAACCCGTTGCCGTATAAGCCTTGATGCCCTCTACGTTCGTAAAGTCGAGATCATACTCACTACACCAAGTTGTCTTTCCTATGTCCTTAATGGTAATTTCATCCGCGTCATCTATGGCCACTATGTTTCCGAACCTACTCCAGGGATCCGTGGCCTTATAGGCCTCCAAACTGGCTGCAGGCACGTGAAGGGTAACATTTTCCAGATTTATGTCGAATGTATTCGACTTGGCACTTGGTACGTTCACTGCATAACAATAAACGTCTTTCAGGCTGTTACAATTATAGAAAGCATAACTGCCTATCGTGGTTATGCCACTGCCAAGTGTCACAGTGATCATACCCATGCAAATATTAAATGCTTCACTACCTATCGAAGTCACGCTGTTGGGAATCACCACTGAGGTAAGTGAAGTATTGCGCCAGAAAGCGCTATTACCTATTGTGGTCACGCTATTGGGAATCGTTATGGAGTTCATGTCGACATCAAGGAAGGCAGAATTGGCTATTTCTACTACGTTGTCTGGAATTACGGTATTCATACATCCTGTTAGCAGTATGTTTGTACTCGTCTCGATAATGGCGTTACAGTTTCCACGACTATCATAATTTGGATTTCCATCTTCAACGACAATACTGGTCAGCCCAAAGCATTCTGCGAAAGCCCGACCACTAATCGAGGTCAGTGTGCTGGGAATCGTCAAAGATTCCAAACTACGGCAATCATAAAAAGCCTCAGCACCTATTGACGTCACGCTACTTGGAAAAGATATAGCCTTTAAAGTCTCGCATCCTGAGAAAGCACTTTCTGCAATTGATGTTACACCGTTGGGGATCACCGTATTTTGACAGCCACAAATCAGTTTATCTGACTCCGTTTCAATAATGGCATTACAGTTCTCGCGGCTGTCATAGACAGGATTCCCACTTTCTACTGTTATAGAGGTTAGGCTTTCAGTACTGCTGAAAGCCTCAGTGCCGATCGATGTCACACTGCTTGGAATTGTTAATGACTTCAGATTCGGACAGTTTAAGAAAGCGCGTTCTCCAATCGAGGTCACGCTATTGGGAATCTTAACTGATTTCAAACTCATTGCATTCACAAAAGCACTCGATGAGATGCTCACCGTCCCATCCTTTATTTCCAAATTCTCTAAAGTATATAAATAATCTTCACCTTTACATGTATACAATATCTTACCTACATAAATTGGGCCGTCTGGATGGTTGTTAAACCAAGAAGTGCCTTCGAACGCAAGGCTGCCAACATGAGTCAGATCATCGGAAACAGTCACAGAACTCAAGTTGCTACAGCCAGAGAACGCCCTGAAATCTATCGATGTCACGCTAGCTGGTAACGTAATAGATGTCAATCCTGTACAGTTCTCAAATGCATGTTCCCCTAAATTGGTCACACCATCAGCGATAGTCACTGAAACAAGACCTGTACAATCCATAAATGCGGCAAAATTAATCTTGGTCACACTGCTGGGGATCGTTACAGAGGTCAGTTCTTCACAACGCTGAAAAGCCCACCACCCTATAGAAGTCACAGTGTATGCCTCATCATTATAACTCACAGTGCTTGGTATAACAACATCCCCTGAATATTTGTTCGGATTCACAGTGACAGCAGCCGTCTTAGCTTCTGCATTAAACGCGTAATAGATACCATCGATTTCAACAGCATCGGCACTTGCTGCCAATGGGAGTAGCATCATCAGGAATACAAAGTAGATTTTCTTCATAATTATGATGTTTTAAGTTTATTCTGCTTGCAAAGATATAAAAAACTCCCGAAACAATCAAAAGTTCCGAGAGTTTTTATCATTCAAAAGATGAAAATGTCACTTAATCACGACCATAAAAATCGAAACTTCCAAGCTTTTCGGCATTTTTATTAAGAATAAGAGCCAAGTATTGATCAATAAGTGCCACTTATTGATCAGCAAGTGCCACTTATCTCTCAGGCTTTTCGGGCTGAGTCAATATAAGAAATAAAAGAAAAGCAGGAGCGGGTATCGCTGCCGGCTCCTGCTAAAAAATAATAACTTGTGCGAAATAAAATGCAAAGTCATATAACATTGTTTTTTATCCTTCTTTTTACGATTTCCCGAAAAATATTTGGTAATTCTAAAAAGTTTGCCTATATTTGCAACAAAAACAGAAGACATGAGAATTATATCTAAGAGTACACTTGTAAATTACTATACTAAAGTTCCCCAATCAAAAACGGCTCTTGAGGAATGGTATGAGAAGACGAAGAAGTCCGAGTGGACCTGTTTTGCCGACATCAAGAATACATTCAATAGTGTTGACGCTGTGGGTATCAGCGGTATGTATTCAATATTAAAGGCAACGATTTTCGACTAGTGGTTTTGATACAGTTCACTCCTAAAACAGTCTATATCAGGTTTGTAGGAACACACAAAGAGTATGATGCAATCAAGGACATTCAAAATATATAGGTTATGGCACAGATAAAGAGCGAGGCTGCGTATCGAGCAGCACTAAAAAGAATTGAAGAACTACTTCCTTTGGTGAACGATGAGACACCAACAGACGATACGAACTATCTGGAACTCGATATGATTTCAGATATGGTTGAGGAGTATGAAGACATTCACTACCCCATTGGTAAGCCTTCATTGATAGACGTTATTAAACTACGTCTATACGAAATGGGCATTACACAGTCCAAACTTGCTGAAATGATTGGTCTTAGCAATGCTCGAGTAAGTGAAATATTGAATGGAAAAAGTGAGCCGTCATTGAAAATCGGCAGGGAATTAAGCAAGAAGCTGAATATTGACCCTGCTATTGTTCTTGGAGTTTAAATTTCACCATACCTAATAAAACAAAGAACTCTTTGTTATCAACTCTCATTCCTCACATCGTGAAACCCTTTCTACAAAGGACTTTTCGAAGAAAATGTGAGGGATGAGCGGCTATAGTAAAAATTGCCAGATTTAAATGTAGCAATTATTCCCATTAATGGGAATTTCCTTGGCACTTAGTACGAATTGTCGAGCAGTAATCTCGTTGCCAGCGAGAATACTGCTCACTCCATCGTTGCAGTAACCTCGATCGCCATCCGTAGCCTACCTCGTCAGTGATAAGCGCCACTTAATTTTCAAGAAGCGCCACTTATGATGCATTAACGACTTACAATTTGTGCAATGTAAGTCGTTTTTCAAAATTTGTAAGTAGTCCTGTCGGATTATTTACTATCTTTGCGAAAAGATAATTAGGAACTAAAGCAATATTATTATGATTAAGGTAAAACAACTATTCAAGATGCTCTTCCTGCTGATGGCAATCATCAGTTTGTCAGCTTGTTCAAAGGAAGACAGTGGTAGTAGTGATCCTGTAGGCACTAAAAGTCTACAAGTAACGCCAGGCAGACTGCACTTCACAGCTGCAGGCGGTACGCAACAACTGCAGGTTAAGACATCCTATGACTATTATGGATACAATATCACAGCGGATTGGCTAAAAGGTGGATTTTCTGACGACAACACTAAAAATATCATCAACATTACTGCTTCACCCAATAAGAGCACCTCAGCCCGTACTGCCACCATCCGAGTTACTGGTGGTAATAGTCAAAACTCAACTGACGAAAGTGTTAGTATCATTATTGAACAAGAAGGTGAAAGTAGTTCTGATCCAAGGGGTAAGACGACTGTCATCCCAGCCACTGGAGGCACCATCGTAGAGGGCGACATCAGTCTCACTTTCCCTGAAGGCGCGTTTAGTAGTGACACAAAGGTAACGCTGTCTGAGGCTAATGCTGATGAGATTGTTGGAAATGAAGCCCAAAAGTCTGCATTTTATACCATTACATTGGGTGGTCCATCGGAAAAGGAATTTTCATTAACCCTGAAAGGCAAAGACACTGACGGACAAACAAGGGCAGTCAGAAGGTCGGATGGTGTAAATCTGCATACAGGCAGCACGCTGGAATATACGATTCCTGTGGATGCGACAGTTAAAGACGGAGCCTATACTGTAACTATTCCCAAGATTGAATGCGAGGCAGGGGATAAGCCCAGATTCACAATGGGACTGGCCACGGTTCCCACATCAGAGACAGCCAAGACGCGAGCTGACAGTCCTGGTTGCGAGGTATCGTGGAGTTGGAAGTGGATATTTAATTCTACAGACAAGGAAATCGTTAATCGCACTAAGGAATATGCAGAAGAAGCCTTCGCAGCACTTGCAAAACTGGGGTACGAGAAACCAAACAGGAAGGTGCCATATATCATTCAGCAGGTTAATGGTTCCTGGGGTAACCATATTCAGTCAAAGTACTTTAATAGCGACAATTATATTGAGCTAAATGAATCCAAGTTCAAGAATCTGTTGTCTGCTTCGGAGAAAGACCTGCAGGAACTAAGGCGTACTCTTATTCATGAGACGTCCCACTATTACCATCAGCAGGTATATGACAAGCGCTCTGCACCAGTGAAGACAGCAAGAGGTCTTATGGGCGATGAATGGACTATGCTGTCAGAATCATTGGGTGGATGGACAGAGAAACAAACTGCTCCATACGAAATGGATTACAATGTTTACCAAGAGCGCGAATCGTTTATCAAGCACTTTATACCCAATAATATAGATATGAATACCAGCATTGCTCATGGTTATAGTATGGGTGTTGCCATCGAATATCTGGCAAAGCATACCAGCGACAAGGAAATCGTGAAGCTGCTGGAGTATCAGCGTGACCAAAAAGCAACAACGCTTCGTGGTTGTTACGACCTGTTTCTCAGAGAGCATAACATGACGCTCTTCGATTATACAAGCTATGGAAGCTTCCTGACAGAACTGTTCAAAGAGAAAATTGATGCTCGAATTAACCTTGATGAGTTGGCTAATCCCATGACATCTGCCAGTGCCATTGGTTTTTACAGTGATCCTATACAATTGAAAAGAGCTATTTATGACTGGGGAGCTGATATCAACAAGTTCAAGGTCAAAACGAGTGATCTGGCATCTGTTGATGGTAAAATAATATCTGTAAAGGAAGAGGCGGATGGCATCAGAACAGAAGTTTACACTGCAGATATGCGTGATTCTAAGAACTTCAAACTGATTGGCACTGCCGAAGGAAAGGACTCTGTCGTTATCAGCGACCTGAAGCAATTCGAGACTAATCAGAATATGGTCATTTACCTTGTAACTCGTAAAGTCAATGAGGATGGTAAATCGATGAACAGCAATACGACTATCAAGATGATAGAAGGGGAAAAAGCAGACCTTAACATAGGTAGTGTTACGTTAGGTATTTTTAGCTACACAGACTTGACGGTCTATCATGGAGAAGTTGACGAGCCATATACAAAAACCTCCTCTGATGTGAAAAGAACGCATGATAACTATTTTTTTACTGACGACCTATGGCCTGAAAAATATAATTTAAAGACTACCGCCAAGGGTAACGGACTTCACGTGGAAGGTTATTCATCATCATCAGACCCTTATGGCACTACAACTATAGGGAAAATATCATTTGACATAGATGATTTGTCGAAAGGTATTGCTGCAGCAAAGATCATCAACTTTGAATACACGGAAACAGAGACATGGAAAGAAGAGAAGAGAGAATTCACTTTCTCTGCAACCAATTTGACATTAGCGGAAAAGCATAGCGACAACTTTTGGTTTATATGGCAAGGAGGCGACACTTGTTTCACTTCTTATTCTGATATAGAAACTGATCCAAGTGGATACAAGGCCACATGGGCATACAAAAAGAATTCTGAGAATTATATAAGCATAACGATTAATCAATAATTAAAGCAATATTATTATGATTAAGGTAAAACAATTATTCAAGATGCTCTTCCTGCTGATGGCGATTATCAGTTTGTCAGCTTGTACAAAAGAAGACAGTGGTGAAGGAGGAGGTGGAGGCGACAGCGAGTACCTCTGGGGCGAAACTGGCAGTGAGGCAACTTCCTTGAAAAAGGATGTGCCCATGAGTGATCTGGAAACCTTCATCGAGTATGTGGCCAAGGTTGAAAACCTGAAACTGCAGACCATCAGGCTGTTCAGTAACAATTGGGAAGGTGAACTCTTCTGTGGAGATATGACCAACGCTGATCCTGACAAGATGAATGCGCTGATTACAGAAATCCTCGAGAATAGGGTACGCTATGAGAAAGCTGCCTCACAACTTGAACAGGCTGGCGTATTGAGCCAAGTCACTACGCGAGGTCCTGTAACGGCGACACTTGACTTTATTAACGGTTTGTCGGAAGTGACCAGTGATGACGAGAATCTTATCAAGGATGCCCTTGAGAAAACCAAGATGATGGGCGACAAACAGGCTCAGCAGCAGTTGTTCGATGTGCTTCCCAATAATCTGAGGGCAGGCTGCACTGATGCATCTACCTGGTTTAAGAAGTTCAATAATCGCGAACTGACCACCAAGGCTCACGAAATCAAGAAATGCTGGTATTTCCAGACCTCTGAAGTGAATGATGCCACCATGCAGTTTAGGGATAATCTTGACGCTGTGACTGGCACCAAGAATGGTAATGCCGTTTGGAATACAGCTGCAAAGACGACTATGACTTTAGCTGATAAGGGTATGAACGTTCAGCTTGCAACGCTCGACCAGCTTTCAGGAGGAGGCATCAGTAAGATGCAGGATGTAGAAATCGTTATGGAGGAAACCGCCAAGATCCGTAAGAAATATAAGGAGGGTACACTGACAAGCAACGATTTCGCTAAACTTCAGACGGTTGTTGGCAAGAACCTATTAGATAAGGTGTTAGAGAAATATCTGCTGCCTGAAGAGTACAAGACCATCAGCGATGAGATGCTCAAACAGGTTCAGAGCGAAATGACGGACTATGTTTATGAGAAAGAATTGGAGGCAGCTGAGGAAGATGCAGCCAAGGGAACCAACAAGAGTATCATGCAGACGATCAACAATATTGCGGGTGCCCAAATGTATGGTTCTCTTTCTGTTGGCTCAGATGGCAAGGTTAACGTAGGTTTGCCCAATAAGGATGGCAACGTCACAATGGTAACCTCAGCCAACACGGATCAGACAGTCACTTCCGTCACAGACAAGGGTGATCGTGCCACTCAGAAGGTTAAGCCCAAACCAGGCAAAGAAACCATCAGCGCAGACCCTGCTCCGTCAGATCTTAGCTATGAGATAGATCCAAAAGCACTGACCTTCAGCGCTAACAGTGGCAAAGAGACTATTGATATATATAGTGATATCAAATACTATGGCGTAAAGAGCAATGAAGACTGGATTACAGTAACAAAGACCGCAAGGACTGTTATTGTTGAAGTAGTGCAGAATGAAACAGGCCAAGAGCGTAAGGGTAGCATTACCATTGCCTTCTCGCAAGACAAACAGACTACTCTTGCCACAGTCACAGTACCTGTCACTCAGAAAGCGGATGTAGAAGGTGACTTTATTCCACAAACTACCATTGACTTCAATACGCTCTCATTTAAATTGCGCTTACCATACTCCATTGAAGAGAACGACGATTATTGGGGGTGGGATAAAATTCTATCAAGGGATGGTAGTATCACAATCAAGAAATTAGATAATAATGTCTACCTTGTTGAAAAGGAATATAAGAATGACTATATGTACTACGGGGATCTTTCTGATTGGACAATTGAGAATATTAGAAATGCGCCGATGGAGAGACCATATCGTGAGAATTTACCCTATGGAACATATTGGAAGGTCTCCTTCCAAATGACTATCACGCCATCTGATGTAATACCTGTTCAAGACTGTGTTAGCATTACCGACTTTAAGGCTAATGGTTATATAAGGCATAAGAGCTACAATTCTCATGATTATTGGGATGATGAGAACAAGAAATACGTTACAGTACTTCATGGTTTTGATGAATATGAATCCATCAATCTGGTTAATCATGATGTCATTTCGCGTCGCCCCCTCGATGATCCAGAGTCTGATCGTATAGATGATCTTTGGATGGAATATATGCTTGGATTCATCTATAACAATATCAATGCGACGAACTTATCCACATCTGTAGAAACTGTTTACCATAGTACAAGATATGAAAAGGTTGATGAGACAGTTGACGAGGATGGGAACCACATACCCGTCTATGACTGGGTAGATACTGACAGAACCACGTCAAGCAATACACCAGAAGTGATAACGCTTCAAATCAAGTGGGATGTACCTATGGAAAATCGTGAGTTAGGATCTGATGATAAATATTAGTAACCTATAAGAACAATGAGCAGGAGCGGGCATCACTGCCGGCTCCTGCTAAAAAATAATAACTTGTGCGAAAAAAATGTGAGAGATCTTTATTTGTTAGTAAATGAATGTAGTCTTGAGCAATTTAGATTTTATATTGGCTTGGGGTCAGGCCTGTATGGGCCTTGAAGACACGGAAGAACGACGTCTCATTGGCGAAGCCTGACTTGATGTAAACCTCAGTAATCTTTATATCAGGATTATCCTTGAGCAACCGCTTGGCGTATTCGATGCGATACTTGTTGACCAACTGGATGAAGGTGATGCCCTTCTGGGTGTTGATACAGTCGGAGATATATCGCTTGTTGGTGCCCAACCTGTCAGCGATATCAGCTACCTTCAGCTCGCAGTTCAGATAGAGTCGCTCCTGTTCCAACAGTTTGCAGATGCGCTGTATCAATACCTCATCTGTATCAGTTGGTAATCTGAGACCTTTGGCGTTTTCGCGAACAGGTGCCTGTGCTGGTTTCTCTATGGGCAATGGCTGTGGCTTTGGGCGACGACGCCTGAAATACAGGAAAGCTAACAAGGCAAGAGCCAGCAATACGACCAGCAAGAGAACAGCCCAGAGCCAACCAAGCCCCTTCGAAGCGGCTTCCTTAGTGACAAAGCGGAAGAGGAAGACAGTGGAGAAAGGCGTGAAGTTGGAACCTGAGATACCACCTGTGAGCATCAGATCGCCCCCAGCAGTGAGGATTACTCGACCGTTTCCTGCCTCAGGAATGGGTGGTGTATAATAAAGTGTCAGAGGAGCACTCGTATTATCCTTAGCCTTTGCATATTCGATGCAGAGAACAAAGCAACGGCGATCCTTATCGCGACCAACCATGTAACCTCGTTGTGTCTGCTGATCGATAAGAATTGGCGTGATGTATTCGATTGTACCCCAGTTGGTCTCTGTGGGGATGGGACAGGAGGTTGGAAGCAAAGAGAAGTCGAGTCCCTGCACCTTGATGATGGCAATGCGCCCATTTTTGTCCTTGACAGGCAACAGATAGGCATAGATACCTTTAGCCTCGTCGCCTATGAAAAACTCTTCACTTCTGTAGGTCTGCTCGAAAAGCAGAGGGCGCCAGATGTCAAGCAAGGGGATGGAGAACGACTCGCCCTTCAGACGATCGACAATAATACTATCAAGTTCCTTACCATGGCAGTTTCTTCCACTGAAGATGATAGCATCATCAGGGGCAATCTTGAAGATAAAGGGCATGGAGCGCTCATTCGTCACTTCCTTGACAAACGAGAATGTGCATTCGCCATCGAAACACTCGATCTCGTCTTCTCCATACCAGTTGCCTGTGATGTAGACCTTGTTGCTGTCGAGTTCGATAGCTGAGGCTAAGGCGCGTTTCTTGTCGAGACAGCCAAAGCCCTCGAAGGTACGGGTTTGTGGGTCGTACATCTCAGCTACATAGGTTTGTCCGATACCCAGATGGGTCTCAAAACCTCCAGCCAGCAGCACCTTGCCTGACTTCATATGGAGTCCAAATCCTCCATCATGGTCATAAACTGTCTCCAGCTGATGCCACTCATCGTCATCATAGTATTCTGCTGTCTTTGTGGGGATGAAACCTAAGGTGTGACCTCCCATCAAGACAATCTCCTGACCTATACGGAAGGCGCAGTGGCCTGAGCGAGGGGTTGTCAAGTTAGCCAGTTGTTCTGCATTGATCTCCACCATCGGACAAGCTGTACTCTGACTGTTCTCTGGTGGAACAGTCGTCTGCGCTGTCATAGGGAGAGTCGTCAGTAGACAGCCTAAGAGAGAAATATAGATAGTCTTTATCTTCATAAAAGTTTAGTTAGTCCTGAAAATGACGGGCTGTTTCTTCTCTTCGCGTCTCTTGGAGGCTTTCTTCTTGATCTTTCCCTGTGACACAGTCTTTTCCTGTACGGGCTCTTGAGACTGCTGGGCTGTGACAATGCCAGTGGGGAGACTGAAGTCGTAGGTGATGGTGGGGCAGCCATCCTCCGTTACATCGATACTGAAGCGCACATTGCTGGTCTTCAGATTGAAGAACTTGGCTGTGTACTGTTCCTCTGTGATCTTCGTAAGGGTAGCGGGTATGGAGTCTTCTGCCTCTATGACCACATCCTTGAAGTAGTTGCCATCAGCAGAGCGATTGCTCACCAGGATCTCAGCTGTCAGTTCTTTGCCTTCTGTCTGGTGTTTCAGGATCTGCACAGCGTAGTTGTTGATATACCAGGTGTCGTAGGAGATCTTTCTGGGGGTCATCGTCAGTCCGTCGTAGGTCAGTGCGAAGGTGGCAAACGAGGGTTTTCTCTCTAGTCCGATTTCCTCTGGGATATTGATGGAACAGTCATAGCTAAGTACTGCCGACTCGACATTGACATTCTCGCGACGCGTATCGGTATTGATGTGACAATTGTCATCGTCGAGACTTGAGAGTTTCATCAGCGCCATCTTCATATAAGGAGGACAGACTGCCTTGATGGTGGTGTTGATGGCTCTGTGGGCAAAACCAATGGCACGATTATCGTTGAGTGAGAAGCGACAGGAGTAGCGAGGATCGACATAGATGATACCATACTTG
>JAEEGI010026156.1_pt1 | contig 11259 bp, 5 predicted proteins | sample 8958751 | NCBI WGS metagenome assembly JAEEGI01 (sample SAMN16246545, study PRJNA631951) | gut metagenome | biome: gut microbiome; feature: rumen; material: KS-attached | host: Bos | place: Iran: Karaj | collected 2018-10 | reverse complement strand
AGGTTCCTCGTCGCCATCCATCAGCTTACCCAACAGATACTGGATGGGGTTACCACCGTTATCCATCTTCGGCAGCTCAAACACCTGAATGATACTGTCAATCTGCTCACGAACAGTCTTGTTCGGATCAGTCACCTTCACTTCAATCTCGTCATACGCCGTGCCGTCAATCGTTAGCATGACGATAAACTCTTCTTGATAAAATTCTTGGTCTGTCATAGTGTTATTATTTTTTATATTAATATATGTTTTTCTATATTATGGAGTTGCTAAACGATAATGCTATCTTACCCCCTCTTGATAGCTTTAGGAAAGCAACGAGAAGGCCAGTTATGCCCCAGTTCGGGGAGGGTAATTCTCAATTCATCTGCTCTAATTAGTACACTTATTGTAACAATAATGATTCTTTAAAATACAATGCAAGATATCTATACCACCAATCAGCCATCAATTAAGCTCTAATTAGTCATCAATTACACTTCAATTAGCCATTAATTACTCTTTAATTAGGCATTAACTCTATCGTAATCAGTCAACTGATTAGGGTATAATATGTATACTAATTGAAACTAAAGTTGTATATCAATTGCAAGTTGTTCTTCATTAGTGATACTTTAAAAGTGAGCCGTCACCAAGTGTAAGACCCTGTCTTTCAGTCAATTCCTCTATTTAGTGACGCTTTTAGAAAAAAAGGATAGTGTTAGATATACCATATGGTATCCGTATTTATTACCACCAGCTCCACTGCCCTGGTTCCAACCGGTAATTCGTGCTGCGGTAGATTTCTGTATCATCACTAAAAACTATCAGCTGGTAGGTGTAATTAGGAATAATCGAAACTTCTGATTCACCTTCACGTTTCAGTGCCAACTGAAACATCTGATTCTTTGCATCTAGTCTTATGATAAAGTCCGTTCTCACTTCAGGATCAGTTTCAAAAAACTCATTGTAAATTTTGCTCACCAACACCTTCGAGAACCAGAAGTGAGCAAACAATTCCGAGTCGTCTTCCTGCCACCGAACAGTTATACGTTCTGGTTTTCCCGCCTTATGATAATTAAATTGTTCATCATCACCATCAGATAGATTAAATGTTCCATCGGAACAGATATCTTCTACACTGATAACATCCAAATTATCGTAATAAAGGTCTTCCCTATCAAACTCTACCCACGAAAAATCTTCTTCATCCCAGCATTCCTCTAAAACTACATACCTAACATTGTATTGTCGGATCATATCATCCAGTTCTTTGCGATTCATGGACTCATAACCATTTGGCTCACACATCCAACCATAGACAACTTGCTCCATTTCGTTCAGTTTTGCTTCTTCTGCCTGAAACCTCTGTAGCAGAACGGAACGAGTTTTTCCTTGTAACCAAATCGAGATAACACCAAAAGGGGCTATTCCAACTACAACATCACAAAACGGATCTTCCGGAAACATTTTCTGTTGTTTTTTCCACAACTCCTCAGCAAGCTTATCGTTAATCAAAGTATCTATGTCGTAACAGCGACTTTCCATCTTTGATATGTAACGTAGTTTCAATCTTTTAGGCAAAGGGTACTCTACTTCTGAGAAAAAGTCATGACTCTTCACCCGCCCCCAGCCGTCATCACAAGTAGATTCAATAAGAGGCATCACCTGACTTTCATCATTGTCAGACACATAAGAATTGTCTTCCGTATGAAGTTCACCTTTAAGGATCTTAACTTTACAATTCTCCAAACGTGAAGTGAAAGGAGTATATATATAACCCATTATTTTTTCGACTTTTTACTACTTTTCTTACTACTTGAGCTCTTACTTGAACTATTTGTAGAATAAATCTCTTTTTCGTAATTAATATCTTCAGTGGCGAATTGTGCATCCACACGTGCCATCATAAGTGCATAGTCATTCATCTTTGCTTCATTCAAAGCCTCTTCTGCTTCTTGTGTATTGGTTTTAGCCTGAAAATAGGCTATCTCAGCATCTGGTGCAAAGAATTTTGACTGAGGATTTGAATGAGCCTGATCATAGTATTTCTTTGCTGTTGCTTCTTCTTGCCTTGCCACATCCAGATTGGATTGAGCCTGTTTGATGGTTTCTTTACCTTCGTAGACTTTGATTTCTGCTTGTGAAGTAAATAGTGATTCCGCAGCTGTCTGTCTTCTCTTGGCACTCTCAATAGCTTCTTTATTATTTGCTTTTTGAGCTGCCTCTAGGTCTTTTGTTGCCTGTGCATATTCCTTATTTGCGTCTAACTGCTCAGGAGATTTATCTTTTAAACTATTCCACTTCGGCTTTTTCTTCTGTTCTTTTACCACCTCATTTCTCTTTTTCGCCATTGCATTGGGATCATATTTAGTTTGATCAATTAGTCCCAATATCCAGCTTGCACCATTATAACCTATACCAACTACGTTTGTCCAAGCACCAGTAACCCCCGAAATAGCAGGAGAAGCGGCAGAAGTAGCCTTTAACAATTTACTATGTTGCGACTTGTAAAGCTCTCTAAGTTCTGTTAGTGTATTTTCCGAGTAGTCACCTAAAGCAGATCTTATTTTTGCTGCATCTTTGATCTCTTCATTTAACCCTTTCAACACGCCTAATGAAGCATACTTAGTTTCTGCCACTGCTTCTTTTGATGCTTTTTTTGCGGCTGCTTCAGAAGCGCCTAATGCTGTATCTAACTCTTTTGAAAACTCTCCTAATGCTTTTTCATTCTGAGATATCATCTTATTAACATCATTTGTAAGAGCTTTGTCTAGATCAGAAGCCTTAATGGTAGAGTTATCATGTAAATGAACACGTTTCCCATTTTGCATCACTGCATCTTTTGAACTACCAAAACTTTTTACTGCAGAATCATAAGACATCTGGACTGTCGTAATATTTCCTTTGCTATCTTTCACTGTAACAAACAAATCTCTTTTATCGCTATCGGGAAAAATACCATTTCGACCATTTGTAGGTCCCGTTGAAGTCTTAGAACGACCTAACATCAAATTCTGTTGAGACTTTGCTAATTCATCCCAATTCCTATTTCCTACATAAACAAGTTCTAATTCTTCTTGCGGTAGATAATTCAATTCTTTCAGTTTTTCAAGACCTTTTTCAGCTGGGGAAATCTTCGGTTTCAGTCCTTTTTTGACAGCAGCCTCCATCACTTCACCTCCTGCTGTAGTAGATAATTGCTTTGCAACTTTAGCTAACTTTCCAAAATATGGTATAAGTCCTGCTATATCCATTGCGATTGAAAGACCGTTAAAAACATTTTCTCCTGTTGAGCATTTTGGGCCACCTGCCCATCTTGCTACTGAGATATAAACATCAACCAATGCCAATGGCGGAAAGGCTATAGAACCAATTGTGGCGACAAGCTGTATACAATCAAGAATTGTATTTCGAAATGCCATTTGCTTGTCTAGCAATGCTTGCTCTGCAGCCTTTAAATTTTCCTCAGCTTCCTCTTTCCTATCTTGAATTGCCTTCTTTCGATTCTCTATGGTCACCAAATCTAGAGGCGCACCATCAATGATATACACCGGGGCATGCTGATCTTCAATAGTGTCAATTCCGAGGGCTTTCTGTAAACCACTTGCTCCTTTGTTAATTATTTTTATATGTTGGAAATTAATAAGACCACGACTCTGCAAAATATCCCTTATTTCTCTATCACTTTTATATTTGAATTTGGGGGAGCACTCTCTTAAGTTCTTGATTTCCACGTCAGCCATTTCATAGGGATTCTGTTCTTCCATGGCTTTTTTAATCGCGTACTCTGCTCTGGCAGCTTCTGAATCAACCTCAGCTTTTTGTTTCTTCATTAAACTCACGTTCTCCCTAAGCTGCTCTTCAGAAGGATCTGTCAGTCTCTCGTATTCATCTTCTACCCATTCATAAGGTTTATCAGTTCCAAAATACTTTACCACCTTTTGGTCACTCTTATGATTGTCTATAATTCTTTTCAGTTCTTTAATTCGTTCATCATTTCCCTTAGTATCTTCCAAAACAGCTTTGTATGCATCAAAAATGGCGCAATACTTGACATCGAATTCCCATCCTTTTTTCTGAATCCAGCGGAAAGTAAATCTGAACTCATCGAGTTTTAAAATATTAGCAACATAGGATTTATACAAGTTTTCATCATCTATTTTTTTACCCATCAAAGCAGAAAGCGCAAACATACATTTCTGACAAGGGTGAATAGCTATGATCTTGACATTTACTTTACCATAAAACTTTTGTTTTGATTTGCGGTTCAATAAGCCTTTTAACTTGGTAATCGCATAAGACAAAGAAGTTGTCAAACTCAGATTCGTAGCATCAGTAACATTCTTGAATTTGTCAAGATTATTACAACTACAATCTATGAAAATAGTCTCATCACAGGGCCCATAATAATTCCCCTTAGGATTACTCCAAGCCTTATCTAAAACTGAATATTTAGAAGAACTTGGTTTTCGCAAGTCTTTATATAATTCTGTCTTCCAAGCACAAAAAGTAAGATAAGGTATAGAAGAAAAAATAATTTCAACAGAAAAGTCTTTTCTCTGATGCTTATCCTCTTTCTTCTGGTCTTGCTGATCAGATTCTGATCTGTATTTGCCCTCTGCGTTGTCTCCTCCTGTCATAATAGTATAGTGATGAAAGGATGAATACTAAAACAATTGATAATAGGTATATATCCCTACTTACGTGAGTTGGAATCATTGGATTCTCCACTCAAATCTGCAGAAGAATCTTTGCCACTCAAAGCATTGTCTCTTAGATAACCCATAGCGTTATCTAACTGTAAATCAGCAGCATACACATCCAACATAGCATCATCACCGTAGGCCTGTTTACTTGCATTCCTCATCTCTTCCCTGGCTGCATTATATTCTTGTTCCTTCTCAGTCAACTGCTGATGGACCTCATTTGCCTTGTCCCTATATTCGGTAGACTTATCATAAGTCGCATCAAAAACCTCTGGCTTTCCGTGATTCATATTCCATACAGCAGCATTGAACCATGCGTCTGACTCATCCCTGTTAAACTTCTCTTCTTTCTCCAGAGCTGCCATCTCCTCACGCTTATCATGGGTGGCCTGTTTTGTCTCCTGATGATACTTAATAGCTTCTTGGTGCTGGTCAAGTGTACTCTGAGCATCCATCACTTGCTGGGCAGCATAGGCTTTCTGTTCTGCGGCGTTTTTGTTTTCCACAGCTGTTTTCATTTGATTCTCCAACTCTTTATGCTGATCAACATGGTCGCGGAAATCACTATATACTTGATTCTGTACTTTTGAGGTTGCTGCAACCTTTTTCTCTGCTTTTGCAACTTTATCATTGGCTGTTTTCTCCTCTTTAGCAGCTTGTTTGGCTGTTTTCTCTGCTTCCTTTTTCTGATCATGGAAGTACTTGGCTGCTTCTTTGTCACCTCTTCGTTTTGCACTCTCCTCCATCCACTCTGCGTCCCTAGCTTGCTTCTCCGCTGCCTTACGCTTTTCGGCAGCATCAGTTTTCTCCTGATTGGCAGCCTTGAGTTCTTGGCTAGCGTTTGTGAAATCACGGCTAACCGCTGCCAGTTTATTGCCTTCCTTGGTTAGTGCTTCCTGATCTTTGGCTAATTGTTTGTCGAGCTGACCAATCTCCTGCTCATACTGAGCTTGTTCTTTCGAAGCCTCATCATGAATGCTTTGCAACTCCTCTGTTGTCATAGGTTTCTCCACCACCTTCTCGGTATGGACACCGGCAATACTATACTTATTGTTCACAGCCTCCATGGCTGCTGCCTGTTTCTTGTCTGCACGATCATTAAACTGTTTTGCTGTCTCACGGGCTTTGAAAGCCTTTATGTAGTCACCAGCCTGCTCGTAGCGTGTAGCCATGTCGTTTAATGTTTCGGCAGTTGCGCGGTCACCGTCGCCCGCGTGTTGAGCATTTCTCCATTCTTGCTCGTACGCATACCCTTCATCGGGTGGAAGTAATCTCTTCTCAATATCGGAAAGAGGTTCCGGCATCATAACGGTAACTGGAGGAACTATCACGGGCGGAACACCTGGCATCTGACCGTCTGTAGTAAAGGATATCTGTCCTCCCCACATGCACATATTGCGGCACATTCGAGTGAGCGCAGGCTGTCCCTGTATCAGCATGGTGGGTTTGCCTGGCATCCATGGAGTCGTTATTGCCGGAATGCAAGGCATCGGGGTCAGCACTCCCATCGCTGCAGAAGTAGCAGCTGCAACAGTAGGGTTCGAGAGTGTCGTGCACATACCAAAAGGCATAATGTTCACCATAGGGGAGAAATCCATAATGTTGCCCCTAGGCACATTGCTCATCATGTCTGTTCGTGAAGGGAGAATGACCAATGACGAGGGTGCCATACCAAACGTGCACATCATCATAGCACCAGTTACTACATATGTATCAGCCATATATTCTAAGTTTCAATTTCAAAGATTAATACTCAAACTACCCAATCTTCCATCATTCTTTCAAGAATTACTGTCATTGTTTTATTATCTTTTTCTTTCATGGCTTTAATCATAGCAGGAGCATCGGCTACGTGAACCGCACGCTCACCTAAAGCCATAAAGGCACGGTCGATATGAGTAGCATCTATTCCCTTATCTGCTATAACACTAAAAACAGCCAACTCCTCATTCTCATCAGGATAGTCAAACAGTGTATTAACAAAAGACTGCCCTAACTTCTCTACATCGGAGTGAAAACTCAATACCATTTTTTTCATCTCCCGAGCTCTCGTTCGGACATCCGAGGCAGCTGAGTTTATGGCTTCTTTCAGATCATTAAGCTTGCTTATCATCTTGTCGTCTTCATCCTTGAGATTTTTTGAAGCCAACTTACAAAAAGAGAGAAGTTTGTTTTGCTCCATAGTTTGCAGTGCCTTAGTAAAGTCCATAGTGGTAAATGTTTCCAGAATGGTCTTCACTGCTCGCAAAATATCTTCCACCTCTTTCAGACGGTGGATGGAGATTCGTATCCCTTTGGGGAGGCGATTTTCTGAATGGTCTCTGATATTTATTAGCTTTTCTGTCCATGCATTCACCATATCGGAAAGCTCAGACATTTTACCAGCCATCATCAGAACATCAAATTTACTAATCGCCTTTTTTTTCTCTGCACTATTATCCTCGTCTTTTTCTAATTTGGAAACAGGTGGCATTGGAGATTCTTCTGACATAAAGTCAATACCATCTGGTGGGACGACCTTATACCGATCACCCGCTGATTCTTCTGTTTCGCCTGCAGACTGTGTCTCAACAGGTTGAGCCGAAGGTTCTGGACTAGAAACATCGGGATTCTCCATCATACGCTCAACCTCGGGTTGATCAGTACCAACCTGAGAACTATTATCCTCGCCTATTTTATTGAGATACTGGTCGAAAGAAGAAAAGTCCAAATTATCATTGTCCATATACTTAACTCTCCCGAATCAAAGGTGCCTTAATATCAATGGTAGCAGTTGCTGTAAAATTTATCGAATTGGTCGCATTGATTTCATGAGACATAGAATACTCCTTAAAAGAATTATTTGCCGTCATCTGAATATCTTGTGATTTAACAGCAAACTTCTTAGCGACATCAAAACCTGCGTTCTCAAAGGATTTAACTTCCAAATTTTTCTTTGTCTCTATGCGATACTTTCCGTCTATATGATCATGGCGGTCTTTCTTCGTGGTAAAATGAGTATCTTCTTCAGAAACAATTGTCAATATCTTCAATGTCTTCAATGTCATATCAGCTTCTGAGCATGCATAGAATTCATTATCACACTCTTCTGAGATATCATTCTTAGCATGGAGATTGTAGTCGTTTCCAGCATTTAACTTTATGTCATGCCCTGCTCTCATAATAATATCTTTATCTGCATAGAGTTCTATATTACCAGCTGATTTCAGCTTGATAAGCTTACTGTCTGTAGAGAGAAGTAATTCATAATAATTCAACTTATTATCGTAGACACGGATAAAGCCCTTATCACCCCAATCATCTTCTGTCGTCGTGTCATGAATCTCTATGGTGTGGCCGCTAGCCGTACGGATAGCCTTGACTTTGTTATCACCAGGATACCAAGCATTTTCAACAGGATGGTCTACACTCGAGAAATAAGCACCAGTAACAAAAGGCCGCTCAAAATTACCGCCATCAAAGTCAACATAAACCTGACTTTCTTTTTCTGGAATCAGATGTACACCGAATTTTGTCTTTTCAGTTCCTGAGTAAGGCTGGACCACATGAATCCATGGCGTCCAATAACCATCATCGTCATGAGAACCGTGCTTATTGGCAACGACAGAGAAAAGGACCCGGACGCGTCCCCAATGCTTGGGGTCTTCGGTATCCTTAACAATAGCTCTGATGGGATGGTCACAAACAGGATGAATGGTAGGATCTAAATAAGGAGGATAGTCAATAGCAGCAGTAATACCCTTAAAAGCATTGCTGTATTGCTGGTCAACATTAAAACGATGAACCACCTCAGTAATCAGAATTTCGTCTTGCTGCACCTCACTCTTCTCCTCGGAAGAACCACTATTAATATAGTTATCCTTGATTGTGAGTTTTGCACCAATTTTCATTTTCGAGCAGAAACTCTTTCCTTCATACACAAGCATATTGGCCACCCTACCATGCTGATAAGCATTGAAAGGCTCATTGAAAAATTTCTTATCCAGCACACCTTTCTTCACATCGTCGTCACGCTCAAATGAATGTGACTCCACATCGCCAGCCGTCTTAGTGACATAATTACTCTTTGAGGCATCAAAGGTTAGATCACTGAGTCTACTCCCTGATTTCTTGATATCATCAATATTAAAAGAGTTTCTTGCCACCAGCTCATTATAAGCATACTGCATGTGAACATTATTAACATGATATGGTTTCAGCCGGGCACTATACTCTGAAAGGTCCTTACTAGGATAAGCTAAAGTGATATTATCTTGTTCGCCGAATTTGCCAAAGTGAAGCTTCTTTCCATTATTGAACATCCACTCACCATGTCGCTGAGCCAAGCGCTGCAGGAACTGATACTTCGTTTCGTTATATTGAACGGTAAAGAAAATGGGATCTTCAGTCTTGGGCTGCACCTCTGCCTCTAAACCTGCACTCTTCAATACATAGTTCACAATGACATCTAATTTCATCTCATTGTAAAGGTCAAAGTCTGGGGTATCCTTCATGATGACATCTCTGGTCTCTGCCACAACCTCTATGCCATACTCAGACTCCTTACGAGTTGCTTTTGCCGATGTAACAAAACCTTCGAACTCAATATCGGCATTCTGCGAGCCTTCAGAAAAGCCCTGAATCTCCTGCTCCACAGAATCAGTCTGTAAACTAAGTTTTACCTCCTTGCCGATGATAGAGCCGCATGTGGTGAATTGAACTTCGTTGATATCCTCATCAGGAGCCTTACGCAATTTGAACTCAAGCTTACAAGGTTCCAATAGTCTCTGCGTCATCTTAAACTTGTCAAGACTGTACTTGGCACCGTCGAGTTCAATGTTGAACTGCTTTGATGGTGTTCCTGCGATGCTGAACGCAATATTCTTTACTGTTATCGACATAATGAAATGATTTCAATTCTCAAACAACACGCCTAGCCAGGCACTTTATAGTATACTATCCATTATGAATCATGCACGACTCAAGTATTCTTAGAGCAAATAATGATACACTATCCACCAACGACTAAGTCCAGTCATTATTGAATTCCGCAACATCATTACTACCGACGGAGATAATCTCTGCGGCAATAGTAACACGGGTATGCATCAGACGTGAGTCATGGTCGTTGAAATAATCCTCCAACTCGGTGCAATAGGCGTTCTTAAAGTTGACGGTCTTGTAGCTGCGCTTGTTCTTCTGGGAATAAACCACAAACTTCAGTACACCGGAATAGACCTGTGTCTTACTGAACATCCACTTGTAGAAGAAGACGTTATCATCGCTCAAAGAGGGCATCACAAACGTAATGGATCCTCCACGAGGACGTGTGGATGGCTTTCCTGTACTGTCGCAATCCTGATGGAAACGGTATCTGCATTCTACAATACCATATTTCTTACCACCAACCTCAATCTTTCCATGGAAGGAGTCGTTCTCACTGCCAGTATCTGATTTACCACCCAACAGACCGTCAGTCACGGGTGAGGCAGCTTTAAAGGCTGTATCCATGGAAGGTGCCCGGCTTGTGATATCGCTTAGGTCGCCGAGGAAATTGTCAAGTTTGTTGCCAACATCCATAGCTGTGTTAAGAGCTTTCTCGGCAGCATCCTTCACCTTATTGGCAGCATCCTTGGCATTATTCACAAGTTTGTCGGCCTTAGCAGACAGGTCGCTCACCACAGAGTCGATCTTATTGGCTACAGCATCAGCCGTCTCAGAAATCTTGTTGGAGGCATCATCGATCATGTTGCCTACCTTGTCAACAGCTTGGTTGGCAGCATCGGCAACCTTGTCCTTCACCTCTTCGACTTTATTCATGGCCTTGTCAGCCAGCTCTTGAGCCTCATTGGCGATCTCCTTGGCTTTATTCTCGATTTTCTCACCAATCTCCTTGGCCTCATTCTCAATCTTCTCAACGGTGTCCTTGACTTTCGTCTCTACCTCGTTGACAACTTCCTTGGCCTTATTCTCAATGTTGTTGACAACCTCCTTGGCCTCGTTCTCAAGTTTCTGGAACTCTTCCTTGGCTCTTTCTCCAAGTTCTTCGGCTTTTTCCTGAATCTCTTTAGCTTTGTTCTCGATTTTCTCAACAGCGGCCTTTGCCTCTGTCTGAATCTTCTCAGCAGTATCTTTGACCTTCTGTTCCACCTGAGCGGCCATCTCCTGAGCCTCATTCTGAAACTTTTCAACAGCCTGACCGGCTTGTTCTTTTATGTCATTGATACCGTTCTCTATCTTCTCTCCTACAGCCTTGGCCTCGCTCTCCAATTGAGCGACAGTATCTTTCACTTGCGACTCAATCTGCTGTGCCATCTGCTGCGCCTTCTCCTGCGCTTGGTTGACACCATCAGCAACCTTACTCTGAAGCTCCTGAGCTGTTGACTCAATCTTATTGACACCGTCCTGGATGCCGCTCTCAATGCGGCTGCCTACCTCACGGGCCTTGGCCTCGGCATTGCTGATACCATCCTCAATACGAGAACCTATGTTCTGAGCAGTTGACTCTATCTTATTGACACCATCCTGGATGCCGCTCTCAATGCGGCTGCCCATCTCACGCGCCTTCGACTCGGCATTGCTAAGACCGTCC
>JAEEGI010026152.1_pt1 | contig 11260 bp, 7 predicted proteins | sample 8958751 | NCBI WGS metagenome assembly JAEEGI01 (sample SAMN16246545, study PRJNA631951) | gut metagenome | biome: gut microbiome; feature: rumen; material: KS-attached | host: Bos | place: Iran: Karaj | collected 2018-10 | reverse complement strand
CTTTTCGGCTGCATAGTTGTTAGTACCAAACTGCTGGGTACCCTTAAACATCAGGTGCTCCAGATAGTGAGCCAGACCAGTGGTCTCAGCCGGATCATTCTTCGATCCAGTCCTTACCGCAATATAAGTCTGAATACGGGGTTTCTCTTTGTTCACGCTCAAGAACACCTTCAATCCATTGTCGAGGGTGTAAATGCGTGAGTTCATCATATCACCAGGCACAGTGACATAGTCACGTGCCGCTAAAGGTAAAAAGGTAAAAAGGTAAAAAACTAAAAAATAACTAAACTTCTTCATTTCTTTTGTATTTTATTGATTATGTTTATAATTGTTCCTATAATAGTATTGAGGTCATTTATTATTGAATCATACTTAGCTTGATCAAGCTTTTCTGACTCAAACAACAACTCTAACCAATACTTGCTTTCACTTGCTTCTTTTAGAGATATTTTGAGTTTATTGATGTAATCCGCTTCACTTTGTGCATATATACTTTCTGCAATATTTGCACCTATACTTGTTGCACTTCGATAAAGCTGCTTTGAAATAACGAATTCTTTTTTCTCATCATTAAGATATTTATAGAGTTTTATAATGCGAAGAGCAAATTTCTTGCTCAACTTATATATAACATTCTCACCCACTTTTCCTTTTTTTACCTTTTTACTTTTTTACCTTTTTACTTTTTTACCTTCTTACTTTTTTACCTTCTTACTTTTTTACCTTCTTACTTTTTTACCTTCTTACTTTTTTACCTTTTTACTTTTTTACCTTTTTACTTTTTTACCTTTTTACCTTTAATTAGTTTTCATAGTCAATTTCGTGATCGAGCTTCTCTACGAACTCATCGAGCACTTCCTTGTCCACATCACCCATAGAATACTCCTTCTCAGCATCCTTGCGGATCTCAGCAATCCAGGCTCTACGAGCCTTCACATAGTCCTCGCGAATACGCTCACAGGCTGCTGCATCAAGCTCCTCCAAGTGGTAGTAGTCCAGAATCATCTGGTAGCTCCATGCCCAACGGTAGTCGCTGTAGTGATCGTTGATCTCCGTGAAGCGATCAAGCACCTGCTGGATATTGTCGATGGCACCGCTCTTGATGTCTTCGATGAGTCGCTGCTCCTCACTCTCAGGTAACAGCAGTCCGCTCATGTCAATCCACTTACCCTGTCCCACGGTGCTCACAGGCTTGCCGATATAGCCCTCCTTCTGGGCACGCTTCAGCACAGCACCCATATAAATACGCAGGGCGATATCGTAGTACTTCTGACCCTTACGAAGCGAAGAGGCATTGATCACATACTCGTGGAAGTTATAGGTCGACACATTATCACCCGAGGCATCACGCAGGGCCTTCAGGATCTTGATTCCCTCCATGATCTCTCCCACGGTGAAGGGCGAGAGCCAGTCGAAGTTAATGATACTCTTCTTCGACTGCTTACTGCGCTTGTCGCGCTTGGGCCATTTCTTGATATCACGATACAGACCAACAGTGGTGATGTTACGTCCTGGCACCAGATAGCAGTCATCGCCATAAGCCATCAGATAGCTGAAGGGCAGATTGCGCGTATCAGGATGGTGCATCAGTTTTCCGAAACATACGGAGAAAGCACCGATGGTAGCTGGCATCAGCACATACGAGCCAGAGGCAGTCTTAGTACCACGCTCCAGGGTACCATAGTGCAGGGGACCCATCTTATAGGCGTGGTTCGAGAAGTTGGTGTTCGAGCCAGCATTATAGAACGAGAACTCACCACCAATCAGCAGTGAACACTTATGGTGTGAGGCACTAAAGGGACCGCAGAAGGCAGCACAGGCCTCACCATTGGCCATAAACGAGTTGGCGAAGAACAGCGATGCTTCAGCCGTAAAACCGTTGGTTATCTGACAAGCCTCACCCACGAAGCAGTCCTGCATCTTCACGGAGTTGTTGATCGAACAACCATCGCAGATAATGGAGTTCTCGCAGATCACACCCGTACCAATGAATACAGGAGCATCCATCGAACTCATCACGGTACACTCAGAGAGTCGTGCAGCACCACTGATCTCACAGTCACCCTTGATGATGGTGTTGGTAATATCTTTGGCATTGATAATCTTCACGTTATTACCGATATAGCTGCGATCAGGACGCGATATGCGGAGCTCATCCTCAATCATCTGCTGCAGACGCTGCTTCAGCTCCTTATCACGCTCATGCTTCACCATCAGCGAAGCCACCTGAGAGTTCAACTCGCGGAAGATGGTCACATTGCCATCACCCATCTCGTTGAGCACAGAGATCACACTACCCTCGCCATAGGTGGCATCGTCAGTGGTCTCGAGTGTACAGATGTTCGAGATGTAACAGTCGTTACCAATGGTATAGTTGTTGATGTAGTTACCCACCTTCTCAATCAAGCAGTCGTTGCCCACGGTGACATTCCTCAGGGTGGCATCGTTAATGCCTGAATGCTTCAGGAAGCCCTTGCTCACCTCCACCATCTTGTGGAAGGATCCCAGTCGGATGTCGCCATAGAAAATGACGCGATGGAAATTGTAAGGTTTAAAGTCTTCTGCAACTAACACACGCTGCCAGTCTTCTGCCCAGCACACGTTGTTCTCCAAGATCTCAATTTCGTTTTGTGTTAAATTTCTGTAGTTACTCATATGTATATTTTTAAAAATTTCGTTACACTCAATTTTTGGGGGAGTTCAAGGAGTCAGGGAGTTCAAGGAGTTCAGGACGTATGTTCTGGCCTTGATGATCTGCCCTTGGAGTATTGTCTTGTACTCCTTGTCTACTTGCATTCTTGTCTACTCTTCCATCGTATACAGGAAATCATTATACGGATACTTCTGTACGTGGAGTTCGCGTACCCTTTTATATAAGGTTTCGCGCAACTCATCAATATTTGCTTTCTGCTTCGCGCTAATGAAGAGACACTCCAGGTATTGTCCTGCGCTCGGCTTTGCCGCTTGGCTAGTCCAAGAACTCCCTGATCCTAACTTCGCCATCCACGTCTTCTCGAGGTCCTCGAGCGTCAGATTCTCTTTGGTCATGGGCGTCAGATCATCCTCTTCCTTGGGAGTGAAGGTATAGGCATCGATCTTGTTGAACACCAGCATCGCAGGCTTGTCAGCACAACCCAGTTCCTTCAGAGTCTCCTCCACTACACGGATCTGCTCCTCAAAGTCGGGGTGCGAGATGTCTACCACATGCACCAGCAGATCAGCCTCTCTCACCTCATCGAGGGTGCTCTTAAAGCTCTCCACCAGGTCAGAGGGCAACTTACGGATAAAACCTACGGTATCAGCCAACAGGAAGGGCAGGTTGTCGATGGTCATCTTCCTCACTGTGGTATCGAGGGTAGCAAAAAGCTTGTTCTCTGCAAACACCTCACTCTTGGCCAACAGGTTCATCATGGTAGATTTTCCCACGTTGGTATAACCTACGAGAGCCACGCGAATCAGTCTGCCACGGTTCTTCCTCTGGGTAGTCTTCTGCTTGTCAATCTCTGCCAGACGCTGCTTCAGCAGGGTGATACGCTGTAGGATGATTCTTCGGTCCATCTCCAACTGAGTTTCACCAGGTCCACGCAGTCCTACAGAACCCTTTCCACCTCCTGAGCCTGAGCCACCACCCTGACGTTCCAGGTGAGTCCACAGGCGCTGCAGTCGGGGCAACATATAACGATGCTGAGCCAACTCCACCTGAGCCTTGGCTTCCGCTGTCTGGGCTCTCATGGCGAAGATATCGAGGATCAGTGAGGTACGATCCAGGATCTTCACCTGAAGCTCCTGCTCGATATTTCTCATCTGCTTGGCACTCAGTTCATCATCGAAAATCACCATACCCACAGGCTGTGGGGCGTTGGTCTCATCGAGCAATCCCTGAGCCCACAGTGATGCATCCTGAGCGTCCAGCCATTCATCGTAGGCATCCTGACATTGTTTAATATATTGCTTGATCTCCTGTAGTTTACCACTACCTACGTATGTCGTCTGACTGGGTCCACCTACCTTTTGGGTAAAGCGCTTCACGGTTACAGCACCAGCTGTATCCGCCAAGAACTCCAGTTCGTCGAGATATTCCTTGGTCTTGGCTTCATCCTGCTCCTTAGTAATGAGTCCCACCAGTACAGCAGTCTCTGCCTTCGCCTCTGATATTACAAATTCCTTCATATTGCATGCAAAGATACGGAAATTTTAGCCACTTGCTAAAATTTCCGTGTTAATCCGTGTTAATCCGTGCCTAAAAAAAATAATTCATTGTATTTTTGCAGCAAATTATTTAAAAACCAAAATCAAAAACATTATGAGAGTTATTATTCAAAGCAACTATCAGAACATGTCACAGTGGGCAGCTAACCACGTGATTGAGCGTATCAACCAGTTCAACCCCACCCCCGACCGTAAGTTTGTGCTGGGTCTTCCCACAGGTTCCTCTCCCGTTGGCATGTACAATGCCCTCGTAGAGGCCAATCGTGCTGGTAAGGTATCATTTGCTAACGTTATCACCTTCAACATGGACGAGTATGTAGGTCTGCCCGAGACCCACCCTGAGAGCTATCATGCTTTCATGGCTCGCAACCTATTCGATCATATCGACTGCCCCAAGGAGAATATCCATATCCTCAATGGTAATGCCCCCGACCTGCAGGCTGAGTGCAAGCACTACGAGGAGATGATTGCAGAGGCAGGTGGCATCGACCTGTTCATCGGAGGTATTGGCCCCGATGGTCATATCGCTTTCAATGAGCCAGGCTCTTCTCTGCGCTCTAAGACCCGTATGAAGACCCTTACCACTGACACTCGTATTGCCAACAGCCGTTTCTTTGGTGGCAGGCCCGAGAATGTACCTGCTCACGCCCTCACCGTTGGTGTTGGTACAGTGATGGATGCCCGCGAGGTAATGATCCTGGCCAATGGTCATGCCAAGGCTCGCGCCCTTCAGGCAGCTGTCGAGGGTTCTATCAACCACATGTGGACCATCTCTGCCCTGCAGATGCATGAGCATGGTATCATCGTTTGCGATGAGGAGGCTGCCGACGAGCTGAAAGTAGCTACCTATAAGTACTTCAAGGACATCGAAAGCGAACAAATATTATAATGAGAAAATTATTTTTAGCAATACTATTAACGTCATCAGCCCTGGTTTGGGCTGGTGACGTTACTGTTTCATCACCTAACGGTAGTTTGGTGGTGACAGTAAGTGATCGAGGCGGACGCCTGTCCTATACAGCCAGTCTCGATGGTGTCAAAGTGTTAGAGCCCTCCGCCCTAGGTCTCAAAACCTCCCTCGGTGATCTCACCAAAGACCTCTCAATTCTCACCTCTCACCCCTCCCCTCTAACCTCTAGTTACACGATGAGAGGGACGAAGTCCTCGAAGAGTAACTATGAGGCCAACGCCCTGACTGTAGATGTAGAGAACAAGGAAGGCGTGAAGTTCAGCATCCTGTTCCAGGTGAGCAACAACGATATAGCTTTCCGCTATCAGATGCCCCGACAGAAGATCAATCGCCGTGAGTACAAGCGTGTGCGCATCCTGGCCGAGTTGAGCAGTTTCAACTTTCCTGATGGCACTACCACCTTTATCTCACCCCAGATAGGTCCCGAGTCCGGCTGGGAACAGACCAAACCCTCTTACGAAGAAGGCTACTCCAATGATGCTCCCATGACCACCCCCTCCCGCTATGGCCATGGTTACATCTTCCCTGCGTTGTTTCACATTGGGGGTTCTGATGTCAAACCCATTGATGGAATTTTTGCAAAAAATTCCATCAATAAAAAAAATAATCTCCCCCTTTCTAAGGGGGAGCAAGAGGGGGTTCTCTGGGCTCTGGTATCAGAGACCGGAGTCGGTTCCAACTACTGTGGAAGCCACCTGTCAGATTATCAATCTGGCATGGGTTACACAGTTGTTTACCCTGATCGTGGCGAGAACAATGGCTATGGCACAGACTACGCAGCCATTCCATTGCCTGGCGAAACCCCTTGGCGAACCATTACTGTTGGCAATAGCCTGAAACCTATTGCCGAAACTACGATTAGTTACGACGTGGTGGAGCCTCGCTTTAAGGCTTCGACCGACTACAAGCCCGGCCGCTACACCTGGAGCTGGCTGATTGGTCAGGACAACTCCATCAACTACGATGATCAAGTCCGTTTTATCGACCTGGCTTCAGCCATGGGCTTTGAGTACTGTCTGGTAGATAACTGGTGGGATCAGAACATTGGTCGTGAGCGTATAGCCGAGCTCTCCAAATACGCCCAGAGTAAGGGTGTTCACCTGCTGATGTGGTACAACAGCAATGGCTTCTGGAACGATGCCCCACAGACCCCACGCAACTGCATGAACACAGCCATTGCCCGTGAGAAAGAGATGTCATGGCTCGAGAGCATTGGCGTGAAGGGTATCAAGGTCGATTTCTTCGGAGGCGACAAGCAGGAGACTATGCAGCTCTACGAGGACATTCTCTCCGATGCCAATCGTCATGGTCTGCAGGTGGTGTTCCATGGTTGCACAGTGCCTCGCGGTTGGGAGCGTATGTATCCTAACTTCGTAGCCTCAGAGGCTGTGCTGGCCTCCGAGAATCTGTTCTTTGGCGAGAGCGCTACGATCAGTGAGGGCTTCGACCTCACACTCCATCCCTTCTGTCGTAATGCTACGGCCTCGATGGACTGGGGCGGCATCATCATGAATAAATGGATGTCGACGGATAATAAGAGCCGTCATACCCGTAAGACCACCGATATCTTTGAGATGGCTGCTGGTATTATCATGCAGACCTCGGTGCAGTGTGTGGCTATCCAGCCCAACAATCTGGAGGAGCTCCCCCAGTTCGAGCTCGATTTCCTGCGTGAGCTTCCTACTACGTGGGAAGAAACGCGGTTCATCGATGGTTATCCTGGGAAATATGTAGTTCTGGCCCGTAAAGCCACGAATGGTCGTTGGTACATCGCAGGCCTCAATGCTCTCAAAGAACCCCTCACCCTCACCCTTGATCTCAAGGATTTTGGGTTCACCAACCCAAGCCTTTATATCGATGATAAGGCTTGTGATCCTACGCTTTCATCCTTAAAGCCTAACAAAAAAGGTTTGGTTAAACTCACCATTCAACCAAATGGTGGTTTCATCATTAAATAAAAAAGATCCCAGCAATTCCGCTGGGATCTTTTTATTTTTTGTCGAGTGTTTCGTATTTCGGAGAGTTTTCACTCTTGTATTCTGGAACTATCTCCTTCATCTTTTTGACGGTGGCGATATCATCATACAATTTTGAGATGTCAACCAGCTCATCGATATCCCTCGACACCTGATCATAGTCGTACTCTACGACCTTGGCAATACGGATCTTTTCGTGGAAGGTTGGCTTCGTCTTCTCCTTGTCGTTCAGCATCTCCTCATAGAGCTTCTCACCGTCACGAAGACCTGTGATTTTAATCTCCACATTCTTCGCACCCGAGAGCTTAATCATTCTCGCTGCCAGGTCGGCAATCTTCACAGGCTGTCCCATATCGAAGACGAAGATCTCACCGCCATTACCCTTTGTTCCTGCCTCCAACACCAGCTTACAGGCCTCAGGAATCAACATAAAGTAACGCACGATACGCTCATCGGTTACAGTCACAGGACCACCATTGCGAATCTGTTCACGGAACAAGGGAATCACAGAACCATTGGATCCCAGCACATTTCCGAATCGGGTGGTCACGAACTGCGTGTATACACGTCTCTTCTTGGATGATGACGAGGGACGCTGCTGAAGCTGCTCTATCTTGAGTTTGCGGTCGAGCGCCTGTACATAAATCTCACAAATACGCTTCGAGCAACCCATCACGTTTGTCGGGTTCACAGCCTTATCCGTCGATACCATCACGAATTTCTTCACGCCATACTTCACGCTCAGGTCAGCAATCACCTTCGTACCATAGATATTGTTAAGTACAGCCTCGCTGGGGTTATCCTCCATCATGGGCACATGCTTATAAGCAGCAGCATGGAACACATAATCGGGTTGGAACTGCTCAAACACTTTCTCCATACGCGACTGATGACAAATGCTCGTGACCAGCGTCTCTGCCTTGATATTCGGGAATTCACGTGCCATCATCAGTCTAATGTCGTGTTCAGGCGTCTCAGCCTGGTCTATCAGCATCATGGCAGCAGGCTTGTAGACAGCAATCTGGCGTACCATCTCAGAACCGATACTACCAGCAGCACCCGTAATCATGATGCGCTTGCCACTCAACAGCTCGCCCACAGAGGCCATATCCACCTTGATCTCGCTACGAGGCAGCAGGTCTTCTACCGACACCTCCTTCAACTGATAGCCCTCGTAGTCGTCATCCGACAATAGGCTACCGTCAGAACGCATTTCCTTCGTACCCTGAGCCATATAGATTCGTACACCCATACCGATGAGCATGTTCTGCAGGTCCTGATTGTCGCGGAAGTCATTAGCGCGCTGGGGTGATACCAGTACAGCCTCGATGCGATGGGCATATACGGCCTCACGCAAATCATCATCCATGCTGAACACACGCTCACCCAACAAGCGATTGTGCTTATAACGAGAGGTTGTTGATATAAAGCCCTTCACCACGAATCTTCTTGGACGCTGGCTACGGATATTCTTCGCTAGTCCGATACCATCCGATGTCACACCGAATATCAGCACTCTCGAGGCTTTCACATCAAGGGTAGTCAGATCGTACAACGACTTCACGACCACTCTCAGGCTCCACATCAGCAGGGTGGCCAGTCCGAACATCACCAACAACTGCCGGCCATGGAGCGACTGCAGGGGCGGATAAGGTACGGCAAACAACTGGTAGTGTACAATGAGTGACAATATCAGCGACAACGTATTAGCATAGGCCACACGCTGCAAGTCGACAAACGATGAGTAACGTACGATGCCGGAATAGGTATGGAACACACGCGTTCCGATGATGCTCAGGAACACGTAGATCATCAGGCTGTAGAACACGCCATCAAGACGCTCCATCATCAGATCCCACCCAGAGAACATCCAGAATCCTATAAACCCCGACAGTAGCAGGATACAACCATCAAGGATAAAGATGCACCAATATGGTAATGAGTTTCTCCGGAAATACCAGTTGACAAGTTTCTTAATGAAATTCATAGGCCTTTATTATCAATACTTTCTCCACACTACCTTGTTCACAATACCAGTGTAGCTCTGAATAATCTTCACCACTTTTGTGGAAACATTTTCTTCAATATAATCAGGCACAGGGATACCATAATCGCCATTCTGATTCATCGTCACAGCTGTATCTACAGCTTGCAGCAGACTGGCCTCGTCGATGCCAGCGATAAAGAAGCACGCCTTATCCAAGGCCTCGGGACGCTCTGTTGAGGTACGAATGCAGATGGCAGGGAACGGATGGCCCACGGAGGTAAAGAAGCTACTCTCCTCAGGCAGTGTTCCTGAGTCGCTCACCACTGCAAAGGCATTCATCTGCAAGCAGTTATAGTCGTGGAATCCCAAGGGCTCATGCTGAATCACGCGTTTGTCCAACTGGAAACCACTGGCCTCCAGACGCTTTCTTGAGCGGGGATGACAGCTGTAGAGGATGGGCATATCATATTTCTCCGCCATCTTGTTGATGGCATTAAAGAGACTCATGAAGTTCTTCTCCGTATCGATATTCTCCTCGCGATGGGCTGAGAGCAAGATGTATTTGCCTTTCTCCAAGCCTAAACGCTGATGAATGTCGCTGGCCTCAATCTCGGTGAGATTGTTGTGCAGCACCTCCGCCATGGGACTTCCCGTCACGTAAGTACGCTCTTTAGGCAGACCGCAGTCAGCCAGATATCTGCGCGCATGCTCAGAGTAAGCCATGTTCACATCACTGATAATGTCCACAATGCGTCGGTTGGTCTCCTCAGGCAGGCACTCGTCCTTACACCTGTTGCCAGCCTCCATGTGGAAGATGGGGATATGCAATCGCTTGGCCCCAATCACACTCAGGCAGCTGTTGGTATCGCCCAGAACCAACACAGCGTCAGGCTTGGTTTCCACCATCACCTTATAACTCTTGTCGATAATATTTCCCATGGTAGCACCCAGGTCATCACCCACAGCCTCCATATAGATGTCCGGATCTTCCAGTTTCAGGTCCTTGAAGAACACCCCGTTGAGGTTATAGTCATAATTCTGCCCCGTATGGGCCAGCAGCGTGTCGAAATAGGTACGGCATTTGTTGATCACCGCGGCCAGTCGGATAATCTCCGGTCTGGTTCCCACAATAATCAACAGTTTTAATTTCCCGTTATTTTTAAATTGTTTCATCGATGAATCTTCAAAATCGGGTGCAAAGTTAGCAATTTTATGTTAATCAACAAAATATATCTTCAATTATTTTGGATCAGGGGACGGTTCTTTGATCCGCCCCAGCTGGATCAAAGAACCGTCCCCTGATCCACTTGATCCGCTCAGCGAGCTGGATCAAAGAACCGTCCCCTGATCCACTCTCCTCAAATCAGCGCCTCAGCCAATTGCTCCAGCAGGGGCTCATCGGTCGATTTCATACGTGAGCGGATGGTTACCATGGGCTCTACGATCTCGCAGTCCTTCAGGGCCTCAATCATGGTGCGCATGGTCTTGCCGGCTGTGGGAGCCCAACTACCGTTCTCGATGATACCAAACTTGCGCTTCTGGTAGTTCTTGATCTGCAGATGATACAGGAAATCGTGCATCACGGGGAACACGCCTGCATCATAGCTCGATGCAGCTACAACCACCGTAGGATAGCGGAATGCATCCTCAATCACCTCAGCCATATCCTCGCGACTCAGATCGCTCACCACCACCTTGAATTCTTTACCTTTTTCCCCTTTTACTTTTTTACCTTTTTCGCGAAGCATCTCGCCAAGGCGCTCAGCGGCAGCTGCTGTGCCGCCATGAATGCTGGCGTAGGCTATCAGGATGCCCTCACTCTCGGGCTCGTATTTGCTCCAGGTATCGTAGAGCTTCACAGCCTCTGCCAGGGCCTCACCCTTCAGCACAGGACCATGCAGCGGACAGATAGCCTGTACATCCAGCGCAGCCATCTTCTTGATCACACCCTGCACCTGTGAGCCATATTTACCGCAGATATTAAAGTAATAGCGACGCGCCTCGCAAGCCCAGTCATCAGTCTCATTCACTAGTGCACCGAACTTTCCAAAGCCATCAGCACTGAAGAGCACCTTGTCCTGAGTGTCATAACTCATGATCACCTCAGGCCAGTGTATC
>JAEEGI010026149.1_pt1 | contig 11262 bp, 6 predicted proteins | sample 8958751 | NCBI WGS metagenome assembly JAEEGI01 (sample SAMN16246545, study PRJNA631951) | gut metagenome | biome: gut microbiome; feature: rumen; material: KS-attached | host: Bos | place: Iran: Karaj | collected 2018-10 | reverse complement strand
CTGAAGACTTATCGATGATTATGGAGGAATTGAAAAAAAGTGACACAATCAATGATTAGCTATCCCTTTTCGGAAACCCTGTCACTCATTTTTCAAATGTTTCCTAGTCAACCGATTAACCTTAGAGAAGTATGTAGCGAATTTGGCATTCGAATTGTACTAGACAAACGTCTGAAAAAAGAAGGTTATTTGGCGTGTGCAGAAGGAGAAAAGCTGATTTTTGTAAGCTCTAATGTAGTTAATCATCATAGACGGCGCTTTATAATTTCACATGAAATCGGACATTTTCTATTGCACAGAAACAAGCTATTTGGATGCTCCGATATTCTCGAGAGTCGAACAATAATCTTTAATTCTCATGATCAAGAATCTGAAGCAAATTGTTTTGCTTCGGAATTACTATTGCCAAGAGAGTCTCTGATTAGTTGGATTCCAAATCGCAGATTGTCTTTCGAGGATATCCGAAAAATAGCCTCAGCATTCGACATTTCGATTACCTTTTCTGCACTAAAAGCTGTGCAATACTCAAAAACAGAAGATGAAATACTATTGTGCTATGATGGGCAAAAGCTCAAGTGGTATTCAATAGCAAACAATGCTGTACGTCGCAACCAAGTACCAAAAGAATGTCCGATTCCAAATATAATTCAGAAATACTTACCGGAAGAAATCTCTGGTGTGTGGGATGAGATATATAGTGGTTGCGTTCATCATGAGTATTTTCATCCATATGGTAATCAAACCCTTATTCTATTATCAGGAGACAGGAAATAAGTGTTGTCCGCATCAGACAGAGTAAGACAGAGGGGGAACCTGTGTATCAAGTTCCCGTCGAATTCTGCGTCTATAGCGATAATTTTCATACAATCGGGATGCGAACATTGTGCGCCGGGATGCAAACAATCTTGGAGGCACTCGGTTCCCATCCGGCGGGGTGCAGCTCACGCGGCAGGGACGAGTGCCACGCCCCTAGCCGATTGTGATTGCCATTTTATCCCACTTCAAGAACAAATCAAAAACGCAGACGAAAAACGCCCGGAGACCCTTGAAATATAACGCTTTGTGCCAGCTTCGTCTGTCACATGGTGACTAGAAACTGGCCCGCGTGGGAGAGCGTTCGGTTCGCATCCGAGAGGTCGAGGGTTCGAATCCCTTCATCTCCACCATATTAGGACGGTAATTCTGATAGAATTGCCGTTCTTTTCTTTTTGTGGTAAAATGATACAAACAGACGAGGTTGATGACGCTTTGCCATTCCGGGTGACGATTGGTAACCAGATAACAGATCGGGAATTACTGGGGGAAAAATCCATGTGGTGTCTGTCAAGCGATAAAACTGAGCCGATTATAAAAGCAAGAAATCAAATCAACAGCGCACACAGAGAGTGCCATTTACATCTTCCGGAGACAGCGATCGTTTTCTTTATGAGTAAAGGCATTGAGTATCTGTGTGACAACCATAATGCGCAGGAATTGCCAGAGCCCTTTCCCCGATTTCTGAATCGATGCCCTGTTTGGGAGATTGCTGAATATCGGGTTTGTTTTCTGGATGGCGGCCGTGGCGCGCCACAGGCCTGTGATACGGTGGAAACGCTTGCCGCACTTGGCGTGAAGAATATCATTTCAGTGGGTATGTTCGGTGCATTTGATCCGCAGATAAAGATTGGAGAGATTATTACACCGGATAAAGCTTTTGTAGAAGAGGGAACGTCGCTCCATTACTACGAGTCCCTTGAATACTCAATCCCCAGCATACGGCTGCATAAGATCGCCTCATCCAAGATGCATATCAAAACATACCCGATTGTTTCGACCGATGCAGTGTATCGTCAGACCTTTTATAAAGAACAGCTATGGCGGGAAAAGGGTGCTGTCGGGGTTGACATGGAGACATCTGTTGTTTTCAGCGTATCCAGTTTTCTCGGGTTGAATTCCGTAGGTCTTCTAATGGCATCGGATGTTCACCCTTTGAATCCGGATGATCCAAAATGGGATTGGCATATGACAAGGGAAATGAGGTATGAATTGTCTGAGAAAAGCTTAGCTGTTGCAAAACAGTTAAGTAATGACTAAGACAAACCCTTGCGCATAGTGACAGCATACAAAAGCAAAGACGTTGAGATTTTTGGAAGTGGCTTCAGAAAAGTATTTGCACTATGTGATAAATACCATATCCGAGTTGAGTCCATAATCGAAAACGGCGGCTTTTCCTTCGCTTTTTATAGGGACGCCAACGTGAAGAATGTCACCGATGATGTCACTATAAACGACACGGAACCGAACAGCGAGCGTAAAATAGCAACTGCAATGAGTGTGTACGCCCTCCTAAAGGAAGATCCAACGCAAACAAGAGAATCTCTTTCTAAAAAGACAGGAAGAACAGTCAGAACCATTCAGAGAGCGTTGGACAAACTATCCGGCGAAGGAAAAATCAAACGGATCGGATCCACAAAAAAGGATACTGGGAAGTGTATTGACAGGTTATGAGGACCGAAGCTGAAAATCATCGGAGTGGTGCCCGCGCTGAACTGACTGCGCAGGATGTGCGCCGCAAAACGCGCGGCGGCGAATAAGGCGGAGGAGGCTTTTCTATGGATATGCGGTCGATTTACATCCCCAACTGCATCGGCGTTGTGATCCTGTTTATCCTGTTTTTTACCTCGCGCACCCAGACCTCCCGGCGGCGGACGGAGGACAAGATTTTCTTCTGCATGGTCTTCGGCGTGATGCTGGGCTGTCTGGCGGAAATGTTTTCCTATGCCATCGACGGCAGGCTGTTCCCGGGGGCGCGGCTGCTGAATTATGCTGCCAATACCTATCTCTACACCGTGAATCTGCTGCTGCCCTTCTGCCTGCTCGTCTATGTCGATCTGGGCCTCTATGACGATACGGGGCGGATCTGGAAGCACTACAAGCCCCAGATCATCGTCGGCGGCGTGATGTTCGCGATCAACATCCTGAATCTCGTTGTCCCCATTTCTTTTTACATCACCGGGGAAAACATGTATGAGCGGCGGCCCTTCAGCTATGTCTATTACGCTGTCATTCTTTATTACTGTCTCACCGCCGCCCTCGAAACGCGGCGTTATGAGAAGAAAAACGGCGCGAGGACGTTTATCAGCGTGGAAATGTTCCTGCTGCCGATCCTCGCGGGGGCCGGGCTGCAATTCCTGATCTACGGCCTCTCTCTGGCCTGGCTCTCCGCTGCCATCGGCCTTGCCGGCCTGTTTATGATGCAGCAGAACGAAATGGCCTATGTGGATACCCTGACGGACACCTTCAACCGCCTGTACCTGAACCATACCCTTTCCGCGTGGATCAGCCGGGGGAGCGGCTTTTCCGGCGCGATGGTGGATCTGGATGGGTTCAAGAGCATCAACGACAACTTCGGCCATTCGGAAGGGGACCGCGCCCTGAAAGCCGTGGCCGACGCCATGAAAAAGGCGCGGTCGGACAACGAGCTGGTGTTCCGCTTTGCCGGCGATGAATTCATCGTGCTGAAGATATCCGGCGACGAGGACAGCCTGCATGCCTACATGGCCGAGGTCCGCCGGCTGCTGGCGAAGCACCGGGAGGGGGGCTGCCCCTATGAGATTTCCCTGTCCTACGGCGTGAGCAGCTTTGACGCCGGCAGCGCGGATGCGTTCATGAAGGAAATGGATGACAAGATGTATCGGATGAAGGTCAAGCACCACGAAGAACTGGGCATCGTCCGAAAGTGATCTCCGCTGTGCCCAAGGGCACGTATTCCCATTGTCTCCGGCTGCTTAACAGGGGGCGCTGCGTTTTGCAGCGCCCCCCCTGTGATATACCCGCCGTGCGGGAGAAACTGCGTCCAAAGGCCGTGTGCAATCGTGTCCTTTGGGCACGATTGCGGACTCCCCTCCGGGGAGGGTTTTCCTACGGGCTTGCTGCGGTTCCGTTTATGCCGCAGCAGGCCCCGGCTTTTGCTGTCGGCAGCTTCGTCCGCATGAGGGGCGTTAATAGCTCCCTAACTCAAAATTCGCTGACCGTCCGGCGTCCGAACGTTCAGCATTTTGCTTGATCGCACCCAAGGCTGACCGCAGAGGCAGCAGCGCTCTTTTGTGTTTTCACTATTATATACGCCCTCTCCGCTTGCCGTGTAATACCGTGACGCGGCGGCCGCCGGGGAGGGCAGCGATAAAACCGCCCCCGGGCCGAAGCCCGGGGGCGGAACGCAGTTTAATTACTTAAGCTTTGTTTTTGGGGGTATCTTATTCGGCGGGAGGCGTAACCTTGGTCACGTACATGGTGCCGACAGGCACTTCCACGTCATCAGCTTCGGCGTACATGTAGTCGACCCGGACCTGGTAACCCAGAGACAGGAAGTACTCCAGCCGCTCGACGCTGGTGATATTGGTGTTGGTCTTGGTGCCGGTGGTGGTGCCGCCGGAAATGTCGACCACATTGACCTTCAGTTCCACACCGTCAGACAGGTTGCCGTAGGCATCTTCCAGATAGAGGTAACCATTCTCGATCGTGCCAACGCCCTCGTCGCCAAGGACGACGCGCATGCGGGCCTTCGTGGCGAACTTCAGTTCATAGATGCCGTCGCCGTCGTTGTCGCTGTACTGATAGAAAGCACTGGCGAGATAATCACCGCCGTAGGGGTACGCTTCGGCGGGGCCGGCCAGATACATCTTCTGAGGCACACCGTCGACATAGGCAGTGTAGAACGGGGTGTTCTCGTCGTTGTACCACTCGTAGCTGGCTGCGCCGCTGGCGGTGTTGGTGCCGCCGATATACAGGTAGTTGCCGGAATCAGCAGCCTCAGGAGCCTCGACGTCAGGCACCCACACAGTGGTGAGCTGCTTGCTGCCGCCCATATCCTTGGCGATAGCAAAGAGCTTTTCAGCCTTGCTCAGCTTGTTGGAAACTTCGATGTTCAGCTGAGAGCCCTTGCCCGTGAAGTAGATAACGACGGTATCCTTGCTGACATAGTAAATGTCGCTGCGGGTTCTGCCGTCTTCCTCATCGGTCCAGGTGTTCTTCAGGAAGCTGGTCTTGCCGCTTTCATTCTCAAGTTCGACGAGGCCGCGCACATTGGGATCGAAAGTATAACCGTTGCTGTTCTTGCGAACTTCGTAGATTTTGCCAAGCTGAGGAGCGATTCCCTTGAGCACCATGGCATCCCAAGCGCTCTGAGAGAAGGTGAAGACGACTTCTTCGCCGTCCTGGTTGATGCCCTGCACCTTCTTGACGGTTTTGGGATTTGTCACGTCGGCATTTTCACCGTCCGGCGTAATGATCTGATCCCATTCGCCATAGCGGATGTAGTCGCCGATATGGTTGATGTAGACGATGCCTTCGGTCTTGGCTCTCTCAATAACTTCTGCAGCGAAGTAGCCGGCGGAAGTCATGTAGAACATAACCTTGTCGCCCGGATTGATGCCGTCAATGGGATCGGAACCCTTCACATCGATATCATAGGCCGCGACATTGAGGTCGGGTCCAATGGTGAAATTGTTGAAGTAATACCAGAAGATGAACAACTGCTTCGTGGTGATGTCCACGGTCTGCGTGGTGGTGGACTCAACATAAGTGAGCTCGCCCACAGGCTTCACGACCACATAGTCGTTCGCAGCGATGCCGTCATAAACCAGATCGATGTCGCTCCAAGCAAAATCGAAGACATCGGACTCATAAACTTTTGCCGTCTGATCATCGTTCCAGCCCAGGTAGACGTTGATCTCGACTTCGCTGTGAGCAGTGTCGACTTCAAGGACCTTGCCAAGATAGGAGGTTTCCTTGCGCTGAAGGAGGATCTTGCCTTCATGGTCCAGAATCCAGGTGCCGCTGGGGGCGCTGTCCATGGAGCTCTTCTGGCCCTTCAGGTCAGAGACCAGCCTGTACACTTCCCGGGTGTCGCCATCTTTGGCCGCTTCTGTGGCGTAAGTCATATTCTCGTAATCATAGTTGTTGATGACTTCAACGTCACGGAACCGAACACTGGTATTGTTATTATTGGCATCCTTGGCAGCGCGATAGAAGTCGTCCAGCTTCTTGCCCTTATCGAGCACAGTGGACTCGTCCCGGAGCAGGTAGCACTTGTTGTACTTGAGGTGCTCTTCAGTGTCGTCCAGCTTTTCGGAATCGATGTAGACAGTGACTTCATGGCCGATGAACTCCAGAGGAGTCTCATAGTCCAGATAGTACTCAGGAGCAAAGGCACTGTGGTCGAAATGCCAGTTATTGTCAGCATCGTACCAACCGAAATCTCTCAAGCGACCGACGACGGTGTACTTGCTGCCGGTGTACTTGTTGGCCAGAACGATATAGGTGCCGCGGTTGGTCCTGCTGTCGTAGCCCAGTTCCATCAGGTTGTAGGCGTCATTGGCGAAAGTCAGTTCAACGGTCTTTCCGTCGATCGTGCGGGTCTTTTCCTTGTAGTAGTTCAGGTCCACATCGTAGCCCACCAGGTTGATCCACAGAGTGTTCCAGATGTAGAGGGCGGTCTCCTCACGGGTGGCCGGCTTGCTGAAGTCGACAACCAGGCTGTCATTGAACACGCCGTAGTACAGCGCGTCGGCAACAGCGTTGATGTCCCAGCCCTTGCCCTGATACTCGCCCATGGCGTCGTAGCCCAGAGCGCGGAGCAGCATGGCGGCCAGCTGGGTGCCGGTGACGGGGTCATTGGGGCAGAAGGTGCCGTTGCCCATGCCCACGATGATGCCCTTGTTGGCGCAGAAAGCGATGTACTGCACGGCCCAATGGGTATCGGCCACGTCGCTGAACTTCACCTCGCCGACGGGCAGCTTGTCGGCAGCCTCACGGCCCAGCATCATACGGGCGATCATGGCGGCTGCCTCGGCACGGGTCACTTCGGAGTCGGGGCCGAAGGTGCCGTCCTTGTAGCCGTTGATGATCCGCAGTCCCGTCAGAACTTCGATGGCATCCAGGTAATCGGCAGTGACGTCCGCAGCGTCGGAATAAATGTCGGCAAAAGCCGCATTGCTTCCAACGGTGCAGAGCCCCAGAACGAACACCAGAGCCAGAACGAGGCAGAGGGACTTCTTGAGAGTTCTCATGTTCTTTTCCTCCTTTTTTAGAATTCCGCCGGGTCCCGACATGAGAGAAGGACCCGTCGGTGGTTTGTGGTAACGCTTTCGCGCACTCACCTTGTTGCGGGCGGCGCAGCAAGGCTGTGCGCCCTTTTTATTGCACCGTGAGTGTAACCGATGGCCGTTCAAAATGCAATAGTTTCGGGACAAGTGTAACCCAAGTGTTACAATAGGCGAAAAACAGCGAAGAAAAGGGAGAGCCGGCGCACATGGACACAGTACGGCGCTCACCCCTTGCCGCCGGGGGCGGGGCATGGTACAATGGCGGCAAAGGGGGCGGGAGCATGCTTGCCGGAAAACTGGATTTTCTTCTGAGACTGACGGACACCTCCAACAGCGCGCTGGGGCGGGAGCTGGGCTTCGACCCATCCTATATCAGCCGCATGCGCAGCGGCAAACGGGGCCTGCCCCGGGACCGCTTTTTCCTGGAGCCCGCGGCGGCCTACTTCGCGCGGGAGCTGCAGGCCAATCCGCTGCGGAAAAACGCGGCGGCGGAAGCCGTGTGCCCCGGCCGGAGCTGGCCGGAAACGGAGAACGAAGCGGAAAAGCTGCTGCTGAGCTGGCTGAACCAGGAGGAACAGCAGGACATGGAGCGGGTGGAGCGCCTGCTAAGCGGCCTGGCGGCGGCGCGGCTCCTGTGGCCGGAGGCCAAGCTGCCGCCGGCGGCGGAAAAGCCCGCAAGCGCCGGCTTCTACTACGGAACAGAGGGAAAACGGGAGGCGGCGCTGCGGCTGCTGGACGACTGCTGCGTCTCCGGCGATCCCACGGAGCTGCTGGTCTATTCCGATCAGGGGAAAGGCTGGCTCTTCGCGGACGCGGCCTATACCCGCCGCTGGACGGAGGCGGTGCTGCGCTTCATCGGGCGGGGCGGACGTCTCCGCATCATCCACAGCGTCAGCCGCAGCCGGGGCGAAATGCTGGACGGGCTGGGCAAATGGATGCCCCTCTACCTCACCGGCGCGGTGGAGGCCTGGTACTACCCCAAGCCCAGCGACGGGGCATTTCGCCGGGCCCTGATCATCGCCCGGGACTGCGGCGCCTTTACCTCCAGCTCCGTCGGCGACGGGGAGGGGCTGAATCTGCTGGTGTCGGACCCGGCGGCCGTTGGGGCGCTGACGAAGGAATTTCAGGACTATCTCTCCCTGTGCGTGCCCCTCATGCGGGTCTTCCGGCCGGAGAACCATGCGGATATGCTGAAACTGCTGCGGGATTTCGAGGAAGCGCCCAATTCCCGCATCGTCGCCCAGCGGCTGCCCCTGGGCTGCAGTCTGCCGCGGTCGATAGCCGTTGCTTTCGGAAAACGGTGCGGACCGGAGCTGGAGAGATTTCTGCTGGAGGCCGCGCGGCAGATGAATGCGCAGCTGGACGCCGGGCTCACCCTCACGGAGCTTCTCAGCCTTCCCCCGGTGAAGGAGGTGCGGGCCGGGCATGTCCGCCAGCCCCTCAGCGAATTCCTGGGCTATGATCTCCGCTATTCCCCGGAGGAGCTGAAAGCCCATCTGCGGCGGGTGGTCTCCCTGCTCCGCAGCAGAGACAACTATCGGGTGGTCCTGACAGACCGCGTCCCGGCGGGCACCATGGTCTACGCAAAGGAGAACTACGGCTGCATCATCGTGCGCCGCGGCGCGCCCACCACCGCCTTTTATATCACGGAGGAACGGCTCACCGACGCCTTCTGGACCTATCTCCAGCACAGCGCCGATCTGGGCCAGAGCCGGGACCTGGTGATCCGCCGCATCGAGGAATATATCGCGGAGTTGTAAGCCTTTCGCATCCGCATTTTGATGGGGCCCTCGCGGAGCCCCATCGTTTTGCTTTGCAAAACGTCCCTCATCAGGCGCTTCGCGCCGGCTTCTCCCAGGAGAAGCCGGCGGCGTTAACCGCCTCAAATTTCAATCATCCCCGGAGGGGATACCTCAACCGTGCCCAAAGGGCACGATATCACACGGCCAAGGGCCGTATTTCACCCCGCGCAGCGGGATTTCACGCCCGCGCAGCGGGCATTTCACCGGGGGCGCTGCATCCGCAGCGTCCCCTCGGAGAGGAGGAGTAACGGAGCGATACGCAGCTTTCGCGGCTCTTACGGTAACCGCGAAAGCGGAGCGAGCGAAGTTCACTCCGTCCTCCGCAACAACCAAACCGAAACCCCAGGGTTTCGGTTTGGAGAGGAGGAGCCGGGGGAATCTTTCAGGTGTTGGCCCTTCGGGCCGACACCTGACATTCACCCGAGCTTTCGTGCCATCGTCTTACCAAAACGCGGTCTTGCCGCGTTTTGGAGAGGAGGAGTAACGGAGCGATACGCAGCTTTCGCGGCTCTTACGGTAACCGCGGAAGCGGAGCGAGCGAAGTTCACTCCGACGACGTTACGGCGAGCCACTGTTCCGTGGTGAACTTCCGCAGGACCCAGTCGCCGTTGAAGCGGCCGACGCCGCTCTGCTTCTCGCCGCCGAACATGACGTGGGCTTCGTCGCCGATGGATTGGTCGTTGATGTGCACCATGCCGCTCTGGAGCCTGCGGGCGACCTGCATGGCCCGGTAGACGTCCCGGCCGAAGACGCTGCCGGAAAGCCCGTATTCCGTGGCGTTGGCAAGGGCGATCTGCTCCTCAACGTCCTTCGCCCGGAGGATGCTGACCACGGGGCCGAACATTTCGCTGCATGCGGCGGGCATGGACATATCCACCTCGGTGAGGACCCAGGGATGCACCACGTTCCCCTCGGTCCGGCCCTCCACCAGCGTCCGCGCCCCGGCCTCCAGGGTGGAAGCCAGCAGCGCTTCAAAGCGCTCCACCTGCGCGTGGTTGATCAGCGGCCCCACGAAGACCTCCGGGTCCGCAGGGTTTCCCGCCTTCAGGGCGCGCACCTTTTCCGCGAAGATGCGGCAGAACTCGTCGTGATTCTCCGGCAGGGTGAGGATGCGGTTGAGGCCCATGCAGATCTGCCCCTGATGGAAGAACGCGCCGAAGACCGCCTTTTCCGCCGCTTTTTCCAGGTCCGCGTCCGGCAGAAGGAGCATGGAATTGTTGCCCCCCAGCTCCAGGGACACGTCGCAGACCCGGCCGCCGGCCAGGCTGCCGATGCGCTTCCCCACCTCCGTGGAGCCGGTGAAGGAGACCATATCGCCGCCGGGGTGGCGCACCAGCGCGTCCCCGATCTCGGCGCCCGCGCCCGCCACCACGTTCAGCAGGCCCGCGGGCATCTCCGCCTCCTGGAAAAGCTCCCCCAGGATGAAGGCGGTGGCCGGCGTGTCGGAGGCGGGCTTCAGCACCACGGCGTTGCCCGCGGCCACGGCGGGCAGGACGCTGCGCAGAGCCAGAATGAAGGGCACGTTCCAGGGGGCGATGACGGTGACGACCCCCCGGGGCTGCCGGAAGATGTAGTTCATCTGCCCCGGATTGTCCGATTCCTGGATCTTCCCGTCCAGCAGGTAGGGAAAGGACATGTAGTACCGCGCCAGGTTGACGCTCTCCCCCACCTCATAGGCCCGCTTGGGGACGGTGCAGCCCGCCTCCCGCAGCAGGCATTCGTCCAGAAGGGCCCGATTGGCGTCCAGCGTGTGCCAGAGCCTTTCCAGGGCTTCCACCCGCCGGGCGGGGGCCAGGGCGTACCATTCCTTCTGGGCGGCGCGGGCGGCGGCAAAGGCGTCGTCCAGGTCCGCAAGGCCGGCGGAGCGATAGCGGCAGAGGACCTCCCCGGTGTAGGGGTCCCGGTCCTCCAGCATGTGCTCGCCCCGGCCCTCCCGCCAGACGCCGCCGATGAACTGCTTGTCATAGGTTTTCATAAGCACCCTCCTGTCCGTGCGGTCGTGGTTTTGTGTTTTTATATTATATATAAGGTAGCAGCGGAAGGTCAAGTTACATCCCTGTGACAAATGCGGGATGGCCTGCGATGCATATAGCGAGGGAGAGGAACGCCGTTCCTCTCCCCTTGCTGCTCAATTACCGATCATTCCTTCGCCAGGATGCGCTTGGCGCGCTCCGTGTCGCGGCCGTAGTTGCAGGCTTCCATTTCCTTCACCATATCCTGGTTGGTGTTGTCCTGCCGGGGCAGGGGCACATCCTGCTCGTGGGAGAGGATGTACTGCACCTTTTTGATATCCACGTTGGCGGTGGTGGTGCCGTCCTTGATGGCGACGGCGGCGGCCACGCCGGCGGCCTGGCCGGTCTGCACGCACTGGGGGA
>JAEEGI010026148.1_pt1 | contig 11263 bp, 7 predicted proteins | sample 8958751 | NCBI WGS metagenome assembly JAEEGI01 (sample SAMN16246545, study PRJNA631951) | gut metagenome | biome: gut microbiome; feature: rumen; material: KS-attached | host: Bos | place: Iran: Karaj | collected 2018-10 | reverse complement strand
CTTGCTAAGCTGCTCACAGCTCTGGTTACCTACTGTGCATGATGTCTTGCAAGCTGACTGGCATGATGTCTGGCACTCACCGCATCCGCCCTTCTTCATTGATTCCTTAAGATTTCTGGTTACTAATGACTTTACATGCTTCATAATATTGCCTCCTACTTGAAAATGCTCATTCTTCGCACTTCGAGTTTTATGTCGATTTAGTATATCATAAATTACCCAAAGATAAAAGTGGACTTTTAAAGTTTTTCTTTTTCCTGTGCCGAAGCGGTAACGGTAATAAGAACCTTGGTGATTCGGTTTCCTTTGATGCCCCTTGCGGTAAGGGTAATGCCGTTATCCAAAGTAACCGTTTCCCCATATCCCGGAAGTCTGTCCAGTGCCTCTATCATAAGTCCTCCGATGGAATCGTAGTCCTCAGAGTCAAGCTCTGTTCCCAGTTCATCGTTTATATCGTCCAGCTTCATATTGCCTTCTACAAGATAGCGTCTTCCGCCAACATTCTTGATGAGGTTGATCTCATCAGAGTCGTATTCGTCTCTGATCTCTCCCACGATCTCCTCAAGAAGATCTTCAAGAGTTATCATTCCTACGGTAGCTCCGTACTCGGATAGTACAAATGCCACATTCTGTGACTTCTCTCTCATCTCCACCAGAAGATCTGCAGTCTTTTTAAATTCATATGTATAATATGCTTTTCTCAGGTGATCCGAGATTTTAAACGACTCGTGATCCTGAAGAAGAATGAGGTCCTTGACATTTATAAGACCAATTATGTTATCCTGCTCATTCCCTTCAAATACGGGAATTCTGGTGTACATGTTCTCCTTAAAGATCTTCATGACCTCATCGTATGTAGCCTGTGTGCTGACACAGCTCATATCGATCCTTGGTATCATGATGTCTTTGGCTACGGCGTCGGAAAAGTCAAATACATTGTAAATGATCTCCTTCTCACCGCTTTCGATAACACCATCCTCATGGCTTACATCCACGTAAGTCTTAAGCTCATTCTCCGTCATGGCCTGACGGTTGTCTGTATCAACATGAAGGATCTTCAGTATAACCGTTGCGATGCCGTTAATAACAAAACTAAATGGCACCATTACAGCCATCAGCCCAACTATTATCCCCGAATACCACAGGGAAATATTCTCGGCATAGGCAGTTGCTATGGTCTTGGGAATGATCTCGCCAAAAATAAGAACGATAAGTGTCAGTATTCCTGTTCCTATTCCAATGGCGAAGCTTCCAAATAAGTCTGTGACAAAAACAGTCATCAGTGCCGAAGCACTCAGATTGACAATGTTGTTGCCGATAAGTATTGCCGAGAGCATCTTCTGGGTATCTTCACATATCCTGAGCACCCTTGCGGCGCCCCTGCTGCCCTCGTCGGCAAGCGCCTTCATTTTTACTTTATTACATGTCATCAGCGCTGTTTCTGCCGATGAAAAGAATGCGGATAACAATACCAGAACAACAAGAATTATTATCCTTAACAAGTGTACGTCCAATTTCTTTCTCCTTAACAGGTCTTAACTGAGCGGATTGAGATAGAATTCCTTGAAATCTTCATAGCCCTGATCACTAAGCTGCTGCTTCTGGAACTTCTTGTTCTTGTTCATGCGAACCACAAGAACCTGTGAACCCTTAGCACGCTCTTCCTGAGCTTCCTTAATTATCTCAGCAAGTCTGTCTCCGGCGATCCCTTTTTCTATAAGGAAAGCCTTCTTCTGATCAGCTCCCGGAATCTTGAAGCCTTCATCCATCATGATCATGATAATTCTCTCAAATCCGATGGAGAATCCGCAGGCAGGAGTATCCTGTCCAAGGAACTTGCCTACCATCTTGTCGTATCTTCCGCCGCCACCGCAGCTTCCGCCGTATTGAGGCATCGCCACCTCAAAGATTGTTCCTGTATAGTAGCTCATACCGCGCACGAGAGTAGGATCAAACACCATCTCAAACTGTGCTGTCTTGGTGCTCTCTACCGAGCTGATGATCTCAGCAAGTCCCTCTCTGGTATCGGCATCAAGGAAATCGCCTATCTTGTCTGCGATAACCTTAAGTCCTTCCAAAGAGTCTTTGCCCTCTGCTGCCTTAAAGAGATCAAGGTACTTATCAACGCTCTCCTGTGAAAAACCAGCCCCCACAAGTTCCTCAGAAACTCCCTCTATTCCAATCTTGTCCATCTTGTCCAGAGTTATGAATACATTATCGTATTCCTCCTCAGGAAAAGAGCTGTAGGCTGCCATAGCCTTAAGGATCCTTCTGTCGTTGATCCTGATCTTAAAGTCCTTGAAACCAAGTCTGCCGAGAGTTGTGGTTGTGGCAAGAATAAGCTCAATCTCTGCAAGATTTGAAGCCTCACCCAGAATATCGATATCACACTGCATAAACTGACGATATCTGCCCTTCTGAGGTCTGTCAGCTCTCCACACATTGCCCATCTGCAGAGCTTTAAAAGGTGAAGGGAGCTCTCCGGCATGATTTGCATAAAAACGTACCAGCGGAACTGTAAGATCATAACGAAGTCCTGAATCCGTAAGGTCATTTTCCTCTTTAGCCTCAGCCAGGTTCAGCTTCTCACCTCTTTTCATAACTTTAAAGATGAGTTTTTCATTCTCTCCTCCCTGCTTGCTGTTAAGGTTTGCAAGGGATTCAACGGCCGGTGTCTCAATGGATGTAAATCCAAATTCGCCGTAAGTCTTCTTGATCACTCCAATGCAGTAGTCTCTGAGCTGCATCTCAGCAGGAAGTATATCCTTCATGCCCGTAACGGGCTTTTTCACAAGTGCCATCTCTAAAAATCCTCCAAAATACTATATACTGCTAGATTTTACTATTATTTAGCAGTAAGCACAAGCGTTTTAATGCTTATTGTTCTCTCTGAGGAATTCGAGGAACTGATCTTTGGGCATTGGCCTTGCATAGTAAAAGCCCTGAACGTGGTCGCATCCGATCCTGATGATCTGTTCGGCCTGTTCCTCAGTTTCAACACCCTCTGCCACAATCTCTTTTCCCAAAGCCTTAATGATCTTAACAAGATTTATCATCACCATATAGGAGGTCTCAGATTCAAAGGCAGATTGGATAATGCTCTTATCAAGCTTAAAGATTTCCACAGGAAGCGACGATATCCTTGCAAGATTTGAATATCCTGTTCCGAAATCATCCATTGAGAACGGAAATCCGTAGCTGATAAGCTTGTCAATCTTTTCATCCATTACCGAAGTGAGCCCCTCTTCAAAGGTCTCTGTTATCTCAAAGTTGAGCTGTCCGGGTTTCACGCCGTATTTTTCCACGGTCTTAATTATATTCTCGGAAAGATTTGTCTGGATGCAGTCAACTACAGACAGATTCACCTCTACATAATCAATACCAAGCTGCGTTGCTTCAGTAGTCGAGATCATCTCGCAGACCTGATTCAAAACAAAATTATCGATAGCTACAACCATACCGTTTCTCTCTGCAACCGGCATGAATACAGCAGGAGAAATAAATCCCATCTGCGGGTTGCGAAGCCTGAGGAGCGCCTCACAGGAAGAAAACAGCCCCGTAACCGGATCATAGATTGGCTGGTAATATACCTCCAAAAGTTCATCATCAAGAGCATGCTTGACTATCATATCGATCTTCTTGTCATGCTCGATGTGCTTGAGGTTAAGATCCGATACCCTGAGGATATCCCTGTTGTGGTGGAGCAGCGTCTTTTTGATCACTCCCCTCACCTCGTTGAACTTCTCAACCGAATCCACCTCGTCGGGAAAACCGATCAGGTATGAGTTAACGAATATCTTAACCTCCCCGCCCTTCATAGACCATGGATCCTTAAATCTCTTTCTTATCTGTTCGGTAACTCTCTCTATTACATCATCATCGGGATCAACATCAGGGAATATCATGTGATAGTTTCCGTCATCCGTATAATACACTTCACCTGTATGACTAAGATGCTTTAAATAGTAGGTTATCTGGGATAAAAGATCAGCAACAGCCTCAAGAGACTCTCCTCCAACAACATTTTCCAGCCTTTCTATAGCAATCCCGTATACTGTAAATATCTTTTTCTGAAGAAGATTACTTGAAATCGCGAAGTTTAAAGCATTTTTAGTCCCGGCTCCGCTTATGCCGTCACGAAATTCCCCGGGATTCTGAACAGTATATACACAGAGCAGAAGTGCAAGGGATACGCTGAACTCAAATATGGAACTGGACTTTGTAAGTATCCTTATAGGAACACCCGCCAGCATAAGGACATAGTACACAATAAGAGAAATGAATTTCTCAGAGCTAAGTGACCTTGAGTATCTAACATACAGATACGCAGCATAGATAAAATAGACATACAGCGCAAAATTGACCAGCGCGCCCTGCGGATAGTTGTATTCAAGCTCACCTTCATAGGAGAATGTAAAGAAAAAGTCACTGATGATGCCACTTAAGAAAAACAGCACAGAAAACAGGGTCGGCACAAACAGAAGGATTTTTCTGAAGGGCGACTCGAACTCTATGCGATAGATTGTCATAACATATATCATCGAAAGATATGCAAGCAAATAAGAGCAGATCTTTTCAATCAGCACCAGATAGCTGTTAGTGGCCACAGGTACGATAAACCTGAACTGGTCACTGGCAAGCCATATATTGTGCAGCAGTCCGGCAGAATTCAGGATCAGGGCATCATAAATGATCATCCCGAAAATCCGCTTTTGCTTATTGTCGTGGATTTCCTCGGACAGATGGATAATGAGCACAACAAGATTCAAAAACAGGGATGCGACACAAAAACATATATTGTAATTTTCAGGACTTGTGATGAGTCTCATCATTATCCCTCTTCAAAATAAGCATCGATATATTTGACAAAAGAGCTGTCTTTCATTGGACTTCCCATGAAATCTCCTATAAGGAAATCACAGCCAAGCTCTTCAGCCATCTGCTTATCATTTTCGTTTGCTATATCTTTGGCCCCTACAAAAATACTAATATCATGGAAAAGATTAACCATTCCCTTAGCCACGATCTTCATCTTCTCAGATTCACCGGCCTTTACAAGGATGTCGTGAGCAATGTTGACCTGAGTCACAGGAAGAGTCATTATCTTGTCCATATCGCCATAGCCGCTTCCGAAATCATCGACAATGATGGCACATTTCTGTTCTCCCAGAAGCCTAAGATTTCTCTCAGCCACAGCGTTCATCGTTGTAATGGTTGTCTCCGTGAGTTTTAAGGTGATCCAGCTATTCTCTGCCTTTTCTTCCCTGGCAATCTTTTTTATCCTTCTCACAAAATCATTTTTGGAGATCTCACCCTGGGACATTCCGACCACGGCCCTGTATTTGCCGTTCTTATCTCCTGCATTCCAGAAAGCAAGAGCCCTGCAAGCTCTTCTGTATACCATCTCGTCAATATCCATAAGAGCCTGAGTAGCATTTATGTCCGGAATATGTCCGCGCATATCGATCTCGTTTCCGTATTCATCCTTCAAAAAGCATAAAACATCTGCACTGTAATTTATCCTGTACACCTTTGAAAGGATTGGCTGATATCTGATAACAAAACTCTTGGTATCGAGATTATGCCTCGCCAGCATATCGTAATCGGTGATCTTGCGAAGCTCACTGTACTCCGGCTTGTTTACATCAATAATCTGATTCCTGTCTGAAGCAGCACGTTCAACAATAAGATCAAGCCTGGAGATAAGCTCGGATGAAGTCCTGTAATGCTCAGGATATTCCATAAGGAAGCAGTGAGATTCAACCCTGATGGCCATATTTGAGAAAGCCCATGACTGCTGCAGTCTCTTTGATATGCTGTTCAATAGCGCCAATAATTTGTTTTTATCAACAGTATGTACAGTGATTGCAAAGACATACTCGGAATACCTGTACACATAGCACTGGATCCTGTGCTCAAGCTTACCTACATACTTCAGGTATCTTGCGATCTTCTTAAGAACAGCCTGTGCCTGTTCATATCCTATTTCATCACTGAGGGCCCTTATGTTATCTATGGTCACAAAGATCGTGGCGTGGGGATGCTTTCTGTAGGTCTTAAGCTCCAGACCCTCCAAAAAAGCTTTTCTGTTGAGGATATTCAGTCTCTCATCCACCATCTCACTTGGGTTCTGAAGGGTGATAAATACCAGCGTAATGCTGACTGTGTAACAGAAGTTCTCTATCAGCACCGAAGGGAAGAAAAACTGGATCACTATGCCTATAACAGAAAAAAATACGTAGGAGGTAGTAACAATTCTTGTCTTCAGGCGCATAAGATTGCTGTAACGCATCATGAGCACAATTCCGTAGGTAACATAATAAAAGGCAATGAGATAGAGAACATAAATGAAATTTGCCCGGTGATAGGCACCGTTTTCATCATAATAGAACACGATGGGAACAAACCAGTTGACGATTATGAGCACAACCGCGATCAGATAACCAAGGCATACCCTGAGGAAATCCTTTAATACCCTGTACTCAACATATATATCAAGAAGTGACATTATATAGACAAGATAACAGTAAGCTGTTACAAGATGGATCAGGAAAAAGAGGGATCCGCAGAGCATCTGTGCCTGATGGAACCATACTTTATCAAGCATCGGGTTCATCTGAAGCATAACGTCAACACGTTCAACAATGGTTGTTCCCAGAATGGCGGAATAGAGCGCATCATAAGCTCTCTGTCTGTATGCAGGCACTCGCCTTCTAGACAGAGAGGTTATAGCTATCGTAGCCAATATGAACAAAGCGCAGATATCAAAGTAGAAATTATACTGCATGCGCCGACCTCCGGTTACCTCAAGGGGAACTCAAAGCCACTTCAGCGGATTGCTTATTACCTTGGCCTTTTCCATAATATCCTGTGAATTTGCTTCCAGGTATATCTCCAGCCCCTTCACTTCATCCTCAGAAAAACCATTGTTAGCAGTAATTTTACACTCAGGAATAAGGCCCTCTGCGATTTCCTTTCCCAGAGCACCTCCCCTCTCAAACGAGACTCTCACGATCTTTTTGTTGTCCTTATCCCTGACTATTGCAGAATAGGTCATGGTTATCCCGTCACTTCTCATATAAACCTCACTTATATACAAAAAGTGTTATCCGGGCATACTCTACCCAGATAACACTATTATACGACAATTCATTACACTTTTACACGGTATTGAGATATTAAATGTATATTAATTAAATCGCAGGCCTTGCCATCCCTGAGTTTCGGCCAATCCTGAAGGTAAACTCTCGAATCCTCAAACAATGGTGTGATATCAATATCCGCCTCAACGGACGAAAGCCTTCCCGCCTCAGAATCAATAAACCTCTTAAGGCCTATCTCCCAGAGCTGTCCGGTGTAGAAGCTGTCGGCAATAAGCTTGCCGTCCCTGTACATCTCAGCCTTGTCTCCCTCGTATTCGATCTCCATGAAGATCTCGTTGGGCTCAGAGGGTATATCAGTAACCATGATCTTGTACAGCTGTTCTTGATCCTGCTCAGTGTTCTCAGGGCACGAAGCCTTGGCGGAGCAGGTGTATTCCTCTTTTCCTTCATAAACAGCAAAAACGTCGCTGTCGCCGAAATCATCAAAGGCCTTCACGGAAGACTTTAATTCAAAGTTCCCGGAAGTTTCTTTAAGCTCAGGGAAGCATTTGAGCACCGGTCTCTTCTCATCTTCCTCAGCTACGTTAAAGTACAGGAAGGGAGCGCCGTCACTGCCTTTTACCACTTCTCCCTCAGAGATGAAAAGATAATCTTTTCCCGAAATCTCCGCCTTGGTAGCAGATAATGCCTCTTCCCCGGTAAGAACGATTATCCTGTTGCCCGCCAGGTCTCCCTTAACGTCAGCAGCCGCCTCCCGGTCCCTGTCGGTATAGAAAACATAGGCGTCATGTCCCTCTCCGTCAAAATTACGGATCCTGCACATTGGGGTTGCGTCAATGGTAAGAAGAGCAGAATCTCCCAAAGGCATATTAAAGGGATAGAAGAAAAAGTCGCCGTTTTCCACATCTCTTTTTGCATAAGTGGCAAGAACAGTTTCTCCGTCAGCTGTATAAGCAGTCAGAGTGGCATCTCTGTGGGTCGCCATCTCATATCTTCTCTGGTAGTTATTTACAAAAAGGTATCCCCTGGGATATTCCTCGCCGGCGGCAGTCTTATCGATCTTGTATCTCACCGCAGTTCTGAGAGCTGTGAGATTATCCGGCTTAAGAGGGTTACCGGGCTGTTCGGTGTATGCCATGTCACATAGGTCATCTCCAAAATCATGAACAAACATGGCAATAAGTCTGACCTGTCTGTAGGTGTCCTCCATCTGGCCGTACTCCCTGAGGGGCGCATTGAAATCATAGGAGCGCACCGGAAGATCATTGGGATATCCTGTTTCTGTGGACTCCTGAAGGGTTGTGAGCTTGCCCTCGGGATTGCTTCCTCCGTGGTACATGTAGTAGCCAAGAAGGTTGGCTCCGCTTCCCATTTTGACCATGGTCATGGCCGCAGTGTCAGTACCGGAGGCGATGGGTCTTCTGTGCCTTGTGACCTGAAGGCCGCCTCCAAGCTCCGCAGTAAGGAAGGGGAACTTGTCCATATCAAAGGTGATCCCGGCTCCCAGGCCGTGATCGGAACCTATATTGTGGTCATTTCTCTCTCTTGTAAAAACGTAATTACCGCTGGGCTCGATCTCAGTAACTCTTGGATCCCAGGGAGCCTCGCAGTAGCCGCCCATAACAGGGAGCATTCCGCCGGTAACAGCGCCGCCCCAGCCGGTGGCTGTATAGACAGGGGTATCAAAGCCTATCTCCTTTGCCATGGCAAGAAGGGTCCTCATGTGCTGCTCGCCCTCTTCGCCGCCCTTGCCGCCGCAGTGGCCGTACTCGTTCTCGATCTGAATGCCTATAACAGGGCCTCCATCCTTGATAAAAAAGCCCTTGGCCTGTTCATAGGTCTTTTCATAAAATTTTCTCACGTGGGAGAGATACTGAGGTGCGTCAGTCCTTACCTCGTAGCCGGCATCCTGGCTGTTTTTAAGAAGCCAGTCCGGGAAGCCGCCGTTTCTGGCTTCTCCGTGAGCCCAGGGGCCGATTCTCAGAATGCTGTATAACCCGCATTTTTTTACCGTTTCAAGGAAAAGTCGGAGGTTCCTGTCGCCGGTAAAATCAAATTCGCCCTGAACTTCTTCATGGTGTATCCAGATAACGTAGAGGGAAACAATGTCTATTCCCCCGGCTTTCATCTTGCAAAGCTCTTCTTCCCAATATCTTGCGGGATATCTGCTGAAATGCATCTCTCCCATCATGGGAAACCATCTTTTCCCATCCACCAAAAGGCTCACTGGATCATAAGTGATCTTGGAGTCTGCAGTTATTTTCATAAATAAATCTCCTCGTATTATTTGGTGCTCTCCTTGAGGATAACCTCATAATTCTTGAGCACCTGGTTCTCAACACTCTCGCCGTCTATCATGGCAAGAAGGGTCCTGGCAGCCACAGCCCCCAGGTTCCTGTCGTCGAAATTAAGTGATGTCACTGAAGGATTCACGCTTTCCAGGATTGAACTGTTATAGAATGAAGCGATCTTAATATCATCAGGGATTATAACATGTGCATCCCTGCATCTGATGATCACTTCCCCTGCAATGGAATCATCCATGCAGATCACTCCGTCAATATTGCTCTTTAAAAGCTCCTTCAGAATGCCGGAAACCTTGAGATTGCTCTCCACATCCAGATAGATAAGGGAGGGATCCGCATCCACTCCGGCATCGTTAAAGGCAGCCATGAATCCGTTGTATCTGGTTCTTGTAATAATGTGGTTCCTGGAGCCCCCGATAAGGGCAAGGCGCTTCAGCCCCTTGGCAATAAGGATTGAAGTCAGTTCCCTGCAGGCATCAAAATTGTCATTATCAATTGTGATGATATCCGGATCCGTGGAGGAACCCACCGCCACAAAAGGAATGCCACATTCCTTGAGATATCTGGCAGGAGCATCGTTGACCAGGGTCCTGGTGAGAATAACTCCGTCAACCTTGTGGTTTTGCACTATTCTCTTAAGCCCCGCTATGTCATCCCCCGCGATCAGGGACACAATAATGTCATAGCCGTAGCTTGATGTTATCTCGCTCATGCCGATCATACAACGCTGGAAAAAAGGAAGATCTACAGCATTGTAGTCATCGGGCCAGACAACCCCGATATTAAAGGTTCTCTGCTGGGCCAGGGCTCTGGCCATGACATTCGGTCTGTAATTATGTTCTTCTATATACTCCATGACCTTGGCCCTGGTATCGCTTCCGACCCTGCCCTTTCCGGAGATGGCTCTGGAAACGGTGGTCTTGGAAATACCGAGGGCTCTCGCCACGTCATCAATAGTGATCTTTGAATCTTGCATTTTAGTTCCACCATTTTTTTCATAAGGAAGTTCTGCTAAGGAAGTTCTGCTAAGGAAGTTCTGCTCTCGCATGCAAGCATGCTCGCCAGAACGAACTTCGTTTCTAGGCTCGTGAAGTACCTCACCAAGAACTCAGTTCAACCTTTTACCGCTCCTCCAGTCACACCTTCAACGTAATATCTCTGAAGGAACATGAATAACAGTGTTACAGGAATGGCGATAAGTACGCCACCTGCGCAGAATCTGGTAAAGTATCCCTGATAGTCGCCGGTGTTCATCCATCTGTACATGGAAACCGCTGTGTTGTAGCTGGCATCGTGACCATAAGCGATGTAGGAAGCAAATACATAGTCATTCCAGGGTGCCATGAAGGAAACCAGGGCCTGATAGATGATGATAGGCTTACTCATGGGAATGGTCATGGTAAAGAATACTCTTGCTCTGGATGCTCCATCAATTCTTGCAGCCTCATCAAGAGCCTTAGGAATTGTATCAAAAAATCCTTTGCAGACATAGTAGCCCATACCTGAACTTGCAACAGATACCAGGATAAGACCCGGGATAGCGCCTGCCTGGGTAAGTCCGATCTGCTTAAGCAGGAAGTACAGACAGATCATGGTAAGGAATCCGGGGAACATTCCCAGGATGAGCCAGAATCTCATCAGCAGCTCTCTGCCGTTAAATCTCATTCTACTGAGCGCATAGCTTACACAGAGCACGGTGGCTGTCTGTAACAAAGATACGAAGAATGCGATTATAACAGTGTTCAGATACCATCTCTTATAGTTTGTGGCAGCACTGAGACAGAATTTGTAGTTATCCAGGGAAAAAGTATGAGGAATAACATAATCAACGATTCCGCCGTACTCAACCTCAGG
>JAEEGI010026144.1_pt1 | contig 11263 bp, 2 predicted proteins | sample 8958751 | NCBI WGS metagenome assembly JAEEGI01 (sample SAMN16246545, study PRJNA631951) | gut metagenome | biome: gut microbiome; feature: rumen; material: KS-attached | host: Bos | place: Iran: Karaj | collected 2018-10 | reverse complement strand
AAAAAAAAAAAGTTAATGATGAACAACAAGAATTAGAAGAAAAAATGGAAATTGGGAAAATAAAAATTAAAAATAAAAATAAAAATAAAGAAAAAGTTGATACTGTTTTTAATGATACTGCATATAATGAAATATTAAATCAAAGTGAATCTTTATTAAGAATAATATTTGGGATAAAAAAAGAAAAAAATGGTTTAAACATAATAAAACCTTTAATTGATGAAAATGAAGAAAAAGAATTTGAAAAAATGGAGAAAATAATAAATGAAATTACTAAATATGAACCAAAAGAAAAAATTCAAATAAATAATTCAATAAAAAATAAAATAAAATTAGGATTAAAATCAATTAAAAATAAGCCAAAATTATCTATTCAAACAACAAATATAAAAACAATAAATGAATATAAAAATAAACAAAGTGTTTTAACTTCAGTTTCAATAAATTCTTTATCTCCAAATTCAACTCAATTTTACCAAAATCCAAACAATTCTCCTTCAATAACATCAAGAAATTTAAAAAATAATTTTAGTTTAACTAATAATAATTCTGTTAATTCAAGTAGACAAATTAATCATAAAACTACTTTTTCAATGCCTAAAATAAATATTGTGGGAAGTTATAATAGTAAAGAAAAAAAATATAAATTATTATCTTTTAATAATATGGATAAAAATAGTAATCATAACCATATAAATAATATTAATGGGTTTAATCAAAATAAAAATAGAGAAATTTTAAAAACTTTTTTTATTTCTACTGCTACTTCTCCTTCTATTAATAATAAGAAAGTTCATAAAAAAATTAGAAGTGTTTTAGGAAGAAATAATACTATTGATTTATACCAAATTTATAATACAAATTATAGTAATGAAAAAAATTCAGAAAAAGGAAAAAAAATTTTTCGTATTAAAAAATTAGAAGAATTGGGAAATAAAGTTAAATCTAATTTTCTTTTAAATGAACAGTATATTGGTTTTTATACTGATAGAGTAAAAAAATAAAAATATAAAAAATAAAATAAAAAAAATCAAGTAATAACAATAAAATCAAAAAATAAAAATTAAAAAAAAGGAGAATAAATTAGGAAAAAATAATCTAAATTTATTTTTCATTATTTTTTATAAATTACCTGATTTTCTATTTATATTTTAAAATTTATATTTATATTCTAACTAAAATAAAACTTTTTTACTTTGTTGAATATTCTTTTTTCTAATTATTATTATTACAATAACTCATATATTTTTGAATAATTTTTGGATTATCACTTTTAGCTAAATGACATCTATTACATTGGGTTCTAAAAGCAAAATTTAAATTATCACAATTATAACATATCCAATCTCCTTCTCTTTCAATAAAAGGTTTTTTCTTTTTTTTTTCGTTATTATTTTTTTTATTTTTAGGAGAATAACTATGACTATATTTAATATTTGACATTTTATACAATAAATCTCTATACATATTATTTTTATTTATATTATTTTGCAAATTTTGAATATTAATAATTCTATTTCTTAAAAAATTATTTTCATTTAAACTATGAGAACTTCCATTATTTGGATTAAACATTATTTGATTTTGGAATCTTCCACATCTATTACATTGAATTCTCACTATATATATTAAATAATATTTATATAAAAAATATTTTACTTTCATAATTAAAATTTTCGCAATTTGAACAAATCCATCCATATTTTCCATTCATTGAAAAAGAATTATTTGGAAACATAATATTACCTAAATTTAAATTACTATTTGAATGACTATAATTATTTTGATAAAAATCAAATGAATTTAAGGAATTTTCTATATTATTATTTATATTAAAATTCCCTAAATAAGATGCTGGAATTGGATTTGAAGGAACTCTTGGAATTGGTTTATTATTATTTAAACTAAATGTAGTTTGCAATTGAGAATATACATTTTTTTTTCCTTTCTCTTTATTTTCTTCAAAATAATTTAAATTATCATTATTATTATTATCATTTTGTAAACTTTGTTGCTTTAAATATTCTGTTAAATCTATTTTTTCAGGATTAAAATTATTTTGAATATCATTTTCAACAAACATTAAATCATTATCCGAACTATTACTATTATTATCTGTTAATTCTTTTTCATTATTATTAAAAGGATTTATGTTAAAATTTATATTATTAGAATTTTCATCTTCATAATTTAAATTTATTTGATTTATTAAATCTATAGAAAGTAAATTTTCTGTTGTTTCTTCATTTAATTCTTTTGATTCTTCTACGTTCTTATCATTTAATTTTTTTTTTGTTAAATTTTTTTTGTTAATCTCAATGAGATTATTGTCTTTTTTTTCTGACATTGTTTAAATATGATGTTAAATAATAATAATTAAAGTGATTATATTTGATTTTAGAGTAAAATAATTTTTAGAAATTTAATCATTATTTATTTTTTTAATATTTTTGATTTTTAAAATAGAATGATTTTTGTTGGAGAAAAAATTAAATTTTTTCAATGTGTTTTAGAATAATAGATATTTTTTTTCTAATTAAAAATAAATTCGGTTTTAATTTGTAAAACAAAAATAAAAATTGTAAAATCAACTTGAAAATGTATTTTAATCTTAAAATCATAATTTGGAAGATAAAAAGAGTAATTCAATTGTTTAATTCCAAATTAAAATATATAAAATAAAAATCTAAAAATTGTAAAAATAAGTAATAAGCTTCTAATTCAATATTTAATTAAGTCTTTTTATATATTCTTATTATTATATTCCTTAGTTTATTCTTTTTTTATTATATTTTTATTTTATAATAGTAATTGAGCTTCATTTGATATTTAATTCTATAATAATGTTTGAAAAACAATTATTAATCAAACCCAAATGTTCTCAAAAGTAATCAGATATGTTTAAATTTGTAAATATAAAATTCTTGTTTTTATTAAAAAAATGACTCAAAGAATAAGAGAAAAATTATTATTATTTACGATTTTGTTTGAAAAACAAAGGGAAAAAATAAAGAAACAATTTTACTTTAATTAATTATATATTTTGGTTTGAATAAATACTTAAATATGTGTGTTAAAAAGTTAATTTTCTTATAAAAGAAAAGTAGAAATAATAAGTTTATTAAAAAGGTTTAATTAATTGAAACATATTTTTCTATAAAGAATCATCAGTCATGAATTAACAATCTAATTAAATGAAAAAAAACCTTGAAGAGATTTAATTTTAAAATTAAATTTAAAAAATGCTTTATATTGATTATCATTTTTTTCCTTCTCAACATTTCATGAATTCATTTTTTTAAAAGAATTAAAAAAAATATATAAAAACTATTATTTAAATATGAAAAAAAATTAACAATAAAAATTTAAAAATTAATTTTTTAATATTGATGAATAAATATAATTTCATTATACAATTTAAATTTTAAATTTAAAAACCTTCCCCACCCCAAACCTCAAAAAACCATTTTTTTGAAAAAATTCATTTCCTTCTCCAAAACCCTTAAACTTAAAACTCCAAAAGAGAAAAGATCCAATCATCAAAGTATTAAAACCTCAACAAATAAATAAATAAAAAAAAAGTAAAAAAAAAATATTCATAATAAAATAAATAATCCTCTCCATATAAATATTTAAAACACCAAAAAATATTTAAATTCATAAAAAAATGCAGCTATCAAAAGGTGGAAACAAAAAATATATTCAGACCACCCACACCTCACAGATGTACGTGGACGAGCGCATGACCTCTACTCTCAATTCTCGTTCCCGTTCTCCTCTAGATCAATCATACATTCGTAGGAGTCCAGTCAGAATGGACCAGACGATGGAGTCTTATGGGGAATTGCTTTATCTCGACCCAAACGAGGTGAACTTCCGTCGGACAGCAGCTATGTCTCCCAGAGCTACAACACGAGTTAATGAAATGCGATCTCCTACTATGATTGGACAGAGTGTTGTCTCTGCTGTCAGAAATGATCTCAATGATAGAGCAGATACTGCTCAAGTCATGGGGAAAAGACCCATACCTACTTTAACTATGAATATTGAAAGGAATAGAGAAAGATTAGAAAGAAGTCCTAAGACAATTAATATAGGGGAAACTAAAGAAGAAATTGAATATAATATTAGAACTTTAAATCAAAGAAGAAGCCCTAGAGTAAGTTCAAATTATAATAATGGGAGTAATTATAATAATATGTCAATGTATAATAATATGAATAATGGAATGATGAATAATAGTAATCAAAGTGGTCAAATTATATATCAAAGTTATCAAAGTTTTAATCAAAATGAGCCTGGAAATATATTTTTAGATCAACCAATGTTACAAGGTTCATTTATTCAAGGAGAAAACCAAGTAAATTATACAATGGGATCCCCAATGAATATGCAATCAATGCAATCAATGGGTTCTCCCGGAATACCAATACATGGAAATGTAGATTACTTAAGTGGAAATAGTAGAGAAATACAATATAATATGAATCCAAGAGATTTAAATGAACAATCAATTGGAACAGGGAAAATGTCACCTAAACAAAATGTAGAAGATGAAAGTACAAGTGATATAAAACAAAGTGATATTCCTCAGACTCAATTGAAAGATTTAAAAAGTCAAATGGATAGAAATCAAAATGTTTTAATTAGACCTGATGCTGATGGAATGGTTGAAGGAGTTAGACCAATTCAAAATGATATGGAGAAAATAGAAGATTATGTAAGGACAAAAGATCAAAGAGAAAATATGACTGAAGCTGAAGTAAAGAAATTAATTAAACAAATGACTAAAGGTTATGATCCTAGTAAAGGAAAAGAAGGTAGATTAATTTCAACTTCACAAACTGTTATTCCAAGTGCTAATGATGATTTATTTAATGATAGATATAAAGTTCTTCAGAAAATGAATAAATTAAGTTCTATTTTATTATCGAAAAATCGAACTGTATCTCAAAGTCCTGATCCAAATTTAGGAAGAAGTTTTGAAGAGAATAAAAAAACTTTTGATAGAAATACTTTAAATTCTACTATAGCAGGGAAAAAAAATACAAGAACAAATCAAAATAAATTTCTTTATGTTACTTTAGCAATGTTAAGTTCAAAAGGAGGAAATACAGAAGATAGGACAATTTTAAGAAGAATGCGTTTTGAAAAAGGAGGAGTAGTAGATTTAGCTCAAGAAGCTTTTAAAAAAAAAGAGCAATTTAAAATTAAAAAAGTTACTAAAAAAGCAGGAGGAAAATCAACAATAAATGTAAATCCTAAATTTAGAGAAAAAGCAGCTAAAATTGTTCAAGGATGGTGGAGAGGACTTAAAGAAAAATATGAAGGTGTTCTTCAAAAAATAATTAAAATTCAAAGTTATTGGAGAGGAAGATGGTTAAGAAAATATATGTATGATATAATATATTTAAGTATGCTACATCAAAGGTTTTGTGATAGCATTGAAAATGCTTTAGTCAGACATGTTAGACCTTTAGTTTGGAATGAAATTTTCTCACAAAATAAATGGAGAAAAGATGCTTTGACTAAAATATTATTAGAAAAAGATAATAAATTATCTCTTATTAGAGCTTTGCCTTATTTAAGGGCATGGAATGATAAAAGTCATTTAATTAAAAATCGACTTGAAAAAGGAACAAAATTAGTTTATAAAAGAGAAAATGATGAAAAAAATAAAAGGAAATTAAAGAAATATTTAGATGAATGGGCACTTAAAGCTAATTGTTTAAAATATATGAGTAAATCTAAAAATGCAGAAGCTCAGAAAAAAAAATTTTTTGGAGCTCTTGATATGATTAATGGATTAAATAAATTAAGTAAAAGACATGGTTTAATTAGTGCTGAACCTAAATTAAAAGATTATTTAACTGAAATTATTAAACAATTGAAATTGAAGAAAATGATTAAAAAAGGAGGAAAAAATTTACAAAATGATTTAAGGAATATTTTAAATAAATGGAAGAAAATTACTAATAAATTACAACTTGAAAGTTTCAAAAAAGGAGTTTTTAAAAATAAAGTAGAGAGATTAGATAGTAGAATGGATAAAATAAAATTAAAAAAATATTTTGATAAATGGAAAAAGCAAGTTCCAAATAATAAATTATTAAATTATTTACAAGGAGCAGAATTATTGGAAAAATTTTGTTTTAGAGCAACATATGAAGATCCATTAAATGCAATTAAAGAAAAAACAGAATATGAATTAGAAAGAGATGGTATTTTAAGAGCTTTTGGAGTTAAGGAAAGATACATTAAACATAATTGGAGAGATTATTTAATAAGATGGAAAGATAAAGCTTTAAAAGCTAAGAATAGAGAAATTCATGATAAATTATATAAAACTTTAGTGGAAACTATATTTAAAAAATATAGAATTAGAGTTTTATCTAAGAGATTTCATCAATGGAGACAAAGACCAAAAATTGATTTAGAAGCTTTGTTTAATAAATATAAATTAATGTCTAAAATTTTAAACAAATTAGGAAGAGATGCTATTTATCCTGCTGAACAAGAATTTATGAAAAGAATTACTAAAGTTAAAGCTAAAAGAGCTTTAGATAAAGCAAGTAAAAAAATATTATCCAAATATTTGAATAAAGATAAAAGTATTTTAAGATATTTTTTCTTTAAATGGAGAGAGCAATGCAATAACTATGAAATAAGAGATTTAAAAACTCAATTAATTAAATATTTATATCAAAATAATGAATCTAGAAATAAAAAGTTAAAATTAGCAAGATATTTAACAAGATGGAAATTATTTTGTGCTTCAAAGAAACATTATGATAATATAGAAAAATTAAGAAGAGTAAGAGAAGGATTTGATAAATTACACAAAATTTATGATAATAGAGCTTTAACAGTATTGGTTAAATTATATAGAAAAATGGGAAAAGATTATAGACCCTATTATTTAAAATCAATATATAATAGATTAAATAAACCAAGATCAACTTTAAGAGAAGTATTTGATAGATGGAGAAGAAATACAGAAAGAGAAAAAGTTAAAGAAAATATATTAAATTTAAAAGCTAAATTTATTAAACAAAATGCAAATAGAGTTAAAGAAAGATCAAATAGAGATAAATTATTAAAAGCTTTCTTTAAATGGAGAAATGAATGCAGGAAACCTGAAGAATATTATCCTAAAATGATGAAAGGTTTAAATTTATTAAAACATTATATTAATAATAAAGATTGTAAAGAACCTTTCACTAAATTAAAAAGTTCTAAAAATTACAAAAGAAGACTTAATCCTATTCTCAAAAATAGAACTAAAAATGAAAATAAACTTAAAAAGGATATTTTAAGAAAAACATTAAATAAATGGAGAAGAAAGATAAATTTAGGAAATATTAAAAATTTAAAAACTGAACTTATGTTAAAAACAAAACAAGATTTAAAAAAAAACAATGATATAAAATTATTATCTAAATATTTCACAAGATGGAAATTATATAGAAGAAAAGGATTAGATTATAATTTTTATAAAGGGTTAATGCTTATTCAAAATAAAGCAAGAAAAGATAGTTTTAAAAAAGTTTTAAATGTAATGAAAACTAAAGTTAATTCAGTTCAAAAAAATAAAGGTTTAACATCAGTATTTAAAACAAGTTCATCATATAAAAAAAATTTATTACATAATGCTTTATTAAAATGGTTTAGAAATGCAGCAAAAATAGACCCAAATAAATTTAGAAAAATAAAAACAAGATTAAGAAGATTATTAAAAGAAAAACAAGGAAAACCATTATCACAAGCTTTTAGAATTTGGCAATATAAAACAAAAAAAATTCAATTAAGAGAAAAAGATGTAGAAAAAGCTAAAAAAATTATAGGAAATACATTAAGACAAAATGATAAAATGATTAAAAATAGATATTTTAGTAATTGGAAGAAAAAAATTCATCAAATAAGAGAAGCATATTTAAAAAGTTTATTAGTTAAACAAATTAAAAATTCTCAAACTTTAAAAGAAAAAGCAAATGATAAAGCAAGATTACATGCTTGTTTATTAAAATGGAGAGCCAATATAACTCCTACAAATTATTTAGATAATTTAAAAAGAATTAGAAGAGGTTGTCAATTATTAAAAAGAGGTTTGAAAAAAAGAGACGAACCTCAAATTTATTCTGGTATTAAAGAAAGAGCTAAAACAAGAAGAATTAATCATTTATTAAAAATTATGATTAATAAAATTAAACCTAGAATAAATTTAGAAGATGAAAAAAAAGCAATTAAAATTTGGTTGAGTAAATTAGGTGATACAAATAGAATGAAAAATAAAATTAAAGATTTATTTGAAAGATATATTCCATCAGGAAAAATTCATAATGATGTTTTTACAGAACCAAAAAATATTATAATAGAATCAATTAAAACTTTTGATAAGAAAAAAAGAGAAAAAGCAGATAACATTCAAAATTTCTTTAAAAAAATATTAAATACTAAAAATTCAATTAATAGAATGAAATTGACTTTATTATTGAATAAAATTGTGAAAAATAAAAATGAAAATTTAAAGAATAAAGCAAAATTATATTTATTAAGATTTAATAGAATTGCCCAAGCTTTAAAAAATAATAAAAATGCACATATAATTCAACATTTTCTTAAAGCAAGATTAACTAGACCAGCAGATAGAAGAAAAAAAATAGTTGAAGGAGCTGAATTAATAAGTAAATATACTAAAAAAACTATGTTTAAAAAAGTATTTGAAAGTGGTAAAAATAAACATATGGGAAAAACACTTTTAAATCATATTAACAAACAAGATAATATTAATAGAAAAATATTAAGTGATACTTTTAATAAATGGAAAAATTTAATTCCAGTTCTTAAAAATAATGAAGCTGCTTTAAAAATTCAAAATGCTTTTAGAAATTTAAAATCAAGAAAAAAAAGAGATGATTTAAAAACCAGAAATATTAAAATAAATGAACTTTTTGAAAAAAATGATTATGAAAGAAAAAGAATGACACAAGTTTATTTAAGAAAATGGTTAAGAATATCTCAATATTTAAAAAATGAAGACAATATGAAAATTATACAAGCATTTATTAGAGATAATGTGGAAAGATTAAATAGAAATAATGCTGAAGATAAATTACAAAAATTATTTAAGAAAAGTATGAAACATCAATTAAATAATTTAATGAATAAAGCTTCTAGAATTATTGGTGGAAAAGGAGAAGCAATGTATAAAACTTTAGAAGATATTTATATTAAAAGACCATATAATATATTAAAAAATGGTTTAAAAACAATTTCAAGACAAAAAGCATTATTAAAAGTTCAACCAAAAATAAAAAATTCTTTAGAAAAACATTTCTTACCAATTTATCTTAATAGATGGAAAAATAAAACTTATGATAAAACAATAACAAATAAAGAAAAAATAGTTACATGGTTAAAAAAGAAGAAGAATATTAAAAAAGAAAAAGATACAATTAAAAGAACAGATATCTTAAATAAATATATATTAAAAAAACAAAAAGATAAAGAAATTGCATTGAGAATTCCATTTACATTATGGGCAAGAAAAGTAAGAATGGAAAAAATGAATAAAGCAGTGAATAAAATTCAAAATGCTTTTAAAAATTATATTGGAAAAAAAGAAGGAGATAAATTAGATGCAATGAATAAATTTCAAAGATTATTTAAAGGAACTGCAGTAAGAGAAATTGCAGATATATTAATAGAAGCAAATAGATATATGGCTCCTTTAAAAAAATCAATGTCAAAAATGAAAAGCCAAATTGAAAAAAGATATGCAACTAATAATATTATTTCAAGTGTTAATAATACTTTAAGAGTAAAATATTTACAAAATTTATCTACTAAAAGAGCTTATACTGATGGTATTTCTGCTTTAAAAAGATATATTAATAAATGGCAACAATATTGTTCTTTTACTAATAAAAGTGCTAATAAAATTCAAAATGCTTTCAGAAACTATAAAGCCAAAAACAAAAAAGATAAATTAAAGAAAATAAATATTTTACTTAGTAAATTTGTTGATAGAAAAAATGCTAAAAATAATAATAAAATAAATACAGCTTTAAGAAAATGGAATAATAAATCTAGATTAATTGGTGTTAATGAAAAAAGTAAATTAATTCAAAGATATTTAAGACCAAAAATTGCAAAAAAATTAAATGATAAATTTAAAAGTTATTATATTAAACATGCTCAAAAACTTGCAGGAAAAAGAATTCTTCAAGCAGTTAAATTTAATAAATTAAAAAAAATTCTTCAAAAAATTTCAATGCCAACTTTAACAAAAGGATTAAAAGATAATACTAGAAAATTAGATATTAAGAAAATTTTAATTAAAAGAACAGCAAAATTAACTGAAGATTTAAAAACAATGAATTTAAAGAAATATCTTGATAAATGGAAAAATCAAAAAGATAAAGTAAATGAATCAAGACAAACTAAATCAACTTTAATTCAAACTCTTTTCAGAGGTTTAAAAGCCAGAAAAAAATTAAATAGATTAAAAGAAATTAAAGAAAGATTAAAAAGGATTTTATTAAGAAAAAGTAATAATATTAATAATAAAAAAAGAATTGCTTTATATAGATGGAAAAATAATGCAAATGTAAGAAAATTTAATGATTCTTCTAAAGTTATTCAAAATTTTATGAATGAAATTAGAAAAAAAATGGATGATAGAAGAGAAATGTTAAGACAAAGAAAAATTCAAAAAGGTTTAGATAAATTATTTAATACTAAATTTGGTTGTAAAGATGCTTTTGATAAAATCAAAACTAATGGAGAACAAAAAACTTTAAATAAATTTTTCACTACAATTATAGAAAAAAGAACAACAACCCTAAAAGAAACTTATGATAGAATTAAAAATCAAGCTAAAAATAATTTATTAAGAAAAGTAATGAAAGTACCAGATAATTTAAGAAATAGAATTTATAAAAAATTTATTGATACTTGGAAAATAAATACTGATAAATTAAATAACAAATTTGCTGCTTCTAAAATTCAAAAAAATTGGAGATTATATTTAATAAGAACAAGAAAAAATAAAATTCTTGATAAATTAAAAAGAATATTAAATAAATTAAGTAATAAGAAAAATAATATTGTTCATACTTATCTTCAAAAATGGAGTAAAAAAGTTGAAACAATTAAAGTTAAAAGAGCTGCTAGTAGAATAAATAGATATATTATTAAAAGATATAAATTAGTAAATGCAAGACAAAATTGGAAAAATATTTCACAAAAATATAATATTAGA
>JAEEGI010026138.1_pt1 | contig 11265 bp, 8 predicted proteins | sample 8958751 | NCBI WGS metagenome assembly JAEEGI01 (sample SAMN16246545, study PRJNA631951) | gut metagenome | biome: gut microbiome; feature: rumen; material: KS-attached | host: Bos | place: Iran: Karaj | collected 2018-10 | reverse complement strand
CAGCGGCGATCTGTCGGAATACGCGGCCGTCAGCCTGCGGCGGTTCGTCTTCGTCTCGTATCCCGCGAGCGGGACGCGGGCTGCTTTGCCGTTTTCGAAGAAGAAGAGCAGACTGCCGGAATAGTCGCCGGGTACGGTCATCCAGACGACGCTCTCGCCCTCGTCCATATTCAACGAAGCCGGCAAATAGGTCCCGAGCGAGGAAGCCTTCGTGTCCTCAAAGTCGCTCACACGGGCCTTGTAGACCTGCGCCTTGTCCGTAAAGACGAGAAGCTCGCTGCGGTTGGAGGCCTCAATGGAGATCCGGAGCTCGTCCTCTTCCTTGAATTTCTGCTCGCCGCCCATGCGCAGAGAAAGCGGCGTTATCTTCTTGAAATAGCCGTGGCGCGAGAGGAAAAGCGTCACCGGATAATCCTCAATGTGCTCGTCAGGCTTATACTCCGTGAGCTCATCCTCCATGACGATGGTCGTCTTTCGGGGTGTCCCGTATTTCTTCGCGACGTCCTTCAGCTCGTCGGATATGATGCGCTTGATGCGCGCCTGACTGTTGGTTATATCCTTGAGGTCGGCGATCTCCTCGGAAAGAGAATCTATCTCGTCCGTTCTCTTGAGGATGTATTCCCTGTTGATATTGCGGAGCTTTATCTCCGCGACGTATTCTGCCTGCTCCTCGTCGATGCCGAAGCCTATCATTAGATTGGGGACGACCTCGGACTCGGATTCCGTATTGCGGATAATGGATATGGCCTTGTCTATATCCAGAAGGATCTTCTTCATGCCTTCGAGCAGATGAAGCTTTTTGGACTTGATCTGAAGATCGTACCAAACGCGGCGTCTCACGCACTGGATGCGCCACGCGACCCACTCGTCAAGGATCTCGCGTACGCCCAGAACGCGCGGCGTGCCGGCGATCAGGATATTGAAATTGCAGGAAAACGTGTCTGTGAGCGGCGTCATGCTCATCAGCTTCTGCATGAGCTTATCCGGGTCCGTTCCGCGCTTGAGGTCTATGGCTATCTTGAGGCCTCCGAGATCCGTCTCGTCTCGTATGTCGCTTATCTCGCGGACCTTTCCTGTCTTTATGAGTTCGGCCGACTTGTCGATTATGGCCTCGACTGTCGTACCGTAGGGTATTTCATAGACCTCGATGAGGTTGGCTTCTTTTATATAGCGCCACTTTGCGCGAAGGCGGACGCCTCCCCTGCCCGTAGCGTAAAGCTCGGCAAGCGCGTCCCTGTTATATATCAGCTCGCCGCCTCCGGGAAAATCGGGCGCGATGAGATAGTCGAGCAGGTCACAGTCCGGGTCCTTTATATACTGTATTGCCGCCTCGCAGGTCTCTGCGAGATTGAAGCCGCATATCTGGCTCGCCATACCGACGGCGATGCCGAGGTTGGACGAAACGAGGATGTTCGGGAACGAAGTCGGAAGGAGCATCGGCTCCTTCATGCTGCCGTCGTAGTTGTCGGTGAAGTCGACGGTATCCTTGTCGATATCACGGAAAAGCTCGGCGCAGATAGGCGCCAGCTTGGCCTCCGTGTAACGAGATGCGGCGTAAGCCATATCGCGGGAATAGGCCTTGCCGAAAGAACCTTTTGAATCGACAAAGGGCGCATTCAGCGCTTCGTTGCCCTTGCTCAGGCGCACCATGGTCTCGTAGATGGCCGCGTCGCCGTGCGGATTGAGACGCATGGTCTGACCGACGATGTTCGCCGACTTCGTACGCGCTCCGTTAAGAAGCCCCATTTTGTACATCGTGTAAAGGAGCTTTCTGTGGGAGGGCTTGAAGCCGTCTATCTCCGGAATAGCCCGCGAGACGATAACGCTCATGGCATAGGGCATATAGTTTGTCTCGAGCGTCTCGGTTATGGGCTGCTCTACTGTCTCCGCGCGGAGGCCGACGACATTCTCGGCGCTCAGCGGAGCGACTTTTTCTTCCGTTTTCTTTTTGCGGGGCATCTTCTCAGTCCTTTACTCAGGAAATGTCGGCCAGATCCAGATATTTATATCCGTTGTCGGCAATATGCTGCTTGCGGGCGGCCAGGTTGTCACCGAGGAGCATATCGAAGGCGATGAAAGTCGATTCGGCGTCCTCCGGCGTGATCTTGATGAGGCGGCGCGTATCGGGATTCATCGTCGTAAGCGCCATCATCTCGGGATCGTTCTCACCGAGTCCCTTGGAGCGGTTTATTGTCGGCTTCGCGTCGCCGAGTTCGGAAAGGATATCGTTCTTCTCGCGTTCGTTGTAGGCAAAATAAGTCTTGCCCTTGCTGATTATCTCATACAGCGGCGATTCGGCTATATAGACGTACCCGTCCTCGATGAGCTGCGGGGTCAGCCTGTACAGCATGGTCAGAATAAGAGTCCTTATCTGGTATCCGTCCTCGTCGGCGTCGGTGCAGATGATGACCTTGCTCCATCGAAGGGCGTCAATGTCAAAAGCGCTCAATTCCTTTGAATGCTTTCCCTTGACCTCAGCGCCGCAGCCGAGGACCTTGATGAGATTGGTTATAATCTCGCTCTTGAATATTTTATCGTAATCGGCCTTGAGGCAGTTCAGTATCTTGCCCCGGACAGGCATGATGCCCTGGAATTCGGCGTCTCGCGAAAGCTTGCAGGAACCGAGAGCCGAATCGCCCTCAACGATATAAAGCTCGCGGCGGCCGACGTCCTTCGTGCGGCAGTCGACGAATTTCTGGATGCGGTTTGTGATATCTACGCTTCCCGCGAGCTTCTTTTTGAGGTTCAGTCTGGCCTTTTCGGCCGTCTCGCGGCTGCGCTTGTTTATAAGGATCTGTTCGGCGATGCGGTCGGCTTCCGCCTTGTTCTCGATGAAGTATATTTCGAGCTTTTCCTTGAAAAAGTCCGTCATCGCGTCCTGGATGAACTTGTTGGTGATCGCCTTCTTGGTCTGGTTTTCGTAGGACGTGCGCGTCGAGAAGCAGTTTGTGACAAGTATAAGGCAGTCAGCAATATCGGCAAAGCCTATTTTAGATTCGTTTTTCTGATACTTGTTCTGCTTGCGAAGATATGCGTCCACAGCAGAGACGAATGCTGTTCTCGTCGCGCGCTCCGGCGCGCCGCCGTGCTCGAGCCAGGAGGAGTTATGGTAATACTCGATGAGATTGACGCGATTGGAAAAGCAGAAAGCAGCCGCCATTTTGACTTTGTATTCGGGCTTGTCCTCGCGGTCGCGTCCTCTGCGCTCGCTCTCGATATAGTATGGCTGGGTCAGCGGATCGCTTCCGGCTATCTCTGTCACGTAATCGACGATGCCGTGCTCATATTTGAAATCCGTCGTCTCAAACGAGGCGCCTTTCTGGATCCTGAGGCGGAACGTGATCCCTTCGTTTACGACTGCCTGTTTTTTCAGGACGTCGACAAAGTACTCGTCGGGAATGTTTATATCCGTGAAGACCTCGATATCCGGAAGCCACTTTATGAGAGTACCGGTGCGCTTCTTGCTCTCATCGACCGACGAAAGTCCGCCGACGTTCTCGCCCTTTTCAAAACGCAGCGTGTATTTTTTGGCATCGCGCCAGACCGTTACGTCCATGTAAGCGGAGGCATACTGAGTCGCGCAGAGACCAAGCCCGTTCAGACCGAGCGAATACTCGTAGTTTTCCCCATCGTCGTTGTCATATTTGCCGCCGGCATAGAGCTCGCAGAAAACGAGTTCCCAGTTGTTGCGCTTCTCGACGGGGTTATAGTCGACGGGGCAGCCGCGTCCGAAGTCCTCGACCTGGATGGAGCCGTCCTCAAATTTGGTAAGAATGATAACGTCGCCGTAGCCCTCGCGGGCCTCGTCGATGGAGTTGGAGAGAATTTCAAAAACGGCGTGCTCGCAGCCCTCGATCCCGTCCGATCCGAAGATGACGCCCGGGCGCTTGCGGACTCTGTCGGCCCCCTTCAGAGCCGATATGCTCTCGTTTCCGTATTCTTGCGTTTTAGAAGCCATGTTTCCTCCCGCGCAGAGCGCCAAAGAAGTATGACCGTATAATACGGCACTATATATTGTGGTCAATTATATCATATAAAAGGTTACAAATCAAGTTCTTGAAATACCGTGTTTATAAATGAGGACTCTGTCCGTCCGGAGGTTTAAGCTTGCCTCAAGATGAATAGAATATGAGTAATAGGAGATAAAGGAGCTTAAGGTATGGAGCTATCGAAAAGAAGCGCGAAAAAGCTTGCGGAGGCATACCGTCTGCAGCTCGGAGAAGTCAAGACAAAGCTGGAGCAGACCAAGCGGGAGCTCGACGACGCTTACGTATGCTTTAACGGAGCGACGGATCCCGGGCTCATAGACGAGACAATATACAGGATAAACGCGCTCGACGCTCGCTATTCCCGCCTGATTGGAGACGCGAGGGAGAAAAGCGCCGCCTTCAGGGCTGCTGAGACTGCATCCCGCAGAAGGCGCAGAACGGAGGAAAGGATATGAGCATAATGATCAAAGCCGCGATAGCGGCTCTTTTTGCCGGTGCGCTCGCACTGCTCTGCCTCATCTTCACGTCAAGGATGCGAAGCGTTTTCAAATTCTTTGCAAACGGAGCTCTCGGTTTCTTCGTTCTTATCGTTTTTAATCATCTGGGAGCTTACGTCGGACTGCAGCTCGGAGTAAACGTCATCAGCGCGTGTACGGTCGGCGTACTCGGTTTCCCCGGCGTCGGACTGCTGCTTTTGCTCCAGATATTGCTGCCTACATAAAGAAGACCGGACGTCGTCAGACGTCCGGTCTTCTTGTTGAAAACTATTTATTTGCGCTCGATAGCCCGTTTGGCTGCAGCGGCTACGTTTTCGGCCGTAAGACCGTATTCTGCGCGAAGGAAGTCCTCCGTTCCTACCTGACCGAATCTGTCCGTAACGCCGACGAACTCCATCGGGACGGGGCAGTTCTGAGTAACGGCCTCGGCGACGGCGCTTCCGAGTCCGCCGAAGATATTATGGTTCTCGGCGGTAACGATCGCGCCGGTCTTTTCCGCGCAGTCGACGATAAGCTCGGTGTCGATAGGCTTCCATGTAAACAGATCGACGACGCGGGCTGATACTCCGTCGGCTTCAAGGGCGGCGGCAGCCTTAAGAGATTCTGCGACCATTATTCCGCTGGCGATGATGGTCACGTCGGTCCCGTTGCGGAGAAGATTGCCCTTCCCTATCTCGAACGTGCTTCCCGGCTCATAGACGGCTATGGAGCTTTTGCGAGCCATACGCATATAGTATACGCCGTAGACGTCGGCAAGCTGGCTGACTATATCGGCAACGGCGACGGGATCGCAGGGCTCGATGAGAGTAATGCCCGGAATAGAGCGGAGAACGCCCATGTCCTCAAAGGGCATATGAGTTCCTCCGTTATATGCGGCCGTAACGCCGGGATCGGAGCCGAGAATTCGGATGTTGAGGTTGGCGTATGTGGCCGAGATGAAGATCTGGTCGCAGACACGCCTTGACGCGAAGGGTCCGAAGCTGTGAGCGAAGGGCACCTTGCCCGTCAGGGAAAGGCCTGCGGCTATCCCTATCATATTTGCCTCGGCAATGCCGCACTGGATGGCGCGCTCGGGGAACTTCGCAAAAAACGGCTTCATGCCTGAGGAGCTTATAAGGTCGGCGTCGAGAGCGACGATGCGCTCGTCCTTCTCGGCCATCTGCATGAGAGTGTTGCAGTAAGCGTCGCGCATGGGGACTTCGGCCTTTTTCAGTTCGCTTTTTATTTTGAACATATCCCGGCCCTCCTCATTCGGCAAGTGCGCGTCTGGCGGCTTCCAGGCGCTCGTTGGCGGCCTTCATGGCCTCTTCCATCTGTTCTGGAGTGAAGTTCATGTGGTGGTTGGAGAGGACGCCCTCGGCAAAGGTGCAGCCGTGGCCCTTCTTTGTATCGAGAACTATCGCCGATGGCACGCCCTTCGTCGAATTGGCGGACTTGATCGCCTTGATTATTGCGCCCATGTCATGCCCGTCAATCTCCTGAGTATACCAGCCGAAGGCCTTGAGCTTGGCCGCTATGTCGCCGGTGTCGAGAACGTCCTTGGTATAGCCGTCGAGCTGCTGGAGATTCTTGTCGACGAAGCACACAAGATTGTCTATCTTATGGGCGTAGGCAAACATGAAGCCCTCCCAGTTCTGGCCCTCGTCGAGCTCGCCGTCGCCCACGATGAGGTAGGTGCGGCTGTCGCGTCCGCTCATCCTGTCGCCCATGGCGATGCCGATGGCGGCGGAGATGCCCTGACCGAGAGATCCGGCAGTCATGTCGATTCCGGGAGTCTTGTTCCTGTCAACGTGGCTGGGAAGATGACCGCCTCCGACGTTCAGCTCACGGAGCATCATGCGCGGGAAATATCCCTTGAGCGCGAGAACAGCGTAAAGCGTCGGGCCTGCGTGGCCCTTTGAGAGGACGAGCTTGTCCCTGTCGGGCCAGTCGGGCCTGGAGGGATCTATCCTCATGAATTCGCCGTAAAGCGCGGCGACTACCTCGACGATGCTCATGGCGCCGCCGATATGGCCGAAGCCCGCGTATCCGAGGGTCTTCAGCGTCTCGACGCGGATCTCCTCGGCAAACGCCGTCAGCTCGCGGGCTCTGATGCTTCTTTCCAATGAAATGACCTCCCGATAATCAGAATACGATCCTGGACGCGATATAATCCTTCAGCTTGCTTATCTCGATGCGCTCCTGCGCCATGGAGTCTCTCTCACGGACGGTAACACAGCCGTCGGTCTCGCTCTCGAAGTCATAGGTAACGCAGAAAGGAGTTCCGATCTCGTCGAAGCGGCGGTAGCGCTTGCCTATGCTGCCGGCGTCGTCGTACTCGGTCGTGAATTCCTTCTGAAGATCGTGGAATATCTCCGTTGCGGGACCGGCGAGCTTCTTGGACAGCGGAAGCACGGCGCACTTGACGGGCGCGAGCGCGGGATGAAGATGCATTACGACGCGGACGTCGTTCTTTTCTGCGTCGACGACCTCCTCGTCATAAGCTTCGACGAGGAACGCGAGAGCGACGCGGTCGGCGCCGAGGCTCGGCTCGACGACGTACGGGATGTAGTGCTCGTTCTTCTCCTGATCGAAGTAGGACATATCCTGGCCGGAATGGGTCTGATGCTGGGTAAGGTCGTAGTCTGTGCGGTCCGCGACGCCCCAGAGTTCGCCCCATCCGAACGGGAAGAGATACTCGAAGTCGGTCGTGGCTTTGGAGTAGAAGGAAAGCTCCTCCTTCTCATGGTCGCGCAGGCGAAGATTCTCCTCCTTCATGCCGAGACCGAGCAGCCAGTCGCGGCAGAAGCCGCGCCAATAGGCGAACCACTCGAGGTCGGTGCCGGGCTCGCAGAAGAATTCAAGCTCCATCTGCTCGAATTCGCGGATGCGGAAGATGAAGTTGCCCGGAGTTATCTCATTGCGGAAGCTCTTGCCGACCTGGCACACCCCGAAGGGGATCTTGCGGCGGGTCGTGCGTTGGATGTTCTTGAAGTTGACGAAGATGCCCTGCGCCGTCTCGGGACGGAGATAGACCTCGGCGGAGGAGTCCTCGGTAACGCCCTGATGGGTCTTGAACATCAGATTGAATTTGCGGATATCTGTAAAGTCGCAGTTGCCGCAGCCGGGGCAGGCGACCTTGTTTTCGCGGATGAAGGCGACCATGTCATCGTTGGTCATTGCCTCGACGTTCACGCCCTCCATGGGATTGGCGGCAAGCCATTCCTCGATGAGCTTGTCGGCCCTGTGGCGCATCTTGCAGGATTTGCAGTCGATAAGGGGATCGTTGAAGGTAGTCACATGTCCGGATGCGACCCAGACTTCCCTGTTCATGAGTATCGCCGCGTCGAGGCCGACGTTATACGGGCTCTCCTGCACGAATTTCTTCCACCATGCGCGCTTGACGTTGTTTTTGAACTCAACGCCGAGCGGGCCGTAGTCCCAGGAGTTGGCGAGGCCGCCGTAAATCTCGCTGCCCGGGTAAATAAAGCCGCGTCCTTTGCAAAGCGCGACGATTTTATCCATTGTCTTTTCGCGGTTGTCCATAGCGTTCTTCTCCTTATATCCCAGAATTGGGTCGTGTATTTTATAATTATATACTATAGACCGGGATTGTCAATTGATATCTGCCCTTATTATTTATTGCATTTCCGCTTCCGAGCGTTTATCATATTGACATGATTTTTCAAAGGAGGTGCCTCGGAATGGATTATAACGCCGGAAGCTGCGACGTCGCCGTCATCGGCGCGGGGCACGCCGGAATAGAAGCCGCGCTCGCTTCTGCGAGGCTCGGTCTCGATACCGTCTGCTTTACTATCAATCTTGACGCAGTCGGCAATATGCCCTGCAATCCCGCCGTCGGCGGGACAGGCAAGGGCCACCTCGTCCGCGAGCTCGACGCGCTCGGAGGCGAGATGGCTCGGGCCGCCGACCGCGCGTGCATACAGTTCAGGACCCTAAACCGCGGCAAAGGTCCCGCGGTCTATTCTCTGCGCGCGCAGGCAGACAGGCGCGAATACCAGAAGATAATGAAGCACACTCTCGAGACGCAGGAAAACCTGCGTCTCAAGCAGTCTGAAATAGTCGAGATAGGCGTGCAGGACGGGCGCGTAGCTTCAGTCAAAACCCAAAACGGCGCCGTTTACTCAGCGAAGGCTGTCGTTATTGCGACGGGGACTTATCTTCGCGGGACGACTATTACCGGGGACGTATCACGTTCAGGAGGTCCGGACGGGATGTTCGCGGCGAACGCGCTCTCGGAATGTCTCGTCGGGCTCGGCCTTCCCATCAGACGCTTCAAGACCGGTACGCCTCCGCGCGTCAACGGCAGGACCGTCGACTACTCGAAAATGGAGATCCAGCCCGGAGACGAGGATCCGGAGTTTTTCTCATTTCGCTCGGAAGGGACTCCTCAAAACCGAGCCGTCTGCTACTTGACATATACCAACGAACGGACGCATGAGATAATCCGCGCAAATCTTGACAGAAGCCCTCTTTTTTCGGGAGTTATCGAGGGCGTCGGACCGCGTTATTGTCCATCTATCGAGGACAAGGTCGTTCGTTTTGCCGAAAAAAAGCGCCACCAGCTTTTTATCGAGCCCATGGGCCTCGGCACGGAGGAAGTATATATTCAGGGGCTGTCGTCCTCCATGCCGGAAGACGTGCAGCTGGAATTCATGCACACCATAGCCGGACTTGAACACGCCGAGATGATGCGCGCGGCTTACGCCATCGAATACGACTGCATCGATCCTCTTGCGCTGAAGCCCACCCTCGAGACGAAGCAGATCGACGGTCTTTTCGGAGCGGGACAGTTCAACGGAACGTCGGGATACGAAGAAGCTGCCGTGCAGGGCTTTGTCGCGGGCGTAAACGCCGCGAGAAAGATAAAGGGGCTCTCCCCTTTCATTATCGACCGCTCTCAGGGATATATAGGCGCTCTTATCGACGACCTCGTTACAAAAGGAACAAATGAGCCTTACCGCATGATGACCTCGCGCAGCGAGTACCGACTCCTGCACAGACAGGATAACGCCGATCTCCGACTGAGCGGCATAGGGCACGAGATCGGGCTCGTCTCGGACGGAGAATACGAGGCTGTTAAGGCGAAATACGCGCTCGTCAATTCCGAGGTCAAAAGGCTGGAAAGCACGCACGTGCGCGTAACTCCCGAACTTAACCAGTTGCTGGAGGCCAGAGGGACGGCGCCCCTTTCAGGTTCGGCTGCACTTGCCGACCTCATTAAGCGGCCTCAGCTCGATTACGATGCGCTCGCTCCCTTCGACGAAGACCGGCCCGACCTGCCTTCTTCTGTCTGCAGGCAGGCTGAGATAATGCTCAAATACGAGGGATATATTCGCCGCCAGACAAAGCAGGCGGAAGATTTCAAGCGTATGGAGTCACGCGTGCTTCCAGAAAACATTGACTATATGACGATCCAGGGTCTGCGAACGGAAGCCCGCCAAAAGCTTGACAAAATCAGGCCGGTAAGCTTCGGTCAGGCCTCGCGTATCTCCGGCGTCAGCCCGGCCGACCTCACGGCGCTGATAATCTATCTTGAAAGGAACAAAGACAGATGAGGATTGTTCTCGGCCTTTCCGGAGGCGTCGACTCCTCGGCTGCCGCACGGCTCCTCCTCGACGAGGGGCACGAGGTCATAGGGGCGTATCTCGATATCGGCCAATCTGCGGAGCCTGCTGCAACGGCTGCCCGCGAGCTCGGCATCAGGCTGGAGATAATAGATATAAGACAGAAGCTTGAGGATCTCGTCTGCAGGCCTTTCAGGGAGGCATATCTGTCTGGGAAAACGCCAAACCCATGCGTCAGGTGCAATCCGCTCGTTAAATTCCCGGCTTTGCTTGAACTCGCTGACAAGCTTGGGGCGGAACTCGTCGCCACCGGACATTATGCACGCGTTGCCTACGCCGACGGAGCGTACAGGCTTTATTCTGCCAAATCGGGCAACGATCAGTCATATATGCTCTGCATGCTCCCCCAGGATATCCTTTCAAGGCTCATTCTTCCTCTCGGCGAATTTGAAAAGACTGAAACGCGCCGCATTGCTTCCGGCGCGGGGCTCTCCGCGTCCTCAAGGCCGGACAGTATGGAGATATGCTTTATCCCGGATAACGACTATGCCGCATATATAGAGCGCTTTGCCGGAAAGCTGCCGGCGGGCGATCTTATCGACAAAAACGGCCGCGTCATCGGCCAGCATGAGGGCATCCATCGCTATACCATAGGCCAGCGACGCGGATTGGGCTTCGCCGCCGGCGAGCGCGTCTATGTCGGCGGGATAAACGTTGAAAACAACACCGTTTCTCTCGTTCCGGAAGCTGACCTGCTCACCGACCGTTTTGAAACTCAGCTACCGCACTGGACAGTCCGGGCCCCGTCTTTCCCCTTGGAATGCCAGGTTAAGGTCAGGCATTCCAAGACTATGCTCGCTGCGGCCTTATCCCCTACCCCGACCGGTCTTTCCGTCACGCTCGGCAAAGCCGTACGCAGGCCTTCTCCCGGACAGACCGCCGCCTTCTATCTCGGGGATGAAGTTCTCGGCGGAGCAGAAATACTTTGAACAGAAAAGCCCGGCAGATCGAAGACCTGCCGGGTTTTCTTATGATCCGATAAAAGTCATAAAAATGCGGACAGGCGATCGCCTGTCCGCATTTTTTCATTTAAGGCTGTAACGAGCGGCTAAAGCTTACTTTGAAGCCAGATAGTCGTCGTAGCACTCCTGATACACCGCGAGGATCTCCTGGAGACCAAGAGTGTTGGCCTGGGCGATGTAAGCGTCGAAC
>JAEEGI010026136.1_pt1 | contig 11265 bp, 11 predicted proteins | sample 8958751 | NCBI WGS metagenome assembly JAEEGI01 (sample SAMN16246545, study PRJNA631951) | gut metagenome | biome: gut microbiome; feature: rumen; material: KS-attached | host: Bos | place: Iran: Karaj | collected 2018-10 | reverse complement strand
TGCAATCAGAGACTTTCATATTGGAGCCGCGGTGTTTGCCGTAAAGCATAATGTCCCGCTAATTCCAATTGCAATTTCCTATCGTGAGCCTCGCGGTCTTTACAAGCTCTTCAAAAAATATCCGAACCTTACCGTAAACATTGGCGAACCTCTTTTCCCAAATAATCAGTTGACCCGCAAGGATGCAGAAAACGAACTAATTCAGAATGCCCGCACCAGTGTTATGAAAATGATGGGTATAAAGGATGAAGAAGAAAACAAAAAACTGATGGGGATGTATAAGGGGTAAAGGGAGAGTTTTCTAAAACCTATCGATTTCTAAATCGAAAACCCATAATATTTTTCCAGCGCAAGTTTTGTTTCGTGGCTTGAGCAGCTGGCAATGAAGTCCAGCGTTTCCTGTGCGATTCCGTATGGCAGTGTTGATTCGTGAACTGCTATAGCTGTGCTTTCTTCTTTTCTAATTACAATCATATCATCTATTGAAACTTTATAAAGTTTAGCAAGGAAAACAAGATGATCTATGTTGGGGAGGTTTTTGAGGTTTGGATTTTCCCAATTGTAGATAGCTTGTGGGTATGTCATGTTCAGTGATTTTTGGATTTCGCTAACTTTTATACTGCGAGCTTTGCGGAGGCGTTTTAAGTTTTGTGAAGTCGCTTCTACATCAATTACTGGTATAGAAAACGACGATGTCTGGTATTGCATTCGACTTTAAATATATTGATAAAAACAGGATGTGGGCAAGTAAAATTGTTTTGTCAAGTGTTTTTAATGCAGATTTCTTAAAGTAATACTTTAATGTTTTTTGATTGTAGGCAGAGTATGATTATAATATGGAAAACGAAATTACATCTGTATTAGTTGAAAAAAAGATTTTTCTCATTCGTGGTAAGCAAGTTATGATTGATCGTGACTTGGCGGAATTGTATGGAGTTGAGACGAAGCGTATTACGGAAGCAGTGAAGCGAAATATTGAGCGTTTCCCTGAGGAGTTTAGGTTTCAATTAACTGTTGAAGAAAATGAGTTTTTGAGGTCGCAAATTGCGACCTTAGACGATGAAAATGAAAGTCAGCGCGGTAAACACACAAAATATCTTCCTTACGTCTTCACCGAACAAGGTGTTGCAATGCTTTCCGCTGTACTTCATAGCCTTACAGCAATTCAAGTAAGTATAAAAATTATGGATGCTTTTGTTCAGCTTCGTCATTATGTCAACTCGCAGATTGTAAAGACAGATGATAAAACAGAACTTGCAGAAATCCGGCGGCTCCTTTTGCTTCACATCGATCATTGTGACAAAAAGTTTTCTGAACAGGATAGAAAAATCGAACAGATTATTCGAGTTTTGAATAATTTGATTGAAGAACCTCAGACAAAACGGAAAATCGGATTTATGAATGGAGATAATTAACTGGTCGCAAATTGTGACCGGTTAAAACTTCACTCCATCCATTTTCCTACAACAAAGAATCATAATCATACAAGAAAAATAGGTTTAATGGTTTATGATAAATTATAAACAAATGAATTGGAGATATAATTATGGAAAAGCAATTGAAGGTTTTGATGTTGAATGGAAGTCCGAGAAAGAATGGAAATATTGCGCTGGCATTTCGGGAGATGGAGCAGGTTTTTGAAAAGAATGGTGTAGAGTATGAAAATATTTTGCTTGGTCGGATGGATATAAGAGGATGTATTGCGTGTGAGACTTGTCGCAAAAATCATAAATGTGCTTTTGATGATATTGTGAACGAGCTCGCTGAAAAGTTTGAAAAAGCTGATGGACTTGTTATTGGTTCGCCGGTTTATTATGGTTCGGCAAATGGAACGCTTATGTCTGCGCTTCAGAGACTTTTCTACAGTACCAGTTTTGATAAGAGCTTAAAGGTTGGAGCAAGTGTTGTAAGTGCAAGACGTTCCGGCTGTACGGCGACGTTTGATGAACTCAATAAGTTTTTTACTCTTTCGAATATGCCGGTTGCAACGAGTCAGTATTGGAATAACATTTACGGTTGGGAACCGGGCGAAGGAAAAGTTGATGATGAAGGAAGACAGATTATGCGTGTGCTTGCCAGAAATATGGTTTTCCTTATGAAGAGTATTGAGCTTGGTAAAAAAGAAATTGGGCTGCCGGAAACAGAAGAACACGTGTGGACTAATTTTACGCGATAAAGAAAACGGAGCATTTCTTTTTTTCAAAAAGTATGCTATTTTATATATATGAAAATAAAATGCTATGAATGTGGAGCAAGAATCTCTAAAGATGAAGAGATCTGTCCTAACTGTGGTGCAAGACAATCAAAATCTGCAGATACAACTCTTTGGAAGGATTATAAAAAAATAACTCCGAATGAAGAGAATGTTTGTCCTGCATGTGGTCATGAAGAAACAGATTCGCTAGATGATTCTGACACTGTAGCCGTAGACCATACAGCTTCTACCAATACAACTACTACTTCAACCGGCAATTCAGAAATGAGTAAAACTCTTATTGGTGTTCTGGCAATTCTTTTTGGCGCTTATGGCATTCATCATTTTTTCCTGGGACACATAAAAAGGGGAATATTATCCATCCTGTTTTGCTGGACTTTTGTTCCTACAATTCTTTCTATTACCGAAGGGATTCACATTCTTTGTATGAGCGAAGAACAGTTCCAGAGAAAGTATTTTCCTGAACAATAAGCATTCTGTCAGATTTTAGCAATAATTTTGTATTCCTCAATTAATCTTTCTTTACTCCATTGTGCGTTTGCGGGGCTTGTACTTGGAAGGCAGTGAACAGTCAGATTAAAGTGTTCTTCATACAAGGCAGCACAGTATTTTTTCCATAAGGTAAAGGCTGTTTTTCCGGTACAGAAAACGTGGTGAATATTTGAGTTTTCAAAAATCTGCGTAAAATCATTTGGGACAGCATTTTTAATTGAGGAATCAGCGGCACCTTCAATCTGGCAGCTGGCGAGGACATCCCACATGGCAAGGTGGTGACGGAGAAGAAAATTGCGACGTTCGGTAATGGATTTGTTGTTAGCAAAAGCTAACTTTTCCTCAAAAACTTCTGTAATCACATTCCAGAATCTATTCTGCGGATGCATATAATAAAATCCAGCCTGGCGACTTTTTGGAGAAGGCATTGTGCCCAAAATTAAAATGCGGCTTTCGGAGTTCCAAACTGGCGGAATGGGATGTAATACTTGTGTTACCGGTGGAATAAAAGTGTCCTTCGTCATCATTCCTCTGCGGCTGCCTGTTTGTCCATTTTCCTGAAGAACCAGATTAAATATGGAATTGCGGTGAACGTACTCAGCAGGTCAGCAATAGCCTGACTGATTTCAATTCCGAACAAACCGAACAAACGAGGTAAAATCAGAATGGCAGGAATAAAGTAAACACCCTGACGGTTCATAGAAAGGAAGGTGGCCTGCTTTACGTGACGTGTAGATTGCATGAGCATATTCGTACCAATAATGAGTGAATGAAGCGGGATGAATGAAATCTGCCAGCGCAGGGCAACTGTTCCAATAGCGATAACGGCCTGGTCATCGCGGAAAGCCTTAACAATCTGTGGCGCAAATATGAACACGATTGTTGAAAGGACAGCCATAACCGAAAAGCAGCTGAGCACCATAAACAGCCACGCCTTTTTTACGCGGTCGTACCGTTTGGCTCCATAGTTGTAGCCGCTTACCGGACTGAAGCCCTGACCAATTCCAATTATCATGCTGGCAACAAACATTATAATCTTTGTGGCAATCGTCATTGCGGCAACGGCAGAATCTCCATAGTTAGCGGCGGATGTATTCAACAAAATTGTAGCAAAGCTGGCCAGTCCCTGTCTTGCGAGTGAAGGAAATCCTGTGGAAATAATTCTTCCAAGCACGCGGATATCTTTTGAATAAAACTTTAAGTTCATCCGGCAGATAACTTTGCGTCTCAAATAAAACTGGAAGAGCAGCAGGAAGCTTATAAACTGGCTTATTAAAGTGGCAATTGCAGCACCACTTATTCCGAGCCCAAAACCATGGATAGTCAGAGCTCCGCCAAACAAACTCATATCCTTAAAGATAAAAAACGGATCAAGAATGATGTTGATGATTCCACCGGTAGTCAGCGCAATCATACTGAAAAATGCTTTACCTTCTGAACGCAAATCGTTATTTAAAACAAACGAAGCGCACATAAAAGGTGCACCCCAAAAAATAAAGCGAGCATAATCCTTTGCGTAAGGCAATACCGATTCTGAAGCGCCAACAAGACTGAGCAGCCCGCCGGCAAAAAGGTTTCCAAAAATTGTGATTAAAAGACCAAAGCCCAGCGCAGTAAAAAATGCTGTAGAAGAAATTGTAATTGCTTCATCATTTTTTTTCTGACCGAGCTTTATGGAAATAAGGCTGCCGCTTCCCATACCGAGTGTAAAGCCACACGCCTGAATAATGCTCATAATCGGGAAAACAATTCCAACGGCTGCACTTGCCTGTGTGCTCAACTGCGAAACAAAAAATGTATCGGCAGTATTGTAAATTGCTGTAATCAGCATAGAGATGACGGTTGGAATAGCCAGCGTAGTAACCAGCTTCCAGACCGGAGTGTTCACCATCTTTTCATATTGCGCATCGGCATTGCCTTGATTTGGATTCATAATTTTTCCCATCTATAATCTAGTGTTTTACTTTTCAGGCTTTAAGAATACAGTCACATAATTGTCTGTGTTCAAATATTTTTTAGCAGCAGCCTGTAATGCTTCTGCTGTAATCCAGTTGGTTCTTTTATCAACATCGTAAGAAACCCAGAGAGGCTCGTAAGTTAAGGCTAACTCGTATTCTAATCTGCTAATCCACCAGTTATTATCTCGTTTGTTTACTTCAAAAGAACGTCTGTTAGTTTCCTGTAACTTTTGAATGTAGTCTTCACTAACACCGTTTTTCTGCACATCCTTAATAACTTCAATTACAGTATCAGCAAGCTCCTGTTCACGTTCCGGTTCGCAGCCAAAGTTTACAATAAATCTGTAGAAACGCTCAGGGTAACCGTCAATGTAACCGTTTACACCAATTCCGTAAGAACCACTCTTATCTTCGCGAATCACTTCACGCAGCTTAATGTCAAATAAAGCCTCAAGCTGATTCATAATGTCATCTTCGTAAAAACCTTCTTCCAAACCGGCAGAAGCAGGAAGCTTACCACCAAAGCTCATGTAAACCTGGCCCTGATTATCAAGACCTTTTTTTACAGTTGCCGACGGTTTGCCCTTAGGGAAATCCCAATATTTGTAAAATGTTTCTTCACGGTTAGCAGAAGTTTCAAGACTTCCAAAATACCAGCAGCACAAATCAATCAGAGCCTCTTCATCAAAATCACCAACAAAAATATAAGTAAAGTCAGCAGGATTTGCAAAACGTTCGTGATAAATCTTTTCGGCAGATTCTGGATTCATTTTTTTCAAAAGAGCCATATCAAATGGAGCCCAGAAAATACTGTTTCCGTAAAGAATCTCTTTTATCTTATCCTGGAACAAATCATTCGGCTGGAGCCCGTGATTCTTTGCCATAGTTTCTGCATTGCTCTTTACAACCTGCCAGCCTTCATCATTAAACTGAGTTTTTGTAAACATAAGATTTACAAGTTGCAGCAAGGCTTCTGTATCTTCCCAGCTTGCGTTACCAGAAAAAGTTTCTGTTGTATCTTTGATATTGAAGTTGAGACTAACTTGCTTTGAAGTAATTTTCTTAATCAGCTGATTATAAGACATTCCGTTCAAGCCAGAGGTTATTGCATAATTCAAACTCAATCTTGCAGAAGGTACATCTTTTTCATCAAGGTAGAACAAACCGCCTTTGCTTGTCAGTTTCATATAAACGGAGTTTGCTTCAAAATCGGTTTTCTTTGTGATGATGCGGATACCATTGTCGAGCAAATACTCGTTTACACCAAGCTCTGCAATTTCTTTTTTAGAAGTAACCTTTCCTTTTTTAGCAGGACGTTCCATCAACTCGCTGTCTTCAACATCATCAGCATAAGCAATAAGCACTTCGTTTTTGTAGTTCTTCCACAGCTGCATAATTTCATCATCATTTGGAATATCACTTGCAGTATCTTGAGATAAAATTAAGAACTGAGTACCGCGGTCTTGAATCATATTTTTTGCACAGGCATTAACTTCTTCAACAGTAATCTGCGGAATGAGCTTAGTATATAAATTGTAAAAATCATCGTTGGAAAGGTAAGTTTTGCCTAACAGCACATACTGAATTAAATTATCGGCAAGATCTACGGATGGGGTTTTATCTTTGTTAGTGTGATATAACTCCATTTGAGTTGTGTAATACTGTTTGAATCTTTCCAGCTCAGATTGTGTAATTCCGTGGAGCATAAAGCGGTCGTATTCATCAAAGAAAGTTTTTACAGACTGAACAAACATTCCATCCTTTGGGATAAAACCTAAATAATAGAAGGAAGCAAAATTTGTAATAGGAGTATCTCCAACACCAGCGGCAATCCAAGGAGCATCAGCTGTGTTTGTAATTTCAGAAAGGCGCTGGTCAAAAATAGAAGAAGCAATTTCCTGTATAAGAACTGAGCGGGCATCTTCTTCGGTTTTTCTTGGAGGAGTTGGATTACGTTCAAAAATATTGATAAGAGTGTATTTTTGTTCCGGGTCACTGATTCTTAAAATCTGCTTTTCCTTCTGCTGAGGAATTGGGAACTCCGGTATTGAAAGCTTTGAATTGTTCTTAGGAATTGCACCCATTATTTCTTTTATTTGAGCTTCAAGAAGAGAAGTGTCAGCATCACCAACTACAACAATTGACATTAAATCAGGGCGGTACCATTTATTGTAAAAGTCCAGAATCCTTTCGCGTGGAATCGTATTAACAATTTCCATTTGTCCAATTGGCAGACGATTTTCGAATATAGAATCTTTTAAAAGAAAGTGAATCTGCTTATCAGAAATCCTTCCCTGCAAGCCCTGGCGGAGTCTCCATTCTTCATTTACAACACCGCGCTCTTTTTCAATTTCTTCCGGTGGGAAGGTTACCGCACAGGCCCAGTCATGTAAAATAAGAAGTGCCTGCTCCAGCATGCTTGGATCATCTGCCGGAATCTCCAGCTTGTAAACTGTTTCTTCAAAAGAAGTATAAGCGTTCAAGTCTGCGCCAAAGTTCATACCGATTTTTTCAAAGTAATCTACAATTGCAGATTTTTCAAAATGCTCTGTGCCGTTAAAGGCAAGGTGTTCAATAAAATGTGCAACGCCCTGCTGGTCATCTTCTTCCATACAGGAACCGGCCTTTACAACAAGTCTCAAAACAATTCTGTTTTTTGGCTCCTCGTTGTGCAACACAAAATAATCCATTCCGTTTTCAAGGCTGCCACGAACAACCGCAGAATCAAACGTAAGCGGGGTGCCGGCATTTTCAGCCTTAGTTCCTTTTTCTTTTACGTCTGTAGATTTACAGCTGATTGTAGATAGTACAGTTCCAAGCACAAAGCCAGTAAACAGCAGTGACAGAATAAATGATTTTAAACTTGTCTTTGCGTACATTATGAAATCCTCCGAGATTGGACAAATGATGATGTAAATTGCACAACTTAAATTGCACAATAATTTTATTAAACCATTTTTTTAAATATTTGAAAACAGGAGTAAGTTTTGCCAGCGAAATGACAGAAATCTCAGAAGCTTATCCTGATGTATCTGATGCTACAGCAAATGTGTGAAAGTATATATCTTGTAGAACCTTATGCAATTCTTATGTTAGCTCGGAACCCAGCAATGAGTTCCGGGTTTTTTTATGGCTCTGGAGAAACAGTATAAAAGTTTTATTTTTTCAATGCTTTCATTTCCAAAAAGCCGGTGGTTTCTTTGGCCCAGCTGTATTGGCTCATAAACTCGCCGGAAAAGCTTTTTAAGGCAGATTTGTTGCCGGTAAGAAAATCGTAGTAGTCGCATCTAACAGCTTCCGGGTTGATACGGAAATTGTTGTATTCAGTTATAAAAAAGTTTTGTATTTCAAGTTCATCAAAAGTATGTTTTATATCAGAAATTAAATTACGAAGATTAGCACCATTATGGGAAGAATCCGCCTGATCTCCATAGAGTACAGAAATAAGTTCCTTGGTCTGCACTGAACTTCCGTTTTTATAAATAAGATAAGCAACCAGCTCGTTTGATTTTATTCTTTTGAACTTAACAACTTTTCCTTCAAAAAATAACGTAAAGTTTCCAAAGGTTTTTGCTTCAAGATTATGTTTTTGTTTTTGGAGCATCAGAATATCTTTTTTTTGTGTAAACCGTCTGTAAAGCGAAAATCCATGCAAAAGAATTGTTACAAGAATTGTATCCAGCAAACCTGTAACTCCAAAGTCCACATAAACGTAAGGAATTAGAAAAGCAAGTCCTATCACAATTATTATAAAGTAGATTATTGGAGAAAAAGTAAAAGCCATTAAAGCTATGATGTCTGTAATACAATAAGTAAGAACAGCGGTAAACGGATGACCAATGAAATAACAATTATAAATGGCAGCAGATATTCCCGTGCATAAAAGAACATAAAATGGAATTGTTTTTAAAACATAGGCTTTTTCGCGGTCAACGTTCTTAACCCATCTGGAGTAAAAAAACATTGCGATACTTAGAAGCGTAAAAACTCCAAAATAAATAATTGACGTAATATAATCCTGCAAGTTATTAAAATGAAAAGCAAAAATATAGATTAAATTGCCCAAACCAAAAATAAACAGTAAAGAACAGGCAACAATAAGATGGAGACGGTTAGCTTCTGCTAAATCTGCAAGGTCTGAATGCGAAATATAATAACGTTTTTTATAAAGTTCAATCAGGTTTACCATATGTTGCCTGCAAGAAAATAATAAAGAAAGTGTATCACAGTTTACAGAAAATCAACAGCATACAAAGTATTTCTCCCTCGAAAAATCCTAAAAAGGGTGGTATAATAACAAATTATTATAAAACATTTGCAGAGGTTTTATCATGGAAAATAATTCAAAATCAGAAAACAAAAAAGAACGCAACTCCTTTACCGGCTCGCTGGGCTTTGTTCTGGCGGCGGCTGGATCAGCAGTTGGATTGGGAAATATCTGGAGGTTTCCGTATTGTGCAGCAAAGGATGGCGGCGGATTGTTTCTGCTTGTCTACCTGGTATTTGCGCTTACATTCGGATTCACGCTTTTAATTACAGAAGTTGCCCTTGGAAGAAAAACTCAGCAGGGACCGCTCACCGCATACCGTGAACTTCAGCCAAAATGGAAGTGGCTCGGTATTTTTTCTTTTGTCGTACCTTTTATAATTTATCCATATTACTGCGTAATCGGCGGCTGGGTAATTAAATATATGTTCACATATATGATTGGAAAAGGCTCTCTGGCTGTTCAGGATGGATTTTTCAACAGCTTTATTTCGGGCAGCTGGCAGCCAATTTTATTTACCTTCCTTTTTGCAGGCGCGTGCTTCTACATAGTATACAAAGGCGTTGAAGATGGAATAGAAAAGTTTTCAAAGATTCTCATGCCTATTCTTGCAGTAATCGTTATTTTTATTTCGTTCTACGCACTTTTCCTCAAGTTTACCGACTCAGACGGCGTTACCAGAACTGGTTTGCAGGGCGCAAAAATCTACCTTATTCCAAACTTCAAAGGCTTAACCTTCCGCGGTTTTCTGCACATCTGCCTTGATGCAATAGGCCAACTTTTCTATTCGCTCAGCATAGCTATGGGAATAATGATTGCTTATGGCTCTTATATGAAAAAAGAAGTTAATCTTGAAAAATCGGTTAATCAGATTATTGCGTTCGACACCGGAATTGCATTCCTTGCCGGTCTTATGATTATTCCAACAGTTTTTGTTTTCTCAGACGTTGATGGACTTAAAACAGCCGGTACAAGCCTTATTTTCGTTGCTCTTCCTAAGATTTTCAATTCTCTCGGCATTTTTGGCTATATTCTTGGTGCGCTTTTCTTTGTAATGGTTTTATTTGCCGCAATAACTTCTGCAGTTTCAATTCTCGAAGCAATTACCGCAAGTTATATTGATAAATACGGCTGGTCCCGCAAAAAGTCTGTTCTTATTCTGGGAGCTGCAACGTTTGTAGTTTCTATAATTGTATGCCTTGGTTATAATGTCTGGGTATTTAAATTGAAACTTCCAAACGGTTCTGTCGGTCAGATTCTTGATGTGCTTGATTATGGGGCCAACAATGTTCTTATGCCGCTTATTGGTATTCTTACCTGTATTCTCATCGGCTGGGTTTGCAAGCCTCAAACCATTTTAGACGAAATCACCCTGAACGGCGAAAAGTTCAACCGCGCAGGGCTTTATAAAGTGATGATAAAGTTTATTGCACCCGTTTTATTGTTTGTAATTTTACTGACAGGTTTGGGCATTTTATAAAATGAAATGGGCAGTTTTGCTAATGCAAAACTGCCAGCGAAAGCAGTTATAATGTTTGTTACCGAACAGCAGAAGCTTTCGCTATGACCAGAACAAGTCGTTGAGCGTAACCCCCAGCGCTTTGCAAATTGCAATGCACAAATTGATAGTAGGATTATAATCTCCCTGCTCAATTGCATTTATAGTCTGGCGGCTTACATTCACGGCTTTTGCCAAATCTTCCTGCGACATATCCTTTAACGCCCGCGCCGCCTTAAGCTTTAAGTTTTTCATTCGCCCTCCGAAACTCTTGTTCCACCTGCAACAGCTGCATCTTCAGCCGCAAGCTTCTTTTCCTTAAAATGCTCTACAATCACTTTTGCAATTATATTCAAAAACGTGATGATAAGGAATGCACAGGCAATTAAACTTATATTATTTCTGTTCTGAATAAATGCAACTACATTCAAAATCAGCGCCAGCACACCAAAAATAAAAAATCTTTTTTTGTTTTCGCCCATCTGGAAGTACGCATCACGCCAGATACACACAAGTACAAAAACCAGAAGCGGAACAAGCAGCACCATAAGGTAAATATAAGCCTGTTCAATCTCCGCAGTCACACCATAAACATCAAGGAACATGGCCAGAAGGGTACAAATCACATAAGCTATAAAGCCAATCTTAAACGCCCTTCCGCGTTCCTTCTGCTGACGTTCATCATACTTTCCCTTATTCTCCTTGTGAATCAGCTTACCAATTAAGATTCCAATTGCCACACAAACAAATACTGCCACAATTCCTACCGCAAATCCTTTCAAATATTCTGAAGACATAACGCTTCCTCCTGAAAAATGTTTTGGTAAGGCTTTTG
>JAEEGI010026134.1_pt1 | contig 11265 bp, 15 predicted proteins | sample 8958751 | NCBI WGS metagenome assembly JAEEGI01 (sample SAMN16246545, study PRJNA631951) | gut metagenome | biome: gut microbiome; feature: rumen; material: KS-attached | host: Bos | place: Iran: Karaj | collected 2018-10 | reverse complement strand
GCAAGCCCGGTCTCCGGGTGTACGCCGGTGCTGACGAGCTCCCCCGCGTCCTCAAGGGCCTGGGCATCGCCATCATCTCCACCTCCAAGGGCATCATGACCGACAAGCAGGCTCGCAAGGAGCATGTTGGCGGCGAAGTGCTCGCGTTCGTGTGGTAAGGAGGAAGCGACATGTCTAGAATCGGAAAAGCTCCCATCACCATCCCCGCCGGTGTCGAAGTCAAGGTCACCGACGGCAACCACATCACCGTCAAGGGTCCCAAGGGCGCCCTGGAGCGGGATCTGGTCAACACTGTCCGGATCAATCAGGACGGCAACATCCTCCATGTGGAGTGCACTGCCGACAGCAAGCAGGCCAACTCCCTGCACGGCCTGACCAGAACTCTGGTCGACAACATGGTCGTCGGCGTGTCCAAGGGCTTTGAGAAGAAGCTGGAGATCAACGGCGTCGGCTACCGTGCCGCCAAGGAGGGCAAGAACCTGGTCATGAACCTGGGTTTCTCCCATCAGGTCATCATGCCCGAGACCGAGGATATCCAGATCGACGTTCCCGATGCCAACCACATCGTCATCAAGGGGATCGACAAGCAGAAGGTCGGCCAGTTTGCAGCGGAAGTTCGTGGCAAGCGTCCTCCCGAGCCTTACAAGGGCAAGGGCATCAAGTACGACTACGAAGTTGTCCGCCGCAAAGAAGGCAAGACCGGTGCTAAGTAAACGGAGGTGTGCCTGAATGATTAAGAGACCTGATACCAGAGGACAGCGCATCAAGCGCCACAACCGCGTGCGCGGCAAGATCTCCGGCACCGCCGAGAGACCCCGCCTGTGCGTGTTCCGCAGCGAAAGCAACATCTATGCCCAGATCATCGACGACGTGGCCGGCAACACCCTGGTTGCTGCCTCCAGCGTGGAGAAGGGCTTCGAAGGCAACGGCGGCAATGTGGAAGCCGCCAAGAAGATCGGTGCCACCATCGCAGAGCGCGCTCTGCAGAAGGGCATCGAGGAAGTCGTGTTCGACCGTGGCGGTTATATCTATCACGGCCGTGTCAAGGCTCTGGCTGAGGGCGCCCGCGAGGGCGGCCTGAAGTTCTGAGGAAGGGGGAAAACGTAATGGCTTTTAATAACGACAGAAACGACCGTCGGGATCGCCGCAGCCGCGACGAGGCTCCCTCCGAGTTCATCGAGAAGCTGGTTTCCCTCAACCGCGTCAGCAAGACCGTCAAGGGCGGCCGCGTTGCCAAGTTCTCCGCGCTCTGCGTGGTGGGCGACGGCAAGGGCCGTGTGGGCTACGGTATGGGCAAGGCCAACGAAGTCTCCGAGGCGATCCGCAAGGGTCTTGAGGATGCCAAGAAGAACATCGTGACCGTGACCCTGAGCGGGACCACCATCCCCCACGAGGTTCTGGGCTGCTTCGGCGCCGGCCGCGTGCTTCTCAAGCCCGCCCCGGAAGGCACCGGCGTCATTGCCGGCGGCGCAGTGCGTGCCGTCGTGGAGGCTGCCGGTATCTCCAACATCCGTACCAAGTGCCTGCGCACCAATAACCCCGCGAACGTTGTGGCAGCCACCATGGAAGGCCTCAAGTCCCTGCGCGACGCCTCTCAGGTCGCCGCTGTCCGGGGCAAGACTCCTGAAGAAGTTCAGGGTTAAGGAGGACGAAACATGGCTAATCTGAGAATCAAGCTCGTCAAGAGCCTCAATGGCAGACTGGACAGCCACATCGCCACCGCCCAGTCCCTGGGTCTGCACAAGATCGGCAACGAGACCGTACAGCCCGACAATCCCCAGACCCGCGGCAAGATCGCCAAGATCGGCTATCTGCTGAAGGTCACCGAAGAATAAGGAGGGCAAAAGAATGTATATTCATGACCTTTCTCCGGTCGCCGGCTCCACCCACGTTGACAAGCGCAAGGGCAGAGGCCACGCTACCGGCAACGGCAAGACCGCAGGCCGCGGCCACAAGGGCCAGAAGGCCCGCAGCGGCGGCGGTGTCCGCATCGGCTTCGAAGGCGGCCAGATGCCTCTGGCTCGCCGCATCCCCAAGCGGGGCTTCAACAACATCTTTGCCAAGCCCCTGGAGCCCGTGAACGTCTCCGAGCTCGACAAGTTTGAGGACGGCGCCGTGGTTGACGCCCAGGCTCTCCTGGCAAAGCGCATCCTCTCCAAGTGCAGATATGGCGTGAAGTTCCTTGGCAACGGCGAAGTTACCAAGAAGCTGACTGTGAAGGCTTCTGCTTTCTCCGAAACCGCAAAACAGAAGATCGAGGCGGCCGGCGGAAAGGCAGAGGTGATCTAAGTGATTCAGACGCTGAAAAACGCCTGGAAGATCCAGGATCTTCGCAGAAAGATCCTCTTCACCCTGCTGATCATCCTGCTGTACCGCATCGGCAATGCCGTCCCCGTCCCGTATATCAACCGGGACGCCCTGGCCAGCTACTTTGAGTCCAACCAGGGCAACATCCTGGGCCTGTACAACATGATGTCCGGCGGCGCCTTCTCCCAGGCGACCATCTTCGCTCTGTCCATCCAGCCCTACATCAACGCCTCCATCATCATCCAGCTGCTCTGCATCGCCATCCCGGCGCTGGAGCGGCTGAGCAAGGAAGGCGGCGAAGAGGGCCGGAAGAAGATCGCTTCCATCACCCGTTACGCTACCGTGGGCATCGGCCTTCTCATGGGCTTCGCCTACTATATGCTCATCAAGAACTCCGGTTATCTCCAGGTCGGCACAGAGAACAGCTTCTGGGTGGCGCTGGTCATCATCCTGACCTTCACCTCCGGCTCCGCTCTGATCATGTGGCTGGGCGAGCAGATCACCGAGTTCGGCATCGGCAACGGTATCTCCATGATCCTGTTTGCCAGCATCGTGTCCCGCCTGCCCCGCAGCATCATCGCCACGATCGAGAACGTCGGCCGCCCCGCGTCCGACCCCTACCACCTGGATTGGTGGGTCGCGGTGCTGATGTTCCTGGGCGCCCTGGCCATCATCGTCCTGATCGTCTACGTCAACGACGCCGAGCGCCGGCTCCCGGTGCAGTACGCCAAGCGCGTGGTCGGCCGGAAGATGTACGGCGGCCAGAGCACCTTCCTGCCCATGAAGGTGAACATGTCCGGCGTTATGCCCATCATCTTCGCCTCCTCCATCGGCACCCTGCCCGCCACCATCGCGGGTCTGGCCGGCGCCAGCCAGGACAGCTGGGTCAACACCTGGTTCGGCAACAACTCCATCCCCTACGCGATTATCTACTTCCTGCTGATCATCTTCTTTGCGTACTTCTATTCCACCATCCAGTTCAATCCCATTGAGGTGTCGAATAACCTGAAGAAGAACGGCGGCTATATCCCCGGCTTCCGTCCCGGCAAGCCCACCAGTGAGTTCATCCAGAAGGTTCTGAACAAGGTCACCCTCTTCGGCGCGATCTACCTTGGCATCATCGCCATCGTGCCCATCCTGATCTCCCACTTCAGCAACGCTTCTCAGCTCACCGGCCTGTCCCTGGGCGGCACGTCCATCATGATCGCCGTCGGCGTTGCGCTGGAAACCGTCCGTGCCCTGGAGGCGCAGATGCTCATGCGCAACTACAAGGGTTTCCTGGATTGATTCCGGAGGGAGAAGCTATGAAGCTGATTCTTTTGGGCGCCCCGGGCGCCGGGAAAGGCACCCAGGCGGAGATCCTGAGCCGCGAGCTGGGGATCCCCACCATTTCCACGGGCAACATCCTTCGTGCCGCCGTCAAAAACGGCACGAAGGTGGGCCTGGAGGCAAAGGCTTTCATGGAGGCCGGGAAGCTGGTTCCCGACTCTGTGATCATCGGTATCCTGCAGGAGCGTCTGGCTGAGCCGGACTGCGCCGAGGGCTACATTCTGGACGGCGTGCCCCGCACCATCCCCCAGGCGAAAGCCATGGAGGAGCTGGGCATCGCGGTGGACTTCGCCCTCTCCATCGAGGTGGACGACAGCGTCATCGTGGAGCGCATGTCCGGACGCCGGACCTGCAAGAGCTGCGGCGGCACCTTCCACATTGTGAACAACCCCCCCAAGGTGGAAGGGATCTGCGATCTCTGCGGCGGCGAGCTGAGCATCCGCAAGGATGACGCTCCCGAGACGGTCCTGGCAAGACTGGAGACCTACCACAAGGAGACCGAGCCGCTGAAGGCCTTCTATGAGGAACGCGGCAAGCTGCGCCTGGCAGAAAACCAACCCAGTATCGAGCAGACCACGGCGGAGATCCGCCGGGCTCTGGAGATCTGAAATGGCAGAAAGCATCACCATCAAATCTCCCCACGAGATCGAGATCATGCGCCAGGCCGCGCGCATCACGGCCGGCGCAAGATCCATCGGGCGTCAGGCCGTGAAGGACGGCATGACCACAAAGCAAATCGACAGAGCCGTGCATGAGTACATTGTGAAGTCCGGCGCCAAGCCCAGCTGTCTGGGCTACGAGGGCTTCCCGGCGGCGACCTGTGTCTCCGTCAACGATGAGGTCATCCACGGCATCCCCGGAAAGAGAATCGTTCACAGCGGCGACATCGTTTCCATTGATCTGTGCGCCACCTACAAGGGCTTTGTCGGCGACTGCGCCGGCACCTACCCGGTAGGAGAGGTCAGCGCGGAGGCGAAGAAGCTGATGGAAGTCACCCGTCAGGCCTTCTTCGAGGGAATCAAGTTCGCCAAGGTAGGCTACCGCGTCTACGACATCGGAGAAGCGGTGCAGGACTATGTGGAGAGCCACGGCTTTTCCGTGGTGCGGGACTTCGTGGGTCACGGCATCGGCCGGGGCATGCACGAGGCTCCGGAGGTTCCCAACTACCGCCCTGAGACCCGCCGGGCCAATCCCCGGCTGCTCAAGGGCATGACCATCTGCGTGGAGCCGATGGTCTGCGCGGGGGACTGGCGTGTAAGGATCCTCTCCGACGGCTGGACGGTCGTCACGAGGGATCATTCTCTGGCCGCCCATTATGAGAACACCATCCTCATCACCGATGGGGAGCCGGAGATTCTCACCATGGCGGACGACATCTGACAAGATCTGGAGGAGAAAAAAGCTTTGGCAAAAGACGATGTGATCGAACTCGAAGGCACGGTGGTAGAATCCCTGCCTAACACCATGTTCCAGGTGGATATTGGCGGCGGCCATATCATCCTGGCCCATATTTCCGGCAAGCTCCGGATGAATTTTATCCGTATCCTTCCCGGCGACAAGGTAACGGTTCAGATGTCTCCCTACGACCTGACCCGCGGCCGCATCACCTGGAGGAGCAAGTAACAGCAGGAGGTATAACAAATGAAAGTCAGACCTTCCGTGAAGCCTATGTGCGAGAAGTGCAAGATCATCAAGCGCAAGGGCAAAGTCATGGTCATCTGCGAGAACCCCAAGCACAAACAGCGCCAGGGTTAAAATAACGGGTAGCGATGAGCTGGCCGCATTTCCGGCCGCCTCATCGTCGCCCCGATACAAGGGTCGGTCCCGGGCCGGGCAAAAAATTCGACAACTGGAAATATTTTACTTGACAGATCGTAGGTCTGTTTGATAAAATAATTCTTCGCTGCGACTGAGTTTTTTGCGCGCAAACAGCCTGTACAGGATCGGCTCCTTGTATGCTGTTTCGGCAGAAACATTCAGCCTCGGCGCCACCCCGGCGACAGGGCGAACGGCTCCTGTCTTCAAATCATCCCGCATGGATCAGGGACTCCCTCCGGCGGGAATAAGCCCCTGATACCGTTAAAGTGCGGAAATAATTTTCGAAAGGAAGAAAAAAGTATGGCACGTATAGCCGGCGTTGACCTGCCCAAAGACAAGAGAATCGAAATCGGTCTCACTTATGTCTATGGTATCGGCAGAACCAGCGCGAAGAAGATCCTGGACATGACTGGGATCAATCCCGACACCCGCGTGAAAGACCTCACCGACGAGGAAGAAGCCAAGCTGCGTGAGTGCATCGACCACAACTTCATCGTAGAAGGCGACCTGCGCCGTCAGACCGCGCTTGACATCAAGCGCCTGACCGAGATCGGCTGCTACCGTGGTCTGCGGCACCGCCGCGGTCTCCCCGTGCGCGGCCAGCGGAGCAAGACCAATGCCCGCACCCGCAAGGGCCCGAAACGCACCATCGCCAACAAGAAGAAGTAAGGGAGGGATATGAACAATGGCAACCGCTAAGAAGAAAGTCGTCAGAACCCGCCGCAGAGAGCGCAAGAACATTGAAAAGGGTCAGGTTCATATCAGCTCTTCCTTCAACAACACCATGGTGACCGTCACCGACACCCAGGGCAACGCGATTTCCTGGGCCTCCGCCGGTGGCCTCGGCTTCCGTGGCAGTAAGAAGTCCACCCCCTTTGCCGCCCAGACCGCCGCTGAGACTGCCGCCAAGGCAGCCATGGAGCACGGCCTGAAGACCGTCGAGGTCTTCGTCAAGGGTCCCGGCTCCGGCCGTGAGGCCGCCATCCGCGCCCTCCAGACCGCCGGTCTCGAAGTGACGATGATCAAGGACGTCACCCCCATTCCTCACAATGGCTGCCGTCCTCCGAAACGTCGTCGTGTATAAGGAAAGGAGGACACTGTAATGGCTAAGAACAGACAGCCCATCGCAAAGCATGCGAAGGCGCTGGGCATCAGCCCCGCCGCCATGGGCTATTATAAGAAGGAAACCACCCGCAACAGCAACAACCAGACCCGCAAGAAGAAGTCCGAGTACGCCACTCAGCTGCAGGAGAAGCAGAAGGTCAAGTTCATCTATGGCGTTCTGGAGAAGCAGTTCCGCGGCTACTATGAGAGAGCCGAGCGCATGACCGGCAAGACCGGCGACAACCTGCTCATCCAGCTGGAGAGCCGCCTGGACAACGTGGTGTTCCGCCTGGGCTACGCCGCTACTCGCCGCGAGGCCCGTCAGATGGTCAACCACGGCCACTTCACCGTCAACGGCAAGAAGGTCAACATCCCCAGCTACCAGGTCAAGCCCGGCATGGTCATCGCCCTGCGCGAGTCCAGCCGCAGCATTGAGCGCTTCAAGATGAACCTGGAGGCCAACGCCTACCATGTCATCCCCAAGTGGCTGGAGTTTGACGCTGCCAACATGATCGGCAAGGTCGTTGCTGCCCCCACCAGAGAGGACATCGACTTCCCCGTGGAAGAGCGCCTCATCGTCGAGTTGTACTCCAAGTAAAACTTTACGGGAAGTGCCATTCGCACTTCCCGACACCCTCAAATTGGTAAGCTGAACCCGCACCGCGCCAAAAGCGGCGCAAAATGAACAAGGAGGGTAAATTAACCACATGATCGAAATTAAGAAGCCGCGCATCGAGTGCATCGAGAACCCCACCGAGACCCATTACGGCAAGTATGTCATTGAGCCTCTGGAACGCGGCTATGGCACTACGCTTGGAAACTCTCTTCGCAGGGTACTTCTCTCCTCTCTCCCCGGTACGGCCTGCACCAGCATCAAGATTGCCGGTGTGCAGCATGAGTTTTCCACCATCCCCGGCGTGAAGGAAGACGTGACGGAGATCGTCCTGAACGTCAAGAGCATCATCGCCCGCCTTCACTGCGACGGCCCCAAGACCGTCTACATCGAGGCCTCCGGCGAGGGCGTCGTCACCGCCGGTGACATCAAGCCCGACGCTGAGGTGGAGATCCTCAATCCCGAGCAGCCTATTGCAACTCTCGGTCCCGACGGCGCTCTGAATATGGAGCTGGTTCTGGATCATGGCAGAGGCTACGTTTCCGCTGAGAAGAACAAGACTCCCACCACCGCGATCGGCACCATCCCCGTCGACTCCATCTTCACCCCGGTGCTCAAGGTCAATTACACGGTCGAGAATACCCGTGTGGGCAACCAGACCGACTTTGACAAGCTGACCATCGAGGTTTGGACGGACAAGACCATGGCGGCGCGCGATACGCTGAGCCTGGGCGCCAAAATACTCTGCGACCACTTTACGCTCTTTACGGACCTGTCCGACACCATCGGCGCCAACTCCACCGTGGTGGAGAAGGAGGACAAGGAGCCGGATACTGTGCTCAAGATGACCATCGAAGAGCTGGATCTGTCCGTGAGAAGCTTCAACTGCCTCAAGCGTGCCAATATCAATACTGTCGAGGATCTGGTCAACAAGACGCAAGACGAGATGATCAAGGTCCGCAACCTCGGCCGCAAGTCCCTGGAGGAAGTGGAGCACAAGCTCCAGATGATGGGACTTTCCCTGGCCAGCGAGGATAATCAGTAATACAGGAGGAATTGCAATATGCCCGGAACAAGAAAGCTCGGCAAGAGCACCGACCAGCGGATGGCCATGCTGCGTCAGCAGACCACCGACCTGCTGGATAAGGGTCGGATGGAGACCACCCTCTTCCGCGCCAAGGAGATCGCTCCCATGGCCGAGAAGATGATCACCCTCGGCAAGGCCAAGGATCTGGCTTCCTACCGCCAGATGATCAGCTTCATTACCCGCGAGGACGTGGCCAAGAAGGTCAAGGACGAGCTGGCTGTGAAGTTTGCCGACCGCAACGGCGGCTACACCCGCATCACCCGCATCGGCGCCCGCCGCGGCGACGCCGCCGAGATGGCCGTGATCGAGCTGATCTGATCGACACTTTATACACAAAAACAGCCCTGAGAGCAATCTCGGGGCCGTTTTTCATGTCCGGGGAAAGCGGCCGCCCAGGCCCTGCCGGTCGGTTCGCGGGGGCGCCGGAGCATCGGGAGGCTCTCTCCAAAATGGACAAAAATGAAGGAGCGGCTGCTGCGGACAGGGAGATTTATATTTCAATAATGTAGCAAAATAGAGAAATAAATCGGTAAAAAAGCCCCATTTTTTGAGCAAAAATACAGGGGAGAAAGACGAATTTGCCGCCGCTGCCCCGAATTTTTAGTGGTTTTTCACAAAAACAGGCCTGTTTTTTTGGAAGTTCGGAGAGCAGTGCCCGAGTTTTTTTCTTGAAATACAAAAAGTTCTATGCTATAATCAAGCTCGGAAGCGACATTGGGGCTCTGTGACAGCAAAGCGGAAAAGCTCCGGCGACCGGTTTTGTAAAATTCAGAGCACGTGTGCATGAAGGCGGCTGTTTGGACATACGAGTGGTTAGTGACAGGCTGCTTCGCGCCGAATGTCTGCTTTTTCCTCTTCCGCGGAGGAGGGAACCCAAAGGCTTATTAATCGCATTATGATTTCTTAATGCGTTTAATAAAGAAAAAATAGGAGGAAAAATGAAAATGAGCAACCTCAAGAAACTCTTGGCCCTGCTTCTGGCTCTGGTCATGGTGTTTGCTCTGGCGGCCTGCGGCGAAACTGCCGAGAAGCCCGCTGAGGAAGAGACCGAGACCACCGAGCCCGAGACTGAGACCACCGAGCCCGAGACTGAGACCACCGAGCCCGAGACTGAGACTACCGAGCCCGAGACTGAGACCACCGAGCCCGAGGCAGAGGAAGAGGAAGGCTACAAGCCCTCTTCCATCCAGCTGCTGAACGGCAAGGAGTACGGCGCTGATGCTGACTACATCTCCCTGTACGACAAGTTCGGCAAGGAAGCCTCTATTGCTGACGTTGAGGAAGATCCCGAGACCGGCCTCGCGTACTTCAATGCCCCCGACGGCAATCAGTACGAGCTGGGTCTGGACTTCCTGACCATGGCCATGGTGTACAACACCTCCACCGAAGGCACCTCCTTCGCCACCGAGGATGAAGTGTACGCCGAGTGGTGGAAGTTCTACATCACCCGCTGGAACTACCTGCTGCCCGAGATCCCCCTGTACTCCAACGAGTACTACGATGTCTACAATGCCCAGATCAAGGGTGTTGAAGAGCATCCCACCAACCCCTTCTGGGGTCCTGCCCGCGCCCTGATCGACTGGTCCTCCGAGAAGGCCGACGGTTCCTTCATCATGGGCAGCTCCACCGACCTGTCCGGTAAGTTCCGCGTGTCCAACTTCGGCTCCTCCAGCCCCGGCTCCTCCGATAACGATGTCGCCGGCCTGGTCAACGGCCTGGACACCGTCGTCACCACCAAAGAGGGCGGCTACGTTGTGAACGAGACCGTCGTGAAGGACTTCCAGCAGATCGAGAACGAGGACGGTACCTGCACCTACCAGATCACCATTTATGACGACCTGGTGTTCTCCGACGGCTCCCCCATCACCGCCAAGAACTACCTGTACTACCCCATGGCCTTCTCCACTCCCGTTGCTGCTGAGGGCTCCGGCCGCGACGCTCGCGCCCTGATGAACTATGTCGGCTACGAAGACTTCGCCGCGTTCGACGGCACCGAAGGTTCCGGCAACCCCGTCATGACCGGTCTGCGTCTGATCGACGACTACACCTTCTCCGCCACCGTTAAGTCCGACTACTATCCGTACTTCTACGCCATTGCCTACGCCGGCTTCTACCCCACCTACAAGGACGTCTGGTTCGGCGCTGACGCTGACATCGCCGACGACGGCGAGGGCGTGTACATCACCGGCAACTTCTATGAGAAGAACGGCGACAGCTACGTCCTGGCTCAGCACATCAACGATTCCGGTATCGGCGACACCTACACCCTGTACCCCTGGTCCGGCCCCTACACCGTTGAGAACTACAACGCTTCCGAGAAGACCGCTACCCTGAAGCTGAACCCCTACTTCAAGGGCAACTACGAGGGTACCAAGCCCCAGATCGAGACCGTTATCTACAAGAGGATCATCGCCGAGACTCAGCTCGAGGACCTGAAGGCCGGCGGCGTTGACTGCCTGTCTGCTATCACCGGCGGCGCTGCCACCGACGAGGCCATTGCTATGGCTGATGGCTCCGATGGCGCCTTCGTGTACACCCACTACTCTCGCGCCGGCTACGGCAAGCTGGGCTTCCGTGCCGACTTCGGCCCCGTGCAGTTCCCCGAGGTCCGTCAGGCCATCGCCTTCTGCATGGACCGCGCCACCTTTGCTAAGGACTTCACCGGCGGCTACGGCGGTGTTGTCGACGGCCCCTACTACTCCGGTTCCTGGATGTACAAGGCTGCCACCAACCAGGGCATGCTGCTGAACGCCTACGATACCTCTGTTGACACTGCCATCGCGACCCTCGAGGCCGGCGGCTGGGTCTACAACGCCGAGGGCGGCGAGTACACCGAGGGCGTCCGCTACAAGATGATCCCCGGCGAGTATGCCACCGAGTACGACAAGAACTACCAGTCCATCGACGGCGCTTACAAGACCGTTGAGATCGACGGCAACTACTACATGCCTCTGGCTCTGAACTGGTACGGCACTGTCAACAACGAGTTCTCCGATCTGCTGGTCAC
>JAEEGI010026132.1_pt1 | contig 11266 bp, 8 predicted proteins | sample 8958751 | NCBI WGS metagenome assembly JAEEGI01 (sample SAMN16246545, study PRJNA631951) | gut metagenome | biome: gut microbiome; feature: rumen; material: KS-attached | host: Bos | place: Iran: Karaj | collected 2018-10 | reverse complement strand
ATAGAAGAAATAATACCAAAATCTAAAGCGGAAGAAGCTGTATTTAAGGCAGATAAAGAAATTGGCGAAGGTAAAAATGCTGTTTATATCTACTACTATGATAGTTATAAAGAACTTGCTTCACTCAAAGAGAAGGACCTTTGGGAGTGTAAAATAGGACGAACAGATGTTGACCCAATATCAAGGATTTTTAGTCAAGCAGGCACTTGTTATCCGGAGTTGCCACACCTTGCACTAATAATACATTGTGACGATTCCTCTCTTCTTGAAAAAGCTCTTCACAGCATTCTTAAAATCAAGCAAAGATGGTTAGTTGATTCTCCGGGTAAAGAGTGGTTTCTTACATCACCACAAGAAGTCGAAAGTTTATACTACTCAATAATTGAATAGTAACTTTACTCCAGTTAGGATTTTCTACCCCCCCAAGAAGGATGTGATCCCCATGCAAAACTTGCAACAAAAGCTGCGTTCCCTGCTCGCGGACCGCTACGGGCTCGACCAGCTTTCCGTGGCGCTGCTGCTGCTCGGCTGTGTCGTGACGTTCGTGCTGTCGTTGTGCGGCGTGCGCTACTACCGGCTGTTCGGGCTGCTGCCGATGGCGCTCGCGCTGCTGCGCGTCCTGTCGAAGAACGTCGCGAAGCGGCAAAGCGAAAACGAACGCTTCCTGCGCGTCTGGGACCCGGTCAAAAGCTGGTTCGGCGTCAAGGCGCAGCACGCGAAGGATACCGACCACCGCTACTACCCCTGCCCGACCTGCAAAAAGACGCTGCGCGTCCCGAAGAACCGCGGCAAGATCGAGATCACCTGTCCGCACTGCGGCACGAAATTCAAGAAAAGAACGTGAGGGTTTGCTATGAACACTTTGCTTGTGACCGGCGCCGCCGGCTTTATCGGTTCCAACTTTGTCTATTATATGCTCGACCGGCATCCCGACCTGCACGTGATCGGGCTGGACGCGCTGACCTATGCGGGCAACCTCGAAACGCTTGCGCCCGCGCTGGAAAACGACCGCTTCCGCTTTGTCAGAGCGGACATCACCGACCGCGACGCGATCTTTACGCTGTTTGACGAAACGCCGATCGACGCCGTCGTCAACTTCGCCGCGGAATCGCACGTCGATCGCTCGATCGACGCGCCGGAGGTCTTCCTCAAAACCAACATTCTCGGCACGCAGGTCCTGCTCGACTGCTGCCGCGCCCACGGCAACATCCGGTTCCATCAGGTCTCGACGGATGAGGTCTACGGCGATCTGCCGCTCGACCGCCCCGACCTGTTCTTCACCGAGGAAACGCCGATCCACACGTCGTCCCCCTATTCCGCGAGCAAGGCCGCCGCGGACCTGCTGGTCATGGCGTACCACCGCACCTACGGCAGCGCCGTGACGATCAGCCGCTGCTCGAACAACTACGGACCCTACCACTTCCCGGAAAAGCTGATTCCGCTGATGATCACCAACGCCCTCGAGGGCAAGCCCCTGCCTGTCTATGGCGAAGGGAAAAACATCCGCGACTGGCTGTATGTCGAAGATCACTGCAAGGCGATCGACCTGATTCTGCAGCACGGCAAGATCGGCGAAGTCTATAACATCGGCGGCCACAACGAGCGTACGAACCTCGCGGTCGTGCAGACTGTGCTGCGCCTGCTCGGTAAGGACGACAGCGCGATCGTCTATGTCAAGGACCGGCCCGGCCACGATATGCGCTACGCGATCGACCCGACGAAGATCAAAAACGACCTCGGCTGGTATCCGGAGACAGACTTCGATACGGGGCTTCAGAAGACGGTGGACTGGTACCTCAGCCACCGCGACTGGTGGGAGCACGTCAAGAGCGGCGCGTATGCCGATTATTATGAGAAAATGTATAAAAACAGATAAGTCATTAGTCGTTAGCAAAAGCCGCCTGCGGGCGGCTTTTTTCGTTTGCAGTGCGCAGTGCACAGTAAGCGGCAAAAGGGACTAAGGGATGAAGGGGTTGAGGGGCTGCGTTTCTGTTCGCGTGGGAAAAGGGTTGTTTTTGCCGCACCGGAACGGCGCGCGCTGTCGACTTTTCTGTGCACTGCGCACTGTGCACTGTGCACGAATATTATCCGCGATTCTCAAGCAGCTTCACCGCGACAACCGTGATATCATCGCGCGTCTCCTCGTCGCTGCGCAGCTTCGCGAGCGAGGCAATGTGCGACGCGAGATCGTCCATATTGTTCGTGCTCCACGCGAGCAGCTCGTCGTTCAGCCAGCCGCAGTCCTGCGCCGTCACCCCGTCGGAAACCAGCAGCACGATATCCCCCGCCGCCAGCTGCAGCGTGCGGTGCGCGAGACCGACCTTGCGTAAAATACCGATCGGCAGAGACGGCGCTTCGATCTGCGTCACGCGGTCGCCCTGCCGCAAAAACGACGCCGCGGCGCCCGCTTTATAGAGGTCCGCCTGCCCGGTATAGACGTTGACGACCAGCCCGTCCGCCGTCGCGATCGACTCGTCGCTCGATTTCACCAGCAGCGCACAGTTGACCAGCTTCAGCGCGCCCGGGAAAGCGAAGCCGCTCTTGAGCAGCTTTTCGAGGAGCGTCGCGGTCAGCACGGAATCCACCGCCGCGCGCGCCCCGGTCCCCATCCCGTCGCTCAAAAGGGCGACGCTGCGCCCGCCCGGGTCCTGCAGCGTCCCGACACAGTCGCCGCTGACGCCCGACGCCGCAAGCGGGATCTGCGCGCGTCCGCACAGCACACGAAACGCCGCGCGTTCCCAGAACGTGACGACCGTCCGCAGATCCAAAATCGCGATCTCCTCGGGCGCGAATTGCCGCCCCGTCAGCGTTTCCAGCTTCTTGCGGATCAGTCCGAAATCCAGAGAGAACGCGTCCTCGAGCATCGTGATCTCCACGCTTGCGCGCCCGGACGGATCGGTGAAATAGTGCAGCGCATCCACATACTGCCCCGCGTCTGCGAGCGCCGTGCGCAAGGTCCGCGAGCGGTTACTGTCAACCACGCGGCTGCCGCGGACCAGAGACGCGACCTCCTCGAGAAAGTCCGCCAGCGTATCGAACTGATCGGTCACGACACCGCGCAGCTCCCGCAGCTTTTCCTTTGCCGCAAGACCGGAAACAAAGTCGATGTAGCTTTGCCCGATCTGCGTCTTCAGCGCGCCGAAGCGCGGGCACCTGTCTTCGAGCGCCGTCTCTTCGTCCGCGTCCTCCTGCATTCCCGCGATCGTCAGGACGTCCGATGCCGTCTCTTCATAGCGGTCGTGCCAGCAGGCGGTCTTGCGCGGACAGCCCAGACAGACGTTTTGCTGCAGTTTGGAAAAGATCAGGTTCAGCTCCGGGTTGAGCACCCGGTCGAGCCGGCCGCTTGTCTTTTGGATCACCTGCGACACCTGCGAGACCTGAGACGCCGCGCGCAGGAGGTTGGCGGACGCGTAGAAATGGGTCTGCTCATCCGCGAGCAGCCCTTTCTTTTTCAGCAGCTCGCGCAGCTGTTCGAGCCGTTTCGACGGCACAAGAGAGAACGCGACGCAGGCGATGCCGATCTCCGCAAGACACCACAGCGTCTTGGCGTCGAGCCCGCCGGTGAACGCCGCGAGCGCCGCCGTCAAAGCGAAGAACAGCGCCGTCGCCGCCTGCCCGAGCGGCGAGAACACCCCGCTGACCAGCCCCGGCACGGCATAGAGCGCAAGCAAGAACCGCGTCCCGGGGAGCAGAGAGAGCGACGCGCCGGCGCAAAGCCCTGCGACCGCGCCGCCCTTCGCCCCGCTTTGCGAAGCGAAGAACAGCACCGCAAAACACGCCGCGATCCGCGCGGGCGACACGCCGAACGCCTCGTACGACGCGGCGCAGCTCAAAAGCAGGCAGCAACAAAGCCCGAGCAGCGCGCCGTCCTGCGCCGAAAGATTTCCGATCCCGAGCGCGCGTACCGGAATCTGCAGCGCCCGCAAAAACAGCGCGCAGCAAAGCCCCGCCGCCGCACATTCCGCCGCGAGGAGCAGCAGTGCATATACCGAGACGCCCGTGAACGCGAGAAACGAAAGGCCGCAGCTCAAAACCGCGCAGGCCGTGACCGCCGGGAGCACCACCGTCCGCCGCAAAGAGGTAAACCGCCGTTCGATCGTGAGCCGGAACGCCGCGATCAGCACAAGCGCGCCGACGTGCCGCAGCGCCGTCTGCCACGGCTGCGCCGCGAACAGCCCGAGCGCGCCGCCCAGAAAACAGCCTGCGAGCGCATCGACCGGAGACGCCGCCAGAAACGCGGCGGCAAACGGAGAGAAATCATCAACCGCACGAAGGCCGGCGAACAAAAACGCCGCGAGGACGCAAGCGGCCACGCGCAGATACCGCGCTTTCTCCCCTGTCTGCTGCGCCCTTTGCGCCGCTGTTTCCCGCCGCGGCAATGACAATCGCATACCATCATCCCTTTCCAAACGCCATGGTTCCCATTATAGGACAAGCCCCGGGAGAAATCCGTCGGATCCTGCGGCAACCGCGATTCCGCTGTTCGCGTTCGTTGGTTAGCAACGGCTAACATTGTTCTTTTTTGAAAATTCCTCTATCCAAAAAAGAAATGGTATGGTATAATGATTGTGTATGATGGCGAATTGTCATCTTCAAAAAATCGAAGACGAAGAAACGGAGGAACTCTCTCTTGAGCAGATTTACGATTCCGACCCCTGCCGCCGCGCAGGGCGTCATCGACACGCTGTATGCCGACCTCGGCCGCCGTCTGCAGTCCAACGCTGTCGGCGTCTGCCCGGTCGACCTCGCGAGCGCGTTCGTCAAGCTGTGCCACAGCCAGTCCTGCGGCAAGTGCACCCCCTGCCGGATCGGCCTGGGGCAGCTGCACCGCCTGCTGGAGCGCCTCTTGGACGGCGACGCGGACGAAGCGGCGCTCGATCTCATTGAAAAAACCGCCCGCGTGATCTCGCTGACCGCGGACTGCGCCATCGGCTATGAAGCGGCGAACATGGTGCTGCGCTCGCTCAAAGCGAACAAAGCGGACTACGAAGCCCATCTCAAGGGCGACTGCACGGCGCACTTCGACGCGCCCGTGCCCTGCGTCACGCTCTGCCCCGCCAATGTGGACATTCCCGGCTATATCGCGCTCGTCAGCGCCGGCCGCTACGCCGACGCGGTGCGCCTGATCCGCAAGGACAACCCGTTCCCGTCCGCCTGCGCGCTCGTCTGCGAGCATCCGTGCGAATCGCACTGCCGCCGCCGTCTTTTGGACGACGCGGTCAATATCCGCGGACTCAAGCGCATGGCAGTCGATAACGCGGGCGACGTCCCCGTCCCGGCAAGCGCGCCCAAAACGGGCAAGAAGGTCGCCATTATCGGCGGCGGTCCGTCCGGTCTTTCCGCGGCGTACTACCTCGCCCTCATGGGACACGACGTGACCGTATTTGAAAAACGCAAACAGCTCGGCGGCATGCTGCGCTACGGCATCCCGAGCTACCGGCTCCCGCGCGAGACGCTCGATCAGGAGATCGCGTCGATCCTTTCCGCCGGCGTCACCGCGAAAACGGGCGTCGATATCGGGACGGATATCACTTTCGCCCAACTGAAAGCGGACTACGACGCCGTCTATATCTCGATCGGCGCGCACACCGACAACAAACTGGGCATCGAAGGCGAAACCGGCAAGGGCGTCATCTCCGCGGTCCAGATGCTGCGCGGCATCGGCGACGGCGAGATGCCCGATTTCAAGGACAAGAACGTCGTCATCGTCGGCGGCGGCAACGTCGCGATGGACTGCACCCGCAGTTCGATGCGCCTCGGCGCGAAGACGGTCACCTGCGTCTATCGCCGCCGTAAGGAGGACATGACCGCCCTGCCCGAAGAGGTCGAGGGCGCGATTGCCGAAGGCTGCGAAGTGATGGAACTGGCCGCGCCGGTCTCGGTGGAACTGAACGGCGACGGCTGCGTCACCGGGCTCTGGGTCCAGCCGCAGATGATCTCCAACATTTCGCGCGGCCGACCCGCGCCGGTCAAGGCGGACGCGGACAAGTTCCTCGTCCCCGCCGACATCGTTGTCGTCGCGATCGGTCAGGCGATCGAATCCGAACACTTTGCTGAAAACGGCATCGAGACCAAATGGGGCCGCATCGTGGCGGATATGGATACCATCGTCAAAGGACAAGACGGCGTCTTCGCCGGCGGCGACTGCGTCACCGGTCCCGCCACCGCCATCCGCGCCATCGCGGCCGGCAAGAGCGCGGCGGCGAACATCGACAGCTATCTCGGCTTCCATCATCCGATCGAAGCGGGCGTGGATATCCCCGCCCCGCCGCTCGCCCCGCAGCCGCCTTGCGGCAGGATCAACCTGCCCGAGCGTCCGGCGGCGGAACGCAGATATGATTTCAAGCTGATGGAATACCCGATGACGCTCCAGCAGGCATCGCAGGAAGCTGCCCGGTGTCTCCGCTGTGACCACTTCGGGTTCGGCGCGCTGAAGGGAGGCAGAACATGGCAATGGTAACGCTGAAAATTGACAACATCGAGCTGCAGGTCGGCGAAGAACTGACGATCCTCGAAGCCGCGAAGACCGCGGGCATCGAGATCCCGACCCTGTGCTATTTCAAAGAACTCAACGAGATCGGCGCGTGCCGCGTCTGCGTCGTGGAGATCGAAGGCATTGACCGCCTTGTTGCCGCCTGCAACACCAAAGTGCAAAACGGCATGGTCATCTTCACCAACAGTCCGCGCGTCCGCGAAGCAAGAAAGGTCAACGTGGAGCTGATCCTCAGCGAACACGACTGCTACTGCCCGACCTGCGTAAGAAGCGGCAACTGCAAGCTGCAGGAAATCGCGAACGACCTCAACATCCTCGACCTTTGCTATGAACGCGCGCCGGAACGCAACGCGCCGGACGGCGGTTTCCCGCTGATCCGCACGGCGTCCAAGTGCATCAAGTGTATGCGCTGCGTACAGGTCTGCGACAAGGTCCAGTCGCTGAACATCTGGGAAGTCAAGAACACCGGCGGCCGGACAACGATCGGCGTCAAGGACGGCAAAAAAGTCTGGGACACCGACTGCTCCCTGTGCGGCCAGTGCATCACCCATTGTCCGGTCGGCGCACTGCGCGTCCGCGACGACACCGAAAAGGTCTGGGCGGCGCTCGCCGATCCGGAGATCACCACCGTGGTGCAGATTGCGCCCGCCGTGCGTTCCGCCTGGGCGGAGGGCCTCGGCCTTTCGAAAGAAGAAGCGACCGAAAAGCGGATGGTCGCCGCGGTCAAGGCGCTCGGCTTCGACTATGTATTCGACACCGACTTCGCCGCCGACCTCACAATCATGGAAGAGGGCAGCGAATTCATCGACCGGCTGCAGAACGGCGGCGTACTGCCGCTGATGACCTCCTGCTGCCCGGGCTGGGTGCGGTTCCTCAAGGGCCAGTACCCCGAGCTGACCGACAACCTTTCGAGCGCGAAGAGCCCGCAGGGGATGTTCGGCGCGGTGGCAAAGAGCTACTTTGCCGAAAAGATCGGCGTCGACCCGCACAAGCTCTTCTGCCTTTCCGTCATGCCCTGCACGGCGAAAAAGCACGAGGTCGCCATTCCGGCGCTGAACGACGCCTGCGGCGACCCGGACGTGGACGTATCTCTGACGACGCGCGAACTGGCGCGGATGCTGCGTGAAAGCCACGTCAATGTCAAAGACCTGCCCGAAGCGGAGTTTGACTCCCCGCTCGGCACGGCCACCGGCGCGGGCGTCATCTTCGGCGCGACCGGCGGCGTGATGGAAGCGGCGCTGCGCTCGGCGTACTATCTCGTCACTGGCAAGAACCCCGACGCCGACGCGTTCAAGGACGTCCGCGGACTCAACGGCTGGAAGGAAGCGACCTATGACGTCGCGGGCACCCCGGTGCGCGTGGCGGTCGCGAGCGGCCTTGGCAACGCGCGCAAGCTGATCGAAGCGGTCAAGGCCGGCGAAGTCCAGTATGATTTCATCGAAGTCATGGCCTGCCCGGGCGGCTGCGCGGGCGGTGGCGGACAGCCGATCCACGACGGCGAAGAGAAGGCCGGCGAACGCGGCAGCATCCTTTACGCGCTCGACAAGAGCATGCCGCTGCGCTTCTCGCACGAGAACCCGGCGGTCCAGACGCTCTACAAAGAGTACATGGAAGCCCCGCTGTCGCACAAGGCGCACCATCTGCTGCATACCGACCACCATGCGTGGGAAATGCCGAAATAAGTCGATAAAAAAAGCCGCTCCTCGTGAGCGGCTTTTTTAGTGCACAGTGGTTCGTGGTCAGTGGTCAGAAGTGCAAAGGGATTAAGGGATAAAGGGATTAAGGGATTAGATGAAAGCAGCCGCCCACCGGGCGGCTTTTTTCATCTTTGTCCATAATACGCGTTCTTGCCGTGTTTGCGCAAAAAGTGCTTGTCGAGCAGTTCCTGCTGCATCCGCGGGAGATCCGGGTTCAGCTGCATCGCGTGCCACGCCATGAACGCGACCTCTTCAAGGACAACGGCGTTGTGGACCGCCGCCATCGCGTCCTTGCCCCAGGCGAAGGGGCCGTGGGAGTGCACCAGCACCGCCGGAACGTCCGCCGCGTTGTCGCCGACGGTCTCGAGGATCACCTTGCCGGTCTCCTTCTCATATTCGCCCGCGATCTCGGCGGGCGTCATAAGGCGCGACACGGGAATGTCGCCGTAAAAGTCGTCCGCGTGGGTCGTCCCGAGCGCCGGGATCGGCAGACCCGCCTGCGCAAACGTCGTCGCCCAGCGGGAGTGGGTGTGCACGACGCCGCCGATTTTCAGGTACGCCTTATATAATTCGAGGTGCGTCGGCGTGTCGGACGAGGGGTTGAGCCTACCCTCCACGACGTTGCCGTCGAGATCGACCACGACCATATCGGCGGCGGTCATCGTCTCATAGGACACGCCCGAGGGCTTGATCACAACGAGATTCGTCTTCCGGTCGATCGCGGAGACATTGCCCCAGGTGAACGTGACGAGGTTGTGCTTCGGAAGCAGCAAATTTGCCTGTAAAACCTGTTCTTTGAGTTGTTCCAGCATGGATCATTCCTCCCCGTAAAGCAGCGTTTCCGCCGCCTTTTCGAGCGGCAGCGCCGCCTTGTAGCGTTTGAGATACTGCGCGAAGCCCGCCGTGTCCGCTTCCTGCGGCGCGACGGTCGTTTTTTCCGTTGCGGCAAAGACGCGCTGCGCGAGATAATCCGGCAGCGACTGCGTTTTGCCGTCGAGCAGATACATCGCGAGGATCGCCATCCCCCACGGTCCGCCGACGTCCGCGGTCTGCATCACCGTGACCGGGCTGCCTGTCGCCGCCGCCATCATGCGGCTGCCGGCGTTGGCCGATTTGAAGAAGCCGCCGTGCCCGTAGAGACAGTCGATCGCGACCTGCTCTTTCCAAAGCAGCTCCATTCCGATGCGCAGAGTGGACAGCGCGGAGAAGAGCAGACTGCGCGCAAAATTGGCGAAGACCAGTTTGCTGCCGCGCGGGCGCAGCAGCAGCGGCACGCCGTTCTTGACGCCGGTGATCGATTCGCCGGACAGATAGTTGAACGCCGTCAGCCCGCCCGCGTCATCGTCGCCCGCGAGCGCCGTGTTATACAGCGCACCGAAGACCTGATCTTTGCCGAGCAGCAGGCCGGTCGTTTTTGCAAAATCCAGGAGCAGACCCGCCCACGCGTCGATATCGGCGGTGCAGTTGTTGCAGTGCACCATCGCGACGGGCGCGCCGTCCGGCGTCGTGACCATGTCGATCTCGGGATAGACCTTGCTGAGCGGACGCTCGAGGACGACCATCGCGAAGACGCTCGTCCCGGCGGAGACGTTGCCGGTGCGTGGGCGAACACTGTTGGTCGCGACCATGCCGGTCCCGGCATCTCCCTCCGGCGGACAGAACGGGATCCCCGGCTGCAGCGTGCCGCTCGGATCAAGGAGCAGCGCGCCCTGCGCAGTCAGCGTACCCGCCGCCTGTCCCGCCGCCTTGACGGCAGGCAGAATTTCGCGCAGCGTCCACGGAAAGCCCTTGTCGGCGACGAGGGCGTCGAACGACGCGAGCATCGTCTTGTCGTAATCGCAGATTGCGGAATCGATCGGGAACATGCCTGCCGCTTCGCCGACGCCGACGATGCGCTCACCGGTCAGCCGGTAGTGGAGATAGCCCGCGAGCGTCGTCAGCGCGCGGATGTCCCCCACGTGCGGCTCGCCGTTCAAAATCGCCTGATAGAGGTGGGCGATGCTCCAGCGCTCGGGAATGTTGAACGAAAAGCGTTCGGTGAGCGCCTTCGCCGCGTCCCCGGTCGTCGTGTTGCGCCAGGTACGGAACGGTACAAGAAAGCGGTCGTTTTCGTCGAGCGCGACATAGCCGTGCATCATCGCCGAAATGCCGATCGCGCCGACCGTCGTCAGCGGCGCGCCGAACTGTTCGCGCACGTTCGCCTGCAGCGACGCAAACGACTGCTGCAGCGCGGTGATGATCTCGTCATGCGCATAGGTCCAGTAGCCGCCGTTGAAGCTGTTTTCCCAATCATAGACGCCTTCGGCGAGGACGCGGTAGCTGCGGTCGATCAGCACCGCCTTGACCCGCGTGGAGCCGAATTCGATGCCGAGGGTGGTGGTTGAAAAGTCTGTCATAGAAAAACCTCCGGAGGTCGTTTTAATTTGGAATTCGGAATTACTTATGATACTTACTCCCCCGCTCGATCTGCTTCGCGCGGTAGATCTGCTCCAAGAGCATCACGCGGAACAACTGGTGGGGAAACGTCATCTCGCTGACGGAAAGCCGTCTGTCCGCGCGGCGCTTGACCGCGTCAGAAAGACCGAACGAGCCGCCGATGACAAAGCAGACCTTGTCTTTCCCCGCCGTGGCGTAGTCCGAAAGCAGGCGGCTGAAGGCTTCGCTGTCCATCTGCTTTCCTTCGACGCAAAGCGCGACCACCGCCGCGCCCTGCGGGATCTTTTCGAGGATCGCCGCGCCCTCTTTTTCGAGCGCCTGCGCGATCTGCGCCGGGGCGGGGTCGTCCGGCAGCTTCGCGGGCGGCAGTTCGATAATCTGCAGTTTGCAAAGCGTCTGCAGCCGCTTCTGATATTCCGCACACGCGGCGGTGAGATACGGCTCCTTCAGCCGTCCCACGCAAAGAACCGTAATCTGCTGCATGCTCTCTCCTTAAAACAGAATCAGCCCTTCGTCGTTCTCTTTCGGGTTGACCTGCAACGTATAATCTTTTCCCAGCACAGCGCCCGCCTGCTGCAGCGCAGCATATGTTGTCTGATAAGCGAGCGTGGGAATATTGTTTGCCGTACTCAGATGCCCC
>JAEEGI010026131.1_pt1 | contig 11266 bp, 9 predicted proteins | sample 8958751 | NCBI WGS metagenome assembly JAEEGI01 (sample SAMN16246545, study PRJNA631951) | gut metagenome | biome: gut microbiome; feature: rumen; material: KS-attached | host: Bos | place: Iran: Karaj | collected 2018-10 | reverse complement strand
GGGACAGTCAAGCAAAGACAGCTGGATCACAACCAAGATCAAGACTAAATTTATTGGTGAATCAGGAATAAACACCAATACTTTCAAAGTTGTAACAGAAAACGGCACAGTTTACCTGATGGGTGTGGTTACCAGATCAGAAGGAGAACGTGCTGCCAGGATAGCTGCACAGACAGACGGCGTAGTAAAGGTTATCAAACTATACCAGTACATAGACAGTTCCGGTGCAAAAGAAGCGACGGAACCAAAACTGAAACCTTCAGCTGACGCTCTTACATCTGACTCAATTGAGGTAACAGATCTGTAATTATTCGTCAAAACAGTCAAATCCAGGAAATAAAATAAGGCATTAACTGATGTTAGTGCCTTTTAAATATACACTGGTCTGTTTTTATTTTTTCCAGTGCTTCAATGACCTGACATTCTCCTCTGCATAAAGGCAGGGGATTCCTGCATGTTCCCTCAGCAAGCGGCAGGCTAACCTCGGCGGTTTTCTGCTGCTGACCGGCAATACGGTTCACTTCAAGCTCTTCGGCTATACACAGGACTGATTTGCCGTCATTGAGAAAGCAGAAGTCATCTCTGTCAGCAGAAAGAGCGTACCTGTTTTTATGACTTATATCCTCCCGCGGTTTTGAGGCGCAATCAGATAAAAAAAAGGGACCCGAACGGATCCCTAACAGTATTTATTAAAAACTGACTGTTTTAGAAATTGCTTAAAATTTCATTAACAGTAGCCTTGGCATCACCGAAGCACATAGATGTATTATCCTTGAAGAACAGAGGATTCTGAACACCGGCATATCCGGCATTCATACTGCGCTTGAATACAACTACATTCTGAGCCTTCCACACTTCAAGAACAGGCATACCGTAGATAGGACTGCTTGTATTTTCAGCAGCTGCTGGATTTACAGTATCATTTGCACCTATTACAAGTACAGTATCGGTATTCTCGAAGTCATCGTTGATTTCATCCATTTCAAGTACGATGTCATAAGGAACCTTCGCTTCAGCAAGAAGCACGTTCATATGACCAGGCAGACGACCTGCAACAGGATGGATACCGAAGCGAACCTCAACACCCATATCACGAAGTTTCTGAGTAAGTTCAGCAACAGGATACTGAGCCTGAGCAACTGCCATACCGTAACCCGGGGTGATTACTACAGAATTAGAATTCTTAAGCATTTCAGCAACATCAGCTGGCTTGACTTCGCGAACTTCTCCCTCTGGAGTATCATCTGCAGCCTGAGGAGCATTTCCAAAACCGCCTGCTATAACAGAAATGAAAGAACGGTTCATAGCCTTACACATAATGTAAGAAAGAATTGCACCGGAAGAACCAACGAGAGATCCTGTTACAATGAGAAGATCATTGCTTAACATAAAGCCTGCAGCGGCTGCAGCCCAACCTGAATATGAATTCAGCATTGAAATAACAACCGGCATATCTGCACCGCCGATGGACATAACCAGATGAACACCGAAAACAAATGCAATCAGAGTCATTATGATCAGGATGACGTAACCGGCAGCAGAAACGCCAAGAGAAAGGAATACTCCAAACAGAACTGCGCAAAGCACAAGAGCAAGGAGATTCCAGTAATGCTTGAACGGAAGTTCAAGAGCCTTAGACGCGATAATGCCTCTTAACTTTCCGAAAGCGATAATAGATCCTGTAAAGGTTACCGCACCGATGAAAATACCAAGGAATATTTCAACCATTTCAACAACAATTGAACTGTGATCCTTCTCTTTTACATCAGTATCAGCCTTCTTTGCTTCCTGTGGCAATTTGATTTCAACAAGAACAGAATTCTGATCCTTGACAATAGTGGATACTGCAAGCTGTTGTGTCTGAGCATCAGCTGGAACTGAATCACCTGACATGCTCATTCCTCTAACAATCAAGCTGCCTGTGCCTGGTGCCATCTGTGCAGGAAGCGCACCTGTCTGATTAACAACACTGACAGGAACATCAACAGGAGCTTCATTTGCATTCAGATTAATGAAAGTACAGAAACCGACAAGAACAGCAGCCAGACCCACAAAGCTGTGAAGCATAGCAATAAGTTCCGGCATACCGGTCATTTCAACCTTCAACGCAAGATAAACACCGATAACTGCACCTATAGCCATGGCAACTGCAATCAAAGCAAAGCCGCCCCAGGCAAATGTCGGTCCAAAAATTGTTGCAATAAGAGCGATAACCATACCGACTATACCGGACAGATTACCAGCTTTTGCGGTTTCCTGCTTGGAAAGACCGGCCAAGGCAAGAATAAACAGGATAGCTGATATTATATAAGCAGCTGTAACTAAACCATATGACATTTATATATCTCCTACTTATCCTTTCTGAACATCTTCAGCATACGCTGCGTAACGGTAAAACCACCGAAAATGTTGATGGATGCGATAGTTACGGCAATAAATGAAATGATACTCACAGCAACAGAACCGTTAAACATCTGGAGAATAGAACCTACCACGATAATACCGGAAATCGCATTGGTCACAGACATCAGCGGTGTATGAAGCGCATGTGTGACATTCCATACAACGTAGTAGCCAACAACGCATGCCAGAGCGAATACGGTGAAATGAGACAGGAATTCTGCAGGTGAAAAGTGAGCAATGACAGCAAACAAAACAACGGCAATCACTGCTAAAGACAGTTTGAGCAGGCGGTGATCCTTCTTAACCTCAGGAATTACCTGTTCCTTCTTCTGCTCCTTGGCTGCCGGAGCTGCAGAAACACTAATCTTAGGAGGAGGGAATGTAACCTCGCCATCTTTAACAACGGTCATGTTTCTGATTACAACATCTTCGAAGTTAATGTCGATGTTGCCATCCTTTGCAGGAGAGAGAAGTTTGCTCAGATTAACAAGATTTGTGGAATAAAGCTGAGATGACTGCGTTGGAAGACGTGATGCAAGATCTGTATAGCCTATCATTTTAACGCCATTGGACGTTGTGATAACTTTACCTGCAACAGTTCCCTCGCAGTTGCCTCCGGTAGCTGCCGCCAAATCAACGATCACAGAGCCGTTCTTCATGCTTGCTACCATTTCCTTGGTAATCAGTCTTGGAGCAGCACGTCCTGGAATTGCAGCGGTGGTGATAATAATATCAACCTCTTTACACTGCTGAGCAAAGAGTTCCATTTCAGCCTTGATGAATTCCTCGCTCATCACCTTGGCATAACCGTCAGATGAAGAACCATCTTCCTTTTCCTTGAAGTTAAGCTTCAGGAATTCACCGCCCATGGACTCGATCTGCTCGGCTACTTCAAGACGGGTATCAAATGCACGAACGATCGCACCAAGAGAATGAGCTGTACCAATGGCAGCAAGACCGGCAACACCAGCACCAATAACAAGAACCTTTGCAGGAGGAACTTTACCGGCAGCAGTTATCTGACCTGTAAAGAAACGTCCAAAGGCATGTGCGGCTTCAATAACAGCACGATAACCAGAAATATTAGCCATGGAGGAAAGTGCATCCATGGACTGTGCTCTAGAAATACGTGGGACCATATCCATGGCAAGCACGTTGATCTTTCTAGTTGACAGTGTCTGAACCAGTTCCGGATTCTGAGCAGGCCACAAGTAACTTACAAGAGTTGTACCCTCTTTCAACTTGGAGATTTCCTCAGCGGAAGGAGCATTAACCTTGTAAATCAGCGGAGCCGTCCAGACATCACTGGCTTTTACAATCTTAGCGCCGGCTTCTGCATATGCGTCATCGGAGAAATTGGCTTTATCACCAGCCCCTGACTCAACAGCAACTTCAAAGCCGAGCTTGAGCAATTGGCCTACAGTAGCCGGAGTTGCAGCAACTCTGGCTTCGCCTGCTAGACCTTCTCTCGGTATACCTATTAACATGTCTTTAATCCTAATAGCGTTAAGCTACAAATTAACCCAAGTGGCAAAACCACATATAATCAGTGAACCTTTTATAAGGACACAAAAAACCTTGTACATTTTATCTAAAAACAAGATGTATATCAAAAAAAATGTTTATTAAATTAGTTGACACACCCCATGACTAAAGGCATATGAATTGCCTCATGCGGCTGTATTGCGACTGACCGGTACATTTCTGTCCGGTCACAGTGAAGGATGAGTTCTGTCACTGACGTGATGTGCATGACAGCAAATACGTCAGGTTATGAATACATAATTTGCCAACTCAGCCTCAATGCCTGCACATCCCCGCCCTGAAGAACGCGGTTTACAGCACGATCAGATAAATATTGTATAAATCCGGATTCTGCCACCTAATAAACAATCTGATGGAGGGTTCTTAGTTTCCCAGCATAGATCCGGCTTTCGGAACAATTCCTCCTTTAAATTTAAAAGGAATCGATACTATTGAAACTCCGTTATTATGCTGAACGGCAAAATGAAGATGAGGACCGGTGGTGTAGCCTGTATTGCCGGATTGCGCAATAAGATCTCCGGCTTTAACATACTGTCCCAGCTTCACAACCTGTGAATTAGCCTTAAGGTGAACATATATTGTCATTGTACCGTCGCTGTGACTGATGCGGATATAATTGGCCTTTCCATGTGCCGCTGGATCAAGACCTGCCTTTGTGAAATGCATTTTCATATCCACAATCTTGCCGTCCTTCGCCGCATAAAGAGGAGTTCCGACAGGCATGGAAATATCTACAGCATAGCGATTCTTCGGTCCCTTATGAGAAAACTTTCCACCGTGTGCCTGGGTGACGCGATAGCGTCCCTTGAACGGTATGAGGAATTCATCATTCTTAAGTTGCTCCACCACTGTAGGCGTACCGATTGAAAATTCGCGTGTTAAAGTAAATTCCTTGGTATTATCAATTACATATATATGCCCGAGAGATACCACGGTATTCCCCTGAACCTGAAATATCTTATCGAACTCTATGTCAGTATCTACGGCACTCTCGTCTGAAGCCTTTAAAATTACGGTTATAGGTGAATACAGTCTGTTTTCAATTAAAACCTCCTGTGAAACGGCATCATAGGTTAATAATACGTCATCCTCATGATTTTCATCGAATTCATCTATTTCACCAACATCATAACCGCCTTCGAGACCGTCCTCAGCCGTGTCGGTATAATGCGTAACACCCTTGTCATCAATAAAGAAATATATCTTCCTATCTGCCGCTTCCACTGCCGCTGCAAACACCAGCATAAAGAAAATAAATGCCGTATAACGGGTTATTAAGATTTTACTCAAAATCATCTTCATACATCGGACGGTTGCTGAGATTTACAACTTTAGACTTGTCCTTGACTATATTTTCCTGCTGCAGAACTGATGATACATCAGCGTCACCGCTTCTGCGAATTACTGTAGATCCGTCACCACCCGTTCCATCAGAAGAGCCGGACGATGTGTTCTGCTCTGGGATTCTGTAGGTACCGTCTCCAAACTGACTGGAATTGATAACAGTTGTTGTAGTACCGTTAGGATTTGTAACAACCGAATCATCCGGAATATCTTCATATGAGAAATTTCCTGAATTTCCTCCGGCTGATTCCTCCTGTGATGCAAAATGGGTAACTCCATTATCATCAACATACCAGTACACCTCACCGCCTGCCATTGCACATGATGAACAGAGCATCCAAAAAAGACAAAAACATCCTACATTCCATCCAGTCATTTTGTATTCCTTTTCAATTTCATCATAACTGCATCCTCCCGGCTGCCGTCGGCGCATCTATAATAGTTTTTACGGTTACCGACAGCAAGATAACCGCATCTGGCATAAAGAAGCAAAGCTCTTTCATTTGAGGCCCTGACCTCAAGAAATGAACTATCGCACCCTTTCCTATCGAGAATATCACAATAGGCATTCATAAGCGAGGTACCGATACCGCGATCCTGATACAAAGGATCTACAGATATATTTTCAAGCTCTGATTCTGGTTCAAGAACAGAATATACTAAAAAACCCAAAAGAAAGCCCGTCTCGTCGAGATAGCCAAGCACAGTTCTCCTGCATCCGCAATTGAAACATTCCCTAATCAGATTGACTGTCCAGGGGGAAATCTGGGCAGCGCTTTCGATCTCCGCCATTCTTTCTATGTATTCGGAAGAGAGGATTTCAACTCGACCTTGCATGCAGCACCCCTGAAGCAAGAATAGAATTCCATAATGTCTTTTTACCTTTATATCCAATGATACACCTGATACCGGAATTCCTTAATGAACTTTGAGGATCAGTAACAAGAACCACATCACCGCTGCGCAAATTCAAATCCTCACAAAGTTTAAAATCAGGAAGCAGTATCAGCAAATCTTCAATCCATGAAGGCACCGGACCGGCAACAACGAGACGACCTGAATTTACGTCCGGCTGTCCGCTGCTTTCTTCATCGCAGCATCCTGAAGGATTACCGTATATTTTTTCGCCCATGAGGTACATCAAAGTTTCAAGGCTATTCACTCAAGTACTCCTATCAACCAAAGAAATAATAGGCAAGACAAACAGAAGCGACCATGGCAACAAAATCAGCAGTCAGACCGCACGCTATGGCGTGACGAACCTTTGTAACACTCACAGATCCGAAATAAACAGCTATGACATAAAACGTCGTTTCCGTAGATCCCTGCATTATTGCAGAAAGTTTACCCTGAAAAGAATCTACACCATATGTATTTATCACGTCAATCATCATTGCACGCGCACCTGAACCGGACAGAGGTTTTGCTATGGCTACCGGTAAGGCATCCACAAATCTGGTATCGGTCAAAAACATGGATACGATATACCGAAATGAATCAAGGATCAAATCAAGAGCTCCGGAAGCTCTAAAAAAGCCTATGGCAAAAAGCATCGCCACAAGAAAAGGAAGAATTTGCAGGGCTGTATCAAAACCTTCCTTTGCACCCTGAACAAATACTTCAAAAGTTTTTACTTTCTTGATCATGGAGAATGCAAAAACAGAACCTATAAGAAGCATCAGAATAAGGTTCGCCACAAGTTTAGATTGTTCAGAAAGCTCAGAGCCTGCGTAAACACCCCATGCAATCACAGATGCGGTCAATGCAACAAGCACTGCAAAACTTATAAAAATAGGCAGACGCAACAGAGGTATTTTCTGAATAACGGCTGTAACCAGAAATCCGGCAACCGTTGATGCAGTAGTGGCCAGCATTATTGGAACAAAGACCTCCGCCGGCGATGAAGATCCGAACTGTGCCCGGTAAAGAAACACTGTAACAGGAAAAAGACACACAGATGAGGTATTTAAAACAAGAAACATAATCTGGGCATTGCTTGCTGTATCCTTATTAGGATTTAAATCCTGAAGATCTTTCATTGCTCTTATACCTAGCGGAGTTGCAGCATTATCAAGCCCGAGCATATTGGCTGAAAGATTCATTGTAACCGAGCTTATAGCCCTGCTTCCCGGAGGAAGTTCCGGCATAATTGCTCTAAACAGGGGGCTAAGGGGACGCGCTATCAGATCCATAATGCCGCAGGCCTCCATAACTCTGCAAATTCCCAGCCATGCGCAAAGAAGTCCTGACAGTCCTATGGATATTTTCACAGCACTGTCAGCAGATGAAAAAAATGCATCCATCATACTGTTGACAATTCCTGCATTGCCTAAAACTAGATGTACACAGGACGCCAGAACAGACAGAATAATAAGTGCTGCCCAAATAATATTAAGCATATAACCCCTCAGATATACTTTGAGACAATTTTATCATCAAAAAAACAGATTTAGAAAATATGACGCTTCCGCCCGTCAGCAGTTTCTCGCTATAACTGTCGCAAAGCAGGACATAACTTTAAGAGAATTCTAAATCTGAAGCAATTCTGTTAAATAATAAAAAATATGAAATACCTTTCCTGAAAAAGAAAACCCGCAACCTATATAAAGTCGCGGGTTCATAAAAAAATTTCTAAAAAACTACGGACGATTGCCCACGAATACTACAACAACCTTATCATTGCCCTTTTCGCGAACAAAGGCATAATACGGACTCTTTGGCTTGCTGATCTTCTTATGTGAACCCTCTGCAACGGCAGGATGAGCCAATCTGAAATGATTCAGTTTACTCCAGTGCTGATACAGATCCTTGTATTCAGGCTTATTCAAATCACCCCAGTTCATATCAGAACGAAGAGCCTGGTCCGGATATCCTCCATCAGGCATAAGTCCTCTTCCGGACTCATCACCATAGTAAATCTGGACCTGTCCCGGCAGCATAAGAAAACTGTTGGCAGCTCTCTTTTGCAGAGTAAAATCCTTGAAATCACCCCAGAACATCTTCGTATCATGAGAGGATATATAACTTAACCCATTGAAATGAGGATCATTACTGATCAGTTTGGCATAATTTGAATACGTCACATCTGCATCCGCCATACACTGTGCCAGTTCAAAGGACTTACGCTGATAATCGAAATTGATCAGAGAATCAAAGCCGTTCTTGTAATACAGATCATCATGAGACAAACCGTGATCCCAAACTTCACCAACCATAAACAGCGGCAAATCATCCAATTTCTCTGAAGCATGCTCCTTCTTCCATTCCTTGAGAGCAGCTGAAGCAGACTGATTCAGTTTTTTCCAGGCCTGTGCCTGAACATGCTTAACAGTATCGCAACGTAAAGCATCAATACCAAAATTGCGGACCCAGTAGGTATGCCAGCTGACAAGATAGTCAAGAACGGTAGCGTTACTCAACTGTTTTGCCCTGGTATCCTTCTTATTCTTAAGGAACTTAGGCAAATCAACAGGCTGCTTGCCTTCTGTAATAAAATCAGGAAGACCTGCAACACCCATATTCTGATCATCATTACCAGGTGCCTGATGATGAGGGAAACCAGCTCTTATCCACTTGTTGCCCCACCAATCCAGCCAGTTTTTGCTGTTATAATCCATGAACTGCGAATATGCCTGCCAGTTTGCCATATTCTTAGGTTTGTACTCAGCCCATTTCTTAGGCAGATCTCCAGTGTTTTTTGCTACATCCTCAAGTCCGAAATCCTGCAGATCGGCAAGTGTAGCATAACCAGGATGATTCATTACGGTGTCTACAATTAACCTAATACCTCTCTTGTGGCATTCCTTGACAAGATTTTTCAAATCTTCATCTGTTCCGTAGTTAGGATCAAGCCGTGTAAAATCTGCAGCCCAGTATCCGTGATATGAGAAGAACGGGAATGAATGATTCTGATCACCGCCTCCGATATAGCCATGTGACTGCTCAACCATCGGAGTTATCCAGATTGCATTTATGCCGAGATTCTTCAGGTAATCAAGTTTCTGGATAATACCTTTGAAATCGCCTCCGTGGAACGTTCCGATTTCATCCTTTCCGTCCTTGAAGCGTCCGAAAGAGTAGTCGTTTGACTTATCACCGTTATTGAATCGATCTGTCAGAAGAAAGTAAACAACCGCGTTATCCCAGGAAAACGGCTTAATTTTCTTACTTTCCTCCGTTGCTGGTTCAAGAAGCACAAGACCTTCAGCCGATGCTCCCGGAGTTACTTTAACCTTTCCGCCGGTCACCTTCATAGTTGCACCGGTATATGCATCTCTGAGCATAGTTCCGTTCGGCCAGACTCCTGCAACATCAACGGTCACAGGACCACCGCGATAGGTAATACACTTTGCTTTAGGAACCTCTCGCTTTACCTCAACCACGCCTGTTGTTGCACGGATTGCCTTAATTGTAGGAGACTTAGGGTTAAACATGCTGAGGCTGAAAGTATAATTGCCTGGCAGCATAATATTCATTTTAAAGGTCTTATTCTGTGCACATGTCGTGGCCTTTGTGGTTTTACCGAAAAGGAGCTTACCGTCAGCGCCAACATCAGCAACAAAGGAGTTGGCACAGGATTTTTTCTTATCAGAAATAAGAATCTTGTGCTCACCTTTAGTCAGAGCAACTGTGGCATCAAACATGTAGTTAAGATTGGCATTTTTCTGAAACTGCGCACTCTGAACCAATTTACCGTCTACATATACATAGACAGGATCGCTGAATTCAAAGGAAGCGGCTGCATATGCATTTGACACAAAGCCGGCAGAAGCTGCAAAGGTCAAAGCGGCAAGAGATTTTAGTTTGAACATGATCATTTTCCTTACGTAAAGATACAGAAATTCTAGATTAGTTCAACAACAAAATCAGTGAACTTGATTATGAAATTGAATCATAAACGGCTACAAAGAAAGCACTCAAGCCGCAAAATATCACTTTGCATTCAGATCTTTATCCAATACCGGTATTTTATGATTCCATGCAAAAAACAGCTGAAAATCTCCCGGATGATTTATTCCAAATAAGCAGAACTCGCCGACATGGAATAATTATTGGCTGGGGTTCAGATCAGCCCCGCTGCCGCCTTGGCATCCTCTAACCAGGTGATACTCATGGTTTTGTGTCCGTACAGTGACCTGCGTTGCCTCTGAAATGCAATTTCTACCGGAAGGAACATCCAAGCCTGAGTTCAACGGTCTGATCCACACAGTTCCAACCGGAACTTGCAAAGACTCTTTATAAGCGAGAACCATAAACTCAAACTAAAGAAATCAGACTGACATGCAAAAATATTTGTAATATAATTGCGGTTACTTTAAGGAATGAGAATATTCTCCGAATGAACAAACTAATTTGTCTTATCCCGCTTTTATTCGTATTTAATATCTGTGGAATTTCTCAGCAGGCACTGGCCGACAATCAAATATCATCAAATTCAGTCGGTGCCGGCAAAACAGCGGATCCAAACAGTGAAAAGTTAAAAAAAGTTAAAATCATGGAGAACTACTATCTGAAAAGAGGCAGGACTCCGGAGGAAGCTTTAAAGGAGGCCTGGGAATCAGTCAACTCCCAGGAAATAAGAGACAAACTTAGAAAAGAAGGAAAGATAACAGTCAAACCTGTTAAAATCACCGCCAGTACCAATGTTCCAAAAAGTATAGCGGACATTCAGCAATCAGCACAAAGATCATCACGCAGGATTGATATGGTTGTTGTACAGAAATCCCTGCACCAAATGTATCTCATCAAAAACAACAAGATATTGAAAAAATATTTTGTTGCTCTGGGAAAAACACCAAAAGGACACAAACAGTATCGAGGGGACAACCGCACTCCCGAAGGGGATTACATTCTTGATTACAAAAGTGTAAGCTCAAACTACCTGCTGTCAATTCATATATCCTACCCTAACGATATGGACAGAAAGTCAGCAAGAATGCGAGGGGTTGATCCTGGAGGAATGATTATGATCCAC